>WNGA01010271.1_pt1 | contig 22435 bp, 23 predicted proteins | sample 5400061 | NCBI WGS metagenome assembly WNGA01 (sample SAMN13153366, study PRJNA577476) | soil metagenome | isolation source: 100 cm soil or saprolite under grassland replicate 2 | place: USA:California | collected 2016-06-15
TGCTCGTAAAAGCGCGTGCTGATGGCGAGGTCGCGCACGCCGATCGAAACATGATCGATCATGACGCCGGCGCGCCAGCCTTGACCAGCTTGTAGGTGATCGAATCCATCAGCGCCTGGAACGAGGCATCGATGATGTTGGTGGACACTCCGACCGTGCTCCAGTGCTCGCCGTTCTCGTCCTCGCTCTCGATCAGCACGCGGGTCACCGCCTCGGTGCCGGCGTTGAGGATGCGCACGCGATAGTCGGTCAACTTCAGGCCGGCGATATAGGTCTGGTACTTGCCGAGGTCCTTGCGCAGCGCGAGGTCGAGCGCATTGACCGGACCGTTGCCCTCGGCGGCGGAAATCAGGTTCTCGTCCCCCACCCTCACCTTGACCACCGCCAGGCTCACGGTGACGCGCTCCCCCTTGGCATTGATCCGCTGCTCGACGTTGACGTCGAACTGCGTCACGTCGAAGAAGCTCGGCACCTTGCCGAGAACGCGCCGCGCCAGCAGCTCGAAGGAGGCGTCCGCCGCCTCGTAGGCATAGCCGGCGGCTTCCCGCTCCTTGACCACGTCGAGGAGACGCGTCACCCGCGGGTCATTTCTGTCGACCGCGATGCCGATACGATCGAGCTCGGCGAGCACGTTGGATTTGCCCGCCTGGTCCGACACCAGGAGCTTGCGCCGGTTGCCGATCGCTTCCGGCGCAACATGCTCGTAGGTCGCGGGCTCCTTGAGAATGGCCGAGGCATGGATGCCGGCCTTGGTGGCGAACGCGCTTTGTCCCACATAGGGCGCGTGACGGTTGGGCGCGCGGTTGAGCATCTCGTCGAGCGTGCGCGAGACATGCGCGAGGCTTTTGAGTTTCTCGTCCGATACGCCGATATCGAAGACTCGCGAAAATTCCGGCTTGAGCTTCAGGGTCGGGATGATCGAGACCAGGTTGGCATTGCCGCAGCGCTCGCCGAGGCCATTGAGCGTCCCCTGAATCTGGCGCGCGCCCGCGCGCACCGCGGCCAGCGAGTTCGCGACCGCCTGCTCCGTGTCGTTGTGGGCGTGGATGCCGACGTGGTCGCCGGGAATACGCTTGACGACGTCGCCGACGATCGCCTCGATCTCGTGCGGCAGCGTGCCGCCGTTGGTGTCGCACAGGACCAGCCAGCGCGCGCCCTCCTGGTAAGCCGCCTCGGCGCAGGCCAGCGCGTAAGCCGGGTTCGCCTTGTAGCCGTCGAAGAAATGCTCGCAGTCGAGCAGCACTTCCCTGCCCTTCGCTTTGGCCGCGCGCACGCTGTCGCGGATCGACGCAAGATTTTCCTCCGGCGTGGTCTCGAGCGCGACGCGCACATGATAGTCCCAGGACTTCGCGACGAAGCAGATCGCGTCGGCTTCGGCGTCGAGCAGCGCGACGAGACCGGGATCGTTCGCGGCCGAGCGGCCGGGCCGCCGCGTCATGCCGAACGCGGTGAACGTCGTCTCGAGCCTGCGATCCTCGGAGAACAGCTGCGTGTCGGTTGGGTTCGCGCCCGGATAGCCGCCCTCGACGTAGTCGATGCCGAGATCATCGAGCATCGCCGCGATGGCAAGCTTGTCTTGCAGCGTGAAGTCGACGCCGTTCGTCTGCGCCCCATCGCGTAGCGTGGTGTCGAAGAGATAGAGCCGTTCCCGGGTCACGAGGGATCACCAATAGCCGAAATAGCGCAGAGCAGCGAGAATCGCGACCGCGAGCACCACGATCTTGATCGCGATGTAGTAGAGCCAATGGCGCGGGAATGGGGTGTCGGGTCGCTTCATGGGCCGCTCCCTTTGGCGAGCTTTTTTTCCATCGTGGTGGTGGCAAGCCATTCGCCGCCGCGCGCCACAGTGTTGCGGCGCTGCGCCACGTAGCCGCGGTGCTCGAAGAACTCTCGCGCCGAATCGCTTGCATCGGCCGTCAACCGCGCCGCGCCGCGCGATGCCATGAGCTTCTCCAGCGCATCGACCAGCATCGTGCCCACGCCCTGAGCAGCCATGGCCGGATGGACATAGATGAGGTCGATCAAGTCGGGCTGCTGCAGAGACGCGAAACCGACGGGCGAGCCGTCGAGGGTTGCGATCAGGGTCAGCTGGCCGGCGAGGCGTGCGGCAAAAGCGTCTTCGTCGTCGGCGGCCGCGGTCCATGCCTGCCGCTGCGCTTCGCTGTAGTCGTCCGCTGTCAGCTCATCGATGCTGGCGCGGAAGATTTCCGCCAGCAGCGGCACGTCCGCCGCCAGGAACGGGCGCAACGCCAGGGTCGGGTGCGCCCGCGCCATCATCGCGCCCGCTCCCAGGACAATCGGCGCGCCAGCGGTACAGGCCGACGAGACGGCCCGGAGCGCGCGGCGTGCTTACCCTTTCCCCTTGCGGGAGAGGGTGCCGAGCGAGCCCTTGCGAGCGAGGCGGGTGAGGGGTCCGCTTCGCCTGAGTGATGCGAAGAGGCCCCCTCACCCGGCTCGCCCGCAGCCGGGTTTACGCAAGCGGCGTAAACCTGGCTGCGACGCTCGCCACCCTCTCCCGCAGGGGGAGAGGGTTTCGGAGTGCGCCGCGCGCTCATCGGGCCACCTCCCAGGTGGTGCCGTCCTTCGTGTCTTTCAGCACAACGCCCATCGCGGCGAGCTCGTCGCGGATGCGGTCGGCCTCGGCGTAATCTTTGGCTTTGCGGGCGCCGTTACGGGCGGAAATAAGTCCATCGACCCATGCGTCAAACTCTCTGTCAACGCCCATCTTGTAAATCATTGCTTCGAGCTTTGCGTCCCACTTCGACCTCTGAAGACCAAGAAAGTCAGCTGCGCCGGCCAAATGCTGAGCTGCTTTTACATCGCCAGCTTTGCTCGCCCGCGCCATTCCATGCATCGCGGCCAGGGCCTTCGCCGTGTTGATATCATCAGAAAGAGCCTCCATGACTTCGATCGGTGGTGCGTAAGCTCCTTCTTCCGATGTCAACCCATGCGGCTCTAGTGCGTTAGCCCACCCGTTAATGGCGTGGCGGCATTCGACAAGTCCACGTGTCGTCCAATCGATGGGCTGGCGGTAGTGCGTCTTCAGCATGTTCAGGCGAATTACTTCTCCCGGCCAGTTCCGCAGGAGCTCGCGGATCGTCACGAAGTTGCCAAGCGACTTCGCCATCTTCTCGCCTTCGACCTGCAAGAAGCCGTTGTGCATCCAAAACTGCGCCATCGCCGGCGTACGGAAGGCGGAGCGCGATTGCGCGATCTCGTTCTCGTGGTGGGGAAACACGAGATCGATGCCGCCGCCGTGGATGTCGAAGGTCTCGCCCAGGTGCTTCCACGACATCGCCGAGCACTCGATGTGCCAGCCGGGACGGCCCGGGGTCTTGATGCCCGCCGGAGACGGCCAGGCGGGCTCGCCCGGTTTCGACGGCTTCCACAGCACGAAGTCTTGCGGATCGCGCTTGTAGGGCGCGACCTCGACGCGGGCGCCCGCCACCATCTCGTCGAGCGAGCGCTTCGCGAGCTTGCCGTAGTCGGGCATCGAAGGGACGTGGAACAGCACATGGTCGTCGGCGACATAGGCGTGGCCGGACGCGACCAGGCGCTCGATCAGCGCCTTCATCTCGGCGATGTGCTCGGTCGCGCGCGGCTCGACAGTCGGCGGCAGGCAGCCGAGCGCCGCCACATCCTCGTGAAACTGCTTCTCGGTCTGCTCGGTGACTTTTCGGATCGCCTCGTTGAGCGGCAGGTCCGGGTATTCCTCGGCGGCGCGCGCGTTGATCTTGTCGTCGACGTCGGTGATGTTGCGCACGTAGGCGACGTGTTCCGGCCCGTAGAGATGGCGGAGCAGCCGGACCAGCGCGTCGAAGACGATCACCGGGCGCGCATTGCCGATATGGGCGAAGTCGTAGACGGTCGGCCCGCAGACGTACATGCGCACGCGTTTCTTTTCCGGCGGGATCGACGGATCCTGCCAGTCGAGCGGGGCGAAAGGCCGCTTCTCCCGCGCAAGCGTGTCGTAAAGCTTCAACTCCATCGGACCACCCTGGCCTCCGCTGGCCGGGCGTCCCTTTGTATCTCGATTCGAGAAAAGACGGCCGCAGCCAGCGTATTCGCTAGCCGATAATCTCCCGGCAAATGCCGCAGATCGTGTCGAGGCCGTTCATGCGCCGGAGAATGCGGGCGGCCGGCTTCCGCGTCAAGAGAGCAAGGGCCATCCCAAAGGGCGGATCGGCCACGGTTCGGGGCATGCTTCCCCGGCCTCGACCGAGATCTTGCCACGAATTAGGCCGGAACAATCGGATTTGAACCCAGTTTCCTCTGCGGACGACAAATAGGGGCGGAATGCGCAGTAAAGCAGGTCGGGATGCGTCATGAGCTTCGGAACTGCCCGTAAGTCCTCCTTCGATCGCACACTCCAGCCGGTCGAGACCGAAGGCCGGACGGACGTGTTCGTGCTCCTGCCCACGCTCGAAGAGCTGCTCGGCCAGCCGGAATTCGGCCGCCGCAACCCCATTTTCCTTCCCGGACACGCCCGCCCGCTCGACGGCTGGGCCTTGTTCGGCTCCGTGCGCGACCGCGGTTTGGTGCTGCACTGACGGCGACGAGGTTCCCCGGCACAGCGGTTAACGCGCCCTTAGCGGATTTATTCATATCCTCGACGATCCCGCTTCGTGGTCCGAGGTCGCGTTCATGCGCGTGCTATCTTCCGCATTCTGGCTGATTGGCGTCCTTCTGGTCGCGACCCCCGCGCAGGCGGAAAAGCGCATCTTCATCATTTCCAGCAACGCCGACGGCTATGGTGTCGACCGCTGCCTGGCAACCGGCGCAAGCTGCGGGAAAGCCATGGCCACCGCCTATTGCCGCGCCCAGGATTTCGACAAGGCGCTGTCGTTCCGCCGGATCGAGCGCGCCGACATCACGGGAGCGGTGCCGGCCAGCACGAGCTGCCGCGGCGCCTGCGACGACTTCGTCGCCATCGAGTGCGCCCGCTAGGCTAGGGTAGAACGCCGGCCGGCTTTCTATTTCTCCAGCCAGTCGGCGCATTTCGGCGGCGGATCGGACCCCCACGGCATGATCGGCACGGTCGAGGTCGAGTTCTTGGGCGAGCCCTCGATCAGCTTGTCGGAATAGACCACGTAGACCAGCACGTTGCGCTTGACGTCGCAGCCGCGCACGATCTGCATCTTCTTGAAGAAGAGCGAGCGGCGCTTGCGGAACATCTCCTCGCCCTGCGCGAACTTCTCCTTGAAGCGGACCGGCCCGGTCTGACGGCATGCAAGCGAGATGTCGGAGACTTCCTCGGCAAGCCCGGCCCACCCCTTGAAGCCGCCGCGCTCGGGCACCGTGAAGTGGCAGGCGACACCCTCGACCTCGGGATCGTCGATCGCGTAGGTCGCGAGCTTGTCGTTGGGCGATACCCAGTGGAACACCGTCGATTTCCTGAAGATGAGATCGGGCTCATCGGCCGCGCGCACCGCGTGCGCGCCGACGCCGGACAGTACAGCGGCAACCGCAAGCGCGGCGAAGGCGGCAAAGGTTGAACGACAGGTCGGCGCCCGATGCATGGAATCCTCCTTGGGACGAGCGCCCATATGGGAACGGTGGCCGGCGAATACGAGACCTGCCGGCAAAGTCGCATCCAGTCGCCTCAAGCGCCTCGCATTGAACTCACCTCCCATCCGACGTAGTAATGACGCGTTGTCGCCGCTTCCCCCGAATCACCGGCGATCCATGGATTGGCACTTTCGTTCCCGCAGGGCAGAGCCGAAGGGCGGCGCCGATCCACCTCGCCCGGCCTCGACCGGAAATGCGGAACGAGCCCTGCGCGCCCTCCTCGCCGCATCGGTCATCCTGCCGATTCTGATCTTCAGCGGCGTAGCGTGGATCGCCTATCGGCAGCATTTCAAGGACGCCCACAACCGGCTCGAGACGATGCTAAGTGTCGTCTACGAGCACGCGCTCAAGGTTTTCGAGACCTTCGAGCTCGCCGCCAAATACACCGACGAGCTGTTCGAGGACGTCACCGACGAACAGCTCATCGCGTCCGAGGCGGACTATCACGCGCGCCTCAAGGTGCTCACCGACACGCTTCCCCAACTTCGCGATATCTGGGTGATCGATCGCAATGGCCACCCGCTCGTCTCCGGCACCATTTTTCCGATGCCCCACCACCTCGATCTTTCCGACCGCGATCACTTCGTCTTTCACAAGAGCAACGCCGTCTCCGGCGTGTTCATAAGCGGCGTGATCGACTCGCGAGCGGCCGATCGCCGGGTCATCGTGATCGCGCGGCGCCGCGCCGCTCCCGCCGGCCGCAACGAGTTCCGCGGAGTCATGACGACGGCGATCGCGCCGGAATATTTCGCCGAATATTATTCGACGCTGCCGCTGCGGCCGAGCAACCTCGTCGCGCTCGTGCGCGAGGACGGCGTCATCCTGGCCCGTTATCCGGATCTTGGCGGCCGGCCCGCCCAATTGGCGCCGGGGACGCCGATTTTCGCGCGCATCTCCGCATCGCCGCTAAGCGGAATCCTGACCGCGGTCTCGCCGTACGACGCCGTCGAGCGCATCATCGCCTACCGCCGGCTGCAGCGTCACGGCATCTACGTGGTGGCCGGCGTGGAGACCCGCACCATCGTCCACGACTGGATGCGGGCGATGCTGAACAATTTGTTCTTCGGCGTCCCCGCCACCATCACCATGGTCTTGCTGGCTTGGATCGCGCTCCGCCATACGCGGCGGGAGTCGATGGCTTACGAGCGGCTGCACCATGAGGTTGCCCAGCGCGAGCTGGCGGAGAATGCCCTGCGCCAATCGCAAAAGATGGAGGCGATCGGCCGCTTGACCGGTGGCATCGCGCACGACTTCAACAATCTGCTCACCGCGATTCTCGGCAACGTCGATCTGGCGGTGCTTCGCTTGGGCAACGCGAACGAACGGGTGCAGCGCAATCTCGCGTCCGCACGCGAGGCCTCGCAACGCGCGGTGACGCTGGTCAACCGGCTTCTCTCCTATTCGCGCCTGCATCCGCTCGAGGTCAAGACCTTGGACGTCAACCGGCTCGTGCAGGGCATGTCCGAGCTGCTGCGGCGCGCGATCGGCGAACCCATCTCGGTCGAAACGGCGTTCGCCGGCGGCTTGTGGAAGGCGACGATCGACCCCAACCAGCTCGAGAGCGCCGTTCTCAATCTGGCCGTCAATGCCAAGGATGCGATGCCGGACGGCGGCCGCCTCACCATCGAGACCGCCAACGCCTACCTCGACGAGGCCTACGCCGCGACGCACGGGGACGGCATCACGGCCGGACAATACGTCATGCTTGCGGTCACCGACACCGGCTCCGGCATGAGCCAGGAGGTGGTCGATCATGCCTTCGAGCCGTTCTTCACGACCAAACCGACCGGCGTGGGCACCGGGTTGGGCTTGAGCATGGTGTACGGTTTCGTCAAGCAGTCGGGGGGCCACATCAAGATTTACAGCGAGGTCGGCGAGGGAAGCACGATCAAGCTCTACTTTCCGCGCAGACGCGAGCGCAGCGAGATTTCCCGCGAGTCCGGCGAACATGTCGAGCCGTCGCCGCCGCTCGCAGTGCGTTCCTTTGAAACCATCCTGGTGGTCGAGGACGACGAGGAAGTGATGCGCCTTGCGACCGACGTGTTGCGCGAAGCCGGGTACCGTGTGCTTTCTGCGCGCGACGGGGCAGGCGCGCTCCGCCTGCTCGAGCGCAATCCGGAGATCGCTCTCCTGTTCACCGACGTGGTGCTGCCGGGCGGCATGAACGGAAGAGAACTCGCGAACGAAGCGCTCACGCAACGGCCGACGCTGAAGGTCCTCTATGCTACAGGTTATTCCCGCAGCGCCATCTTTCATCAGGAACGGCTCGACCCCGATGTGCAATTGCTGACGAAACCATTCACTTACGAGTTGCTGACGCGCACAGTCCGGCAAATGCTTGATTCCGACGCGCATCCGGCCCGGTCCGCAAAGACGGGACGCTGAAGCCGGAACTTCCTGCCGGCGACATGCCAGGGCAGGCTGCCCAATATTTGGCCTTCTCGACACGAAAGTTCCCGCGGAACCAACGCGGCCCGCAATTGTTGCCCCCAGTTATTCAAAAAAGTCCCAAAAGTCCCATTCAAGGGAGTTGAGCGATGGCCGCCGTCGAAGCCACTTTGCGGTCGCACCCCGCCCGGCCCAGCCATCCGGATGCGATGAGCCGCAGCATCGAGGCCTGCTTCACCTGCGCCGGGACCTGCACCGCCTGCGCCGATGCCTGCCTGTCGGAGCGCGACATCGAAGGGCTCCTCGCATGCATCCGCCATAACCTCGATTGCGCCGCGATCTGCGTGGCGACCGGCTCCCTCATTGCCCGGTCGAAGGCGGGCGCCACCCGCCAGGTCCTTGAGGGTCAGCTCAGCGTGTGCATTGCCGTGTGCCGGGCTTGCGGCGACGAATGCCGCCGACATGCCGGCTTGCACAGGCACTGCAGGGTGTGCGCGGAGGCCTGTGAGGACTGCGCACACGCGGCGACCGACATGCTCGCCGCCCTGCGCGCGGTTGTTTGAGATTCTTCGCTTCCGGAAATCGACAGCGTCGACCCGGAGCCCGGGCTCGAAGCCGATCGACTCGAACCACTCGGCATTGCCCTCCGGGTTGACGAACAGCTTCGGGTATCCGTGGGCGGCGAGCGACAGGCCGGCGACGAGCCGGACGAGCAGCCCGGTCACCGGCGCGAGCGCGGCGTAGAGCTTGCCCAAGGCGGGGATCAGGAGGGGTTCGCCATGCCGTGCCTCCTTGCGGCGGCCGGCCGCATTCGGCGTTACCGCGCGCCGGCCGGCCCGTAGCGTACCACCTCCTGGTCGATCGCGCCGAAGATCGAACGGCCGTCGCCATCGAGCATCTCGATCCGCACCCGATCGCCGAAGGAGAGGAACGGGGTCTTCGGCGCGCCAAACCGGATGGTCTCGACCGAGCGGAGCTCGGCGATGCAGGAATAGCCGACCCCGCCTTCGGCGACCGGCCGACCAGGGCTCCCGTCCGGGTCGCGATTGGACACCGTGCCCGAGCCGATGATGGCGCCGGCAGCGAGCGGCCGCGTCTTCACCGCGTGGGCGATCAGGGCGGGAAAATCGAACGTCATGTCGACGCCGGCGTTGGGACGGCCGAACGGCGCGCCGTTGACGTGCGACACAAGCGGCAGGTTGAGCTTGGCGCCATCCCAGGCGGAGCCGAGCTCGTCCGGCGTCACCGCCACCGGGGAAAACGTCGTCTGGCCTTTGGTCTGCACGAACCCAAAACCCTTCGCCAGCTCGGCCGGGATGAGGTTGCGGTAGCTCGTGTCGTTGAGAAGCATGATGAGACGGATCGTGCTCCGCGCGTCATCGGGGCTTGCACCCTGCGCCACATCGCCGACGATCACCGCCACCTCGGCTTCGAGATCGACGCCCCAGGCGAGATCGCCGACCGGAATCGGATCGCGCGGCCCGAGAAATCCGTCCGAGGCGCCGCGATACATCAGAGGATCGGTCCAGAACGAGGCGGGCAGGTCCGCTCCGCGGGCGCGCCGCACCAGGGCAACGTGGTTCACATAGGCCGAGCCGTCGGCCCAACCGAAGGAGCGCGGCAACGGCGCGGCGCACTTCGCCGGATCGAACCCTATATGCGCGATGCGCCCGGCCTCGAGCGCGTCGGCGATCTCGGTGAGCCGCGGCTCGGCCGCACCCCAATCGTCCATCGCCGCCTGAAAGGTCGGCGCCACGCCGGAGGCGTCCGTCGCGCGCGAGAGGTCGCGGGAGACCACGACGAGCCGCCCGTCGCGGCCGTGCTTCAGCGATGCGAGCTTCATTTACGCCGGGTCCCGCCGGTTCGGATTGAAGTGCTTCTTCAGCCCGTTCCAACACTCGATGTAGTCGTCCTGCCGCGTATCCAAGTTGGCCGCGTAGGTCGTGACGCGCTGGCGGAAGCGCGTTTCGAACATGAAGGCGAGCGTGTTTTCGAGCTTCACCGGCTTCAGCTCGACATTGCTGGCGTGCCGGAAGGCATCGCTGTCCGGGCCATGCGGCAGCATCTGGTTGTGCAAGCTCATGCCGCCCGGCACGAACCCCTCGGGTTTCGCGTCGTAGACGCCGTAAACGAGACCCATGAACTCGGACATGATGTTGCGGTGATACCAGGGCGGCCGGAACGTGTCCTCGGCGATCAGCCAGCGCTCCGGGAAGATGACGAAATCGACGTTGGCGGTGCCGGCGGTTTCCGACGGCGAGGTCATCACGGTGAAGATCGACGGATCGGGATGGTCGAACAGAGCGGCGCCGATGGGACAGAAACGCCGCAGATCGTATTTGTACGGGTAGTACTTGCCGTGCCAGGCCACCACGTCGAGCGGCGAATGCGGCACTTGCGTCCGGAACAGCTCGCCGCCCCACTTCACGAACAGCGTGCACGGCTCCTCAACGTCCTCGTAGGCGGCGATCGGGCTGAGGAAATCGCGCGGATTGGCGAGGCAATTGGCGCCGATCGGGCCGCGGTCCGGCAGGGCGAAGGCGCCGCCGTAATTCTCGCACACATAGGCGCGCGCCGGACCGTCGATCAGCTCGGCCCGAAAGATGACCCCGCGCGGGATGACGCAGATCTCGCCGGGCTCGATGTCGATCACGCCGAACTCGGTCCTGAATCGAAGCTTGTTCTGCTGCGCGACGATGAGCAATTCGCCATCGGCATTGAAGAAATGTTCCCGCTGCATGGAGCGGGTGACGAAAGCCACGTGGCTCGCCATCCCGGCGTGGGTTTCGCAGTCGCCCGCGGTCGTGATCGTGTGAAGGCCGCTCACCAGGGTGAGCGGTTGGTTCGGAACAGGAATCGGCCCCCAGCGCAGCTGGCCGATGGGGAGTTCGCTCTCGTCGCGCTCCGGTGCGGTCCTGATCTGTCCCCTGTCGACCTTCTGGAACCGTCCGGTGTGCCGGACCGTCGGGCGGATGCGGTAGAGCCAGGTGCGCTGGTTCGCGGCCTGCGGCGCGGTGAACGGCGAGCCGGACAGTTGCTCGGCATAAAGGCCGTAGTTCACTTTTTGCGGCGAGTTTCGCCCGAGCGGCAAGGCTCCCGGCAGAGCTTCGGTTTCAAAGCTGTTGCCGAAGCCCGACATGTATCCGCTGGCAATGGCCGATACGCCGGCCGCGTCCGGCTGGCCGACGGTCGCGGGCGAGATCAGCTCGTTCATGGCTCACCTGCTGGTTCATTGGCGTCGACGATTGCGGTATCGCAAGAGAATCGCGAACGCGGCGAGCCTGTCGCACCCGTCGCTTCACAAGCGTTTGTTGCAATTGTAACTAACTGCCGGCGCCGCCGCAATCATCCGCGTCAAGGTAAGGCAGCGAATTGCGCTGTGGCAATTAAGACACTGGCTATTGAAATCAGACAGTGCCATGCGCCGGTCACAAGTCTGCCACCGGAACCTTCCACCGTGGAGCGCGTTTTTGGAAGGCCGGGTGGAGTCCGCGTCATGAAGATTGCATTGCTGGTGCTGCTGATCGGAACGCTCCTCTGGTGCTCATATATGGGGGCTTCCGTCCGCGAGGACCTGCCGGACAAGGCCCCAGCCTGACAGAGCCCAGGCTCGACCCGGATCCGCTTTGCGCACGGCGTTCTGCCGCGAGATGGGATTGCGCGCACCCGGTTGAGTTCTCGGCAAGACGGATCTGATCCTTGATAGGCGCCCGCCCGCGCTTTGTTGCGCGTGCCGAAAACTTCCGCCATGTTTGCCCGGGGATCGGCTCCCGCGTGGGAGCCGTCACAGGCGACACGCGGCGGCGATGAACGGCCCAGCCGACGACAAGATGACCGATGTTGCGCGCGCACAGGCGGCGCCGCTCAAGCTCGAGGAGTTCCTCCCCTACCGGCTCAACGTCGTGGCGAGCGTGGTGTCCCAGGCGCTGTCGCGCATCTATTCCGAGCGCTACGGCATCGGCGTCCCGGAATGGCGCGTCCTGGTTACGCTCGGGCAATATGGCGTGATGACCGGCAAGCAGATCGGCGCCCACAGCCATATGCACAAGACCAAGGTGTCGCGCGCGGTGGCCGAGCTCGAGCAGCGGAAATTCGTCGTGCGCCGCGTGAACCGTGCGGACTTGCGCGAGTCGTTCCTATCGCTCACGGCTGCCGGCCGCGCAATCTACGAGGACCTTGCCCCCGACGCGCTCGCATTCGCCACTCGGCTCGTCGAGGCGGTCGGGCCGGCCGACCAGGCCGCCTTCGACCGCGCGCTCGATCGGCTGACCGAACGCTCGGCGGCGCTCGTCGCCGAGACCGTCCACAAGCCCGTCGCGCGTCGCGATCCGACGGCTCGCGGCGCGCCGGCACACTCCAACCAAGAGGAGGACGCGTGAAGCTCTATTCCTATTTCCGTTCCTCGGCGGCCTATCGCGCGCGGATTGCGCTCAATCTGAAGGGTCTCGCATATGAGACCGTGTCGATCCACCTCATCAGTCCGGACTACAAGGCCATCAATCCGCAGATGCGCGTGCCGGCGCTGGAGCTGCCGAACGGCGACGTGCTGACGCAATCGCTCGCCATCATCGACTACCTCGACGAGGTCTATCCCGAACCGCCTTTTCTGCCGGCCGACCCGGTGGAGCGCGCGAAAGTGCGGGCGCTTGCCCACATCATCGCGTGCGACATTCATCCGCTCAACAATCTCGCCCCGCTCAAATACATCAAGGGCACGTTGGGCAAGGACCAGCCCGCCATCGATGCCTGGTATCACCATTGGATTCTCGTCGGCTTCGAGGCCGTCGAGGCGCAGCTCAAGTCCGGACCCTATGCGTTCGGCGTGCGCGTCACGCTCGCCGACATCTGCCTCGTGCCGCAGGTCGCCAACGCGCGACGGTTCAAGGTTCCGCTCGACCGCTTCCCCGGGGTGGTGGCGGTGGACGCCGCCTGCCTCGCGCTTCCTGCGTTCGACAAGGCGCGCCCGGAGAACCAGCCCGACGCGGAATAATTTTCTTCCCGCGGGCGCAACGGCAAACCCGGCACAAAGATCGTGACGCAGACGCATCTCGGCCGGGTCGTCTTGTGGATGACCGGCGCCCTGCTTTCGTTCTGCGCGATGGCCGTGTCCATCCGCGGCCTCGCCGGAACGCTGAACATCTTCGAGATCCTCAGTATCCGCAGCGGCTCCGGCGCCATGGCCCTGCTGGCGCTCGTCGCCGCGCGGCCGGAGCTGCGGCCGGCCCTCGCATTGCGACGCATGGGCCTGCACGCGCTCCGCAACAGCGTGCACTTCGCCTCCCAGTATTCATGGGCGCTGAGCGTCACGCTGCTGCCGCTCGCGATCGTGTTCGCTCTCGAATTCACCGTGCCCGCCTGGGTCGCGCTGCTTGCCATCCCGCTGCTGGGGGAACGCGCGACGGTGAGCCGCATCGGCAGCATCGTCCTCGGCTTCGCCGGCGTCGTGATCATTCTCCGACCGGGCGTCGAGAGTTTCCGGCCCGCCGTGCTTCTGGTGCTCGCCGCTGCGATCGGCTTCTCCATTTCCCTCATCACGACGAAGCACCTGACGCGGTCCGTCTCCACCTTCACGATCCTGTTCTGGATGAACGTGATGCAGCTGCCGATGGGGCTTGCGGGGGCCGATCCGCTGTTCCTCCTGAAGCTCGACGGCGCGCACGTCCCGGCAGTCCTCGGCGTCGCCGTCGCGGGACTGGCCTCGCATTTTTGCCTCGCCAACGCCTTCCGCTCGGGTGATGCCACTGTTGTGGTCCCGCTCGACTTCCTCCGCATTCCGCTGATCGCGCTCACCGGCTGGCTGTTCTATGATGAGGCGCTCGATCTGTTCGTGTTCGCGGGAGCGGCGGTCATCATCACCGGGATCCTGTGGAACCTGTGGGACGAGGCGCGCGGCTGAGCGGACGGGGGCTAGCCGGTGATTCACACTTTGGTCACGTTTGGCGCCTTTGATCGCGGCGTGGCCGCCGCGCGGCCGGGCCGGGTGGAGCGACCATGATTCCGAGACCGTTTCGAGCGATCGGTCCCGCTGTTCTCCTGATCGCCGCGGCGGTTGGACCGGTGGGCGCGCAGACCATGCCGCCGCCGGGCGTTTCGACCCAGCAGAACCCGGCATGCGGCCGGCTCGAAGCCCAGCTCGCCGCGCTCGATCGCGGCGCCGGCGATTCCGCCCGCAGCGAACAGATTCGGCGCTACGAGGAGGCCCTGCAGAACCAGCAGACCGAGCTCGACCGCACGGTCACGCAGGCGCGGCGGATCGGCTGCGAGGGCTCCGGCTTCTTCTTGTTCGGGCGCAGCCAGCCGCCCCAATGCGACGACCTCAACACCCGCATCCAGCGGATGCGGTCCAATCTCGACCGGCTCAACGCCGACCTTCAGCAGCTGCAGAGTTCGCGCACCCCGGTGGAAGGACAACGCCGCCAGATTCTGATGGCGCTCGGCCAATACGATTGCGGCCCGCAATACCGCGCCGCAGCGGCGCCCCCGCGGCAGCGCGGGTTCTTCGAAACGCTGTTCGGCGGCGGCGGAGGCGGCAACGCCCCGTTCGGGTCGGGCGATCTCACGCCGAGCGATCAGTCCTCGACCTATCGCACGATTTGCGTGCGCACCTGCGACGGGTTCTATTTCCCGGTTTCCTACGCGACCTCGCAAGCCAAGTTCCGCGACGACGAGCAGGCGTGCCAGCGCATGTGCCCGGCGTCCGAGGTCGTGTTGTACAGCTACCGCAATCCCGGCGAGGACGTCGCGCAGGCCGTGTCGATCAGCGGACAGCCGTATACCAGCTTGCCCAACGCCTTTAAGTACCGGCAGGAATTCAACGCCGCGTGCAGCTGCAAGCGTCCGGGCGAATCCTGGGCCGAAGCGCTCAAGCACCTCGACGACACCACCGTCGAGCAGGGCGACATCATCGTCACCGAGGAGACTGCGAAGGCGCTGTCGCAGCCGAAACCCGACCCGGCGACGAAAGCGGGGAAGCAGACCACGCGCGCTCCGAAGGCCGACGCCAAAGCCCAGGCGGCCCCTCCCCCCGAGGCCAGCGCATCAGCAACGCCGGCCCCGGTCAGTTCGGCTCCCCTGCCCGATGCGACCCAGCCCGCACCAGCCGATCCCGCACCGGCAGAGCCCGGCAAACGCACGATCCGCACGGTCGGACCGCCCTTCGTTGCGCGGTGATCGTCTGCTCCGAGTTGCTGCCGCGGGAACGGCCCTTCAATTGCAATGCGTTCAATCCGCCCTCATCCTTCAGGATGAGGGGCGTTCAGAAATCGAATGCCTCGCTCTTCGCTGCGGCTTGGCCCTTCACCAATGACGCGTCGGGCTTCGGCAGCGGGGTGCCGGGATCGCGGAAGCGGTTGGTGATCGGATAGCGCCGGTCGCGGCCGAAATTCCGTAAGGTCACCTTCACCCCGGGCGCCGCCTGGCGCCGCTTGTACTCGGCGACGTTGAGCATGCGCTCGACCTTCGCCACCACCTCGCGATCGAATCCGTCGGCGACGATGTCGGCGACCGGCTCTTCGCGCTCGATCAGACGCTCGAGAATCCGGTCGAGCACCTCGTAGGGCGGCAGCGTGTCCTGGTCCTTCTGGTTTTCGGCCAGCTCGGCCGTCGGCGCGCGCGTGAGGATGTTGTCCGGGACGACCGGCCCGTCCGGGCCATAGGCCCATTCGGGCTTCCAGCCGTTGCGCAGCCGCGCGAGGCGATACACCTCGGTCTTGTACAGATCCTTGATCGGGTTGAAGCCGCCGTTCATGTCGCCGTAGAGCGTGGCGTAGCCGACCGACATTTCCGACTTGTTGCCGGTGGTCACCACCATGAGGCCGAACTTGTTGGAGGCCGCCATCAGGATGGTGCCGCGGGCGCGCGCTTGCAGGTTCTCCTCGGTGATGTCGCGCGGGCGACCGGCGAACAGCGGCACCAGCGCCGCCTCCAGGCCTTCGACCGCAGTGGCGATCGCCACGACATCGTATTGCACGCCGAGCGCACGGGCGAGCGAGGCGGCGTCGTCGAGGGATTCCCGGGCGGTGAATTTGTAGGGCAGCATCACGCAGCGCACGCGCTCGGCTCCGAGCGCATCGACCGCCATCGCGGCGCACAGCGCCGAATCGATGCCGCCCGAGAGGCCGAGCACGACACCGGGAAACCGGTTCTTGTCGACGTAGTCGCGCAGGCCCAGCACGCAGGCCGCGTAGTCCGCCTGCTCGCCCGCTTCCAGCGGCGCGATCGGACCCTCGCAGCGCCAGCTGTTGCCGACGCGCGCCCATTCGGTCGTCGTGATGCTCTCACGGAAAGCCGGAAGCTGGAGCGCGAGCGAGCGATCGGCATGGAGCGCGAAGGAGGCGCCGTCGAACACCAGCTCGTCCTGGCCGCCGACCTGATTCACGAAGAGGAGCGGCAAGCCGCTTTCCGTCACCCGCGCAACCGCGATGTTGAGTCGCCCCTCGTCCTTGTCGCGCCAATAAGGCGAGCCGTTCGGCACGATCAGCAGCTCGGCGCCGGTCTCGGCTAGGCATTCGACCACGTCCTCGTAAACGCCCCACTCGGTCCAGATATCCTCGCAGATGGGCGCACCGAGCCGCACGCCGCGAAAATTCACCGGCCCGGGCAGCGGCCCCGGCACGAACACCCGCTTCTCGTCGAACACACCGTAATTCGGCAGATTGACCTTGAAGCGCAGCGCGCCGATGCCGCCGTTCTCCATGAGCGCCACCGCATTGTAGAGATTTTCGCCCTCCACCCACGGCGTGCCGACGAGCAGCGCCGGGCCGCCGTCGGCGGTCTCGCGCGCCAGTGCCTCGATCGCCGCGCGGCAGGCGGCCTGGAAGGCGGGCTTGAGCACCAGATCCTCGGGCGGATAGCCGGCGATGAAGAGCTCCGGAAACACCACGAGGTCGGCGCCCTCGGCGGCCGCCCGCGCGCGGGCAACGCGAACCTTTTCGGCATTGCCGGCGACGTCGCCGACAATCGAATTGAGCTGGGCAATGGCCAGCCGGATACGGGCGTTCATGCCGGTGATGTAGCCTGCGGAGCCGGCCGGCCGCAATGCGGGTAGCCGGTCAGATCAGACCGAAGCGCTCGGCAAGCGCCAAGAGCCATACGGCGCCCGCAAACAGGATCGACAGGCCGACCGCGGCAGAGCCCACATCCTTGATGAAGGCCATGCGCGGATCGTGCTCGAGGCTGACGCGGTCGCCGAGCTTCTCGATCGCGGTGTTGAGGAGCTCGACGATCATGATCAGGACGAGCACCAGGATCAGCGCAAGCCGCTTCCACGCCTCGGCCGCAACCAGAAAGGACACCGGCACGGCGACGATGAAGACCGCCACCTCCTGACGGAACGCCACCTCGCTGCGCGCCGCCGCACGCAAGCCCTTCCCGCTGTTGATGAAAGCACGCCACAAGCGATGCACAGGCAAAGTCCACTCGATCGAAGGCCCGGAAGCCGACGTACGACCTATAACCGACCCGACGTTAATCCCGGGTTGCCTCCGCGCTTCCTCACCGCGCCGCGGTGCCGATGCCTGCCGGGCCGCCGCTCACCTTGAGGGTGCCGGCCGGCTTCAATTCCTTGCCGTCGAAGCTGAACGCCTGGATTTCCTTCTCGACCATGCACTGGACCAGGAGGGTCTTGCCGTCCTTGCTCCAGGCCGCACCCTGGCACCAATGGCCGACCTTGCCTTCGGCGACCTTGGAGAGCTTCTTGCCGTCGACCGCGAGGACCACCACGAGGCCGTTGTCGTTGAAGAACGGCGAGTTCTTCGGCTTGTTGGAGCCGTTCATGACGGTCACCGCGGCATAGCGGCCGTCCGGCGACAGCTTCAGGCCCTCCGGCGTCTGACCGACCGTCACCGTGTCCACCACGCGCGGCGGCTTGGCCTGAAGGTCGATCAGGCTCGCGGTGTCGGCGTCGCCGCTGCCTATTCCGATATTGGAGATCACAGCTACGTCGCCGCGCGAGCTGATGTCGAGGGGATAGGGGCGCAGGCCCGCGTTCACATCCCGCTTGGTGTACTCGACCTTGCTGCCGTCGACCGACAGCACTGAAATCTTATGGTCGCCGTCGCGGGTGACCAGCGCCGTCTTGCCGTCCGGCGAAAAGGCGACCGCGCTGGGGCCGGATTTGGCGTCGCCGAGCTCGATCTTGCCGACGGTCGTCAGGGTCTTGCCGGAGAGCGTGAAGACCGACACCGTGCCTTCCGAGCGGTTGGCGACGAGCACGAGATTGCCGGCGCGGTTGATCGCGATGCCGGCGGCGCCCGCTCCCGCCTCCGCGGTGCCGGCCAAAGCCGGCGGCGACGCCTTGAGGTCGATCACAGAGATCTTGTTGTCGGGAACGAGCTTCTTCGGATCGGCGGGATCGATTTTGGTCGCCGCGGTTACGAGCGCGATGGATTCATCGGGGGCCACCGCGACGCTCGAAGGCGGACCGACAACGCTGGTCGGCGCCTGGACCTCGCCGATGATCTTGGGCGGCGAGGCGGAGAGATCGATGATCGTGACGGTGTCCGGCACCGGGTTCTGCGGCACCGTGTTCACGCCGTCGATCAGGACGGCCTTGTTGTCGTTCGCGGAAACCGCGAGCTGCGCCAAGGCGCCGGACGACACGACCGGCAGGGCGAGAAGCGCGAGCACGCTCGACAGGCGGAATGTCATGAGATCCTCCCCGGTGCTCGGATTTCGATTTGTCGGGTGGCCACCGCGCCGAGCCGTGGCGGCAATTGCGGTCATTAGAGTAACACGACCAGCGCAGGAAAGCTTCCGCATCGAACGCTTGCCCTGAAGCGGCCGCGTTCGCTTGTCGCCGCCATTGGTTTTCAACAGTTAAGCCAGCGTCAACTTCGTCTTGCCGCGGGCAAATTATAGACGCGAATCTCACAATTTCCGTCTATCTCCAGGACTCGGTTCAACATGCTGCCGATTTTGAGTATGGGATCGCTCATTGCGCTGGGAGCATCTGCCAGGGACGCTTTTTAGGCCGGCCCGGACGCGGATGAATTCGAGCATAGAGCAAAACGAGCCTGAGGCGTTGCTCATCGAGGGATGGATAATCGGACAGCAATTCTTTCTGCGTTGCGCCCTGAGTGGTGAGGTCCTGAAGTAGATACACGGGAATTCGCGTCCCGCGCACGACGGGCTCGCCACCCCGGATGTCCGGGTCAGAGACGACCGCGAGCTGGGCCGCGGTTGCTTCTGCGAGTCGCTCCGTCAATCCCTCCCAAACTGTCGCGGCGTCCACCGATATCGGGGAGACTTGTACGGGGTCCTTCAAGCGTTCGATCATCTGATCGAAGTAAGCGCGCAATTGTCCCCACGCGTCCTTGTCGACACTCAGGAAAAAACAGCGCTGCAGCTTGGTTGCTTAGTCAGCCATTGCTCCAAATGTTCCTTCGTATTCAAGTCTTGAGACGAAGAAATCTTGTGCTCGATGAGAGGCAGCAAGGCATCGGCACCGCTGCTCGGTCCGCCTGATCGATGATGATCCCACCGCTTCGCCTCAACAACGACCACATGATCGCCGGAAGCGAGCAGCAAGTCCGGCAACCGCTCGCGCAACTGCCTGTGGATTGATTTCTTTGCCTCGGTCTGAAGGACCGCAAACTTGGCGACATCCTTCACGAGGCGCAAATGGACCAACTCTGCCGGTCCGAGGCATCGACGCATGACGCCCTGAATGTCGCGGCGGGGCGCCGTGTCGAACCACTCCTCGTCAAACGCCTTTTGAACGTCGCGCTGTGGAAGGTCCGCAATGAATGCGGCCTCGCTCGGTGAAAATTGCAGTTCGCAGATAGTGGTCACGAAATTCATCCCTTATGTCGGGATGACATATAGCGATCACGCCCGAAAACGAAAGGAAAGCTTCTAAGCCTTTGAAATGGCGTCGATAGTCTTATTTGATTGAACAGGAGTCAGTCGCGTCTGTCTCACAACCCCGCCGCCGCAGGCAGCGGCTTGGCCTTGCCGGTGCGCTCGGACTTGATGAGTTCCGCCAGCAGGAACGCCAGGTCGATCGACTGCTCGGCGTTGAGCCGCGGATCGCACACGGTGTGATAGCGGTCGTTGAGGTCGGCGTCGGTGATGGCGCGCGCGCCGCCGGTGCATTCGGTGACGTTCTGGCCGGTCATTTCCAGGTGTACGCCGCCCGCATAGGTGCCCTCCGCCGCATGGACCGCGAAGAAGGTCCTCACCTCCTGCAGGATCTGGTCGAACGGACGCGTCTTGTAGCCGGTCGCCGACGTCACCGTGTTGCCGTGCATGGGATCGCACGACCAGACCACGACTTTTCCCTCGCGCTTCACGGCGCGGATGAGCGCGGGAAGGAGGTCGGCCGCCTTGTCGGCGCCGTGCCGGCAGATGAGCGTGAGGCGCCCGGCCTCATTGTCGGGGTTCAGGATGTCGATCAGCTTCAACAGCCCGTCGGCGTTGAGCGAAGGCCCGCATTTCAGTCCCAGCGGGTTCTTGACGCCGCGGCAGAATTCCACGTGGGCGTGATCGGGTTGGCGGGTGCGATCGCCGACCCACAAGAGATGGGCGGAGGTGCAGTACCAGTCGCCGGTGGTCGAATCGACGCGCGTCATCGCCTGCTCGTAGCCCAGGAGGAGCCCTTCGTGGCTGGTGTAGAAATCGGTGGTGCGCAGCTCCGGATGGCTTTCCGGGTCGAGCCCGCAGGCGCGCATGAAGTTGAGCGCCTCCGAGATGCGGTCGGCGAGCTCCTGGTAATGGTGCGATTGGGGCGAGTCCTTGATGGTGCCGAGCATCCACTCGTGCACGCGCGCCAAGCTCGCGTACCCGCCATGGGCGAACGCGCGCAGCAGGTTCAGCGTGGCCGCCGACAGCCGGTAGGCCTCGATCTGACGCTGCGGATCGGGCGTGCGCGCGGCCTCGGTGAACTCCATGGCGTTGATGATGTCGCCGCGATAGACCGGCAGCTCCTTGCCGTCCTTCTTTTCCGTCGGATTGGAGCGCGGCTTGGCGAACTGGCCGGCGATGCGGCCCACTTTGACCACCGGGGAAGCCGCCGCATACGTCAGCACCACGGCCATCTGCAGGAACACGCGGAAGAAGTCGCGGATGTTGTTGGCGGTGTGGCTGATCGCCCGGTGCTCGGTGAAGCTTTCGGCGCAATCGCCGCCTTGCAGCAGGAACGCCTCGCCCGCCGCGACCCGTCCGAGCGCGGCTTTCAGGTTTCTCGCCTCGCCGGCAAAAATCAACGGCGGGAAGGTCGCAAGCTGCTGCTCGACCGTCGCCAGCGCCCGCGCATCCGGGTACTCCGGCATTTGGACGATCGGCTTGCTGCGCCAGCTGTCGGGCGTCCACCGCATGTCAACCTCCGGCTTTACGCGACTGTCGGCACGCGAGGAAAAGCGCGCCTTCCGGTTGCCGCCGGGTTATACACGAGCCGGCCCGTGACGAGAACGGTCAATGAGCACGGAAACCGACGTGCTGGTCCAGGACACCACGATCGCCGCGCGCGACGGCTATCCGCTCGCCGCGACCGTGTTCACGCCGGAGGGGCCGCCGCGCGGCAGCGTGCTGATCAACTCGGCCACCGCCGTGCCGCGCAAGATCTATCGCGGGTTCGCCGCCTACCTCGCCGGGCGGGGTTTTGCCGCCCTCACCTATGATTATCGCGGCGTCGGCGGATCGCGGCCGGCCTCCCTCAAGGGCTTCAACGTCCGCATGCGCGATTGGGCCGCACTCGACGTCGCCGCCGCGATCGACCACATGCGCCGGGTGTGGCCGGCCGCCGGGCTGGCGGTCGTCGGGCACTCCTTCGGCGGGCAGGCGATCGGCCTGGCGCCCAATAACGGCGAGATCTCGCGCGCCCTCCTCGTCGCGGCGCAGGCTGGGTACTGGCGGCTATTCCGCGCGCCGGAGAAGTATCGCGTCTACCTGATGATGCGGTGGATCGGCGCACCGCTTGCCCGGGCGCTCGGTTACGTCCCGGGCCGGCTCGGCATCGGCGAGGACCTCCCGCGCGACGTCTTTTTGGAATGGGCCGGGTGGGTCGCCAAGCGCCGGTACTTCTTCGACGATCCCACGCTCACGGCGCTGGAGAATTTTCCGCGCTACCGGGGTCCGCTGCGCGCGATCTGTCTCGCCGACGACCCCTGGGCCACGGCGCCCGCCGTCGATCTCCTGTGCGCGGGCTTCACCGGCACGGCGCCGGAGCGCGTGGACATCGATCCGCGCGACGTCTGCGTGGAGCGGATCGGCCATTTCGGCTTCTTCAAGCCGGAGCACCGCGACACGCTGTGGCGCGAGGCGGTCGATTGGCTCAGCCTATGACGATCAGTGCGGGGCCGCCGGCAGCGCACACGTCCATTTCGCGCACGCGCCGCATTTCGATTTCTTAATGCAGTAAAAGACCTTGGGGGCGGCACATTTCGGCACCACCGCTTCCATGCAGCGCGGCGCACCTTTGGCCTTGCGCGCGGCCTGGGCGTCGCCCGGCGAAATTGCGAACAGCACGGCACCGCACAGAACG
>WNGA01008066.1_pt1 | contig 22423 bp, 27 predicted proteins | sample 5400061 | NCBI WGS metagenome assembly WNGA01 (sample SAMN13153366, study PRJNA577476) | soil metagenome | isolation source: 100 cm soil or saprolite under grassland replicate 2 | place: USA:California | collected 2016-06-15
CGGATCCAGCGATGATTCGCCGGCAGATTGAAGTGCGCCCGGCACTCGCCGCGCCGGTCGACCATGAAGCGGCCGACCGAGGTCGCGTCGACCCCGTCCTCGCTCTGCGCCCAGAGCAGGAATTGATCGCTACCGGCGCGGGGCATAACACGCGCCACGAGAGATACCTCGACGTTCGAGCGATCGGCGCGCACGAGAGTCGCGCGGCCGACGGCCTGTCCATCAGCAGTGCGGAGAACGAAGCCACGCCCGTCCGGGGGACCCGGCAGGAGGAAGACGAGCGCAACCGCAACCACCGCTCCGACCGCGGCGAGGAGGGGGACCGCGCGGGTGCCGGCGAGTCTCGCGCGCGCGGGGCGGCCGTTCGTCGATCGTGCCTGCCGCAGCAACCGATCGACGCGGCCGAGTAGGAACAGCTGCCGCTGGCAGGCGTGGCAGCCTGCGACGTGCGCGAGCACCTGCGCATCGTCGTGCGAGCCGAGGAGGTCGGGCAAGCGCTCCCATGCCTGCTCGTGGGTCACGGGCTCTCCTCGCCGAGCAGGGTCGCGAGCCGGTTGAGGCCTCGGCGCGTCCAGCTCTTCACCGTGCCGAGCGGGACGCCCAAGTCGTTGGCGATCTCGCTCTGCGAATGGTCGTGGTGGTAGGCGAGCTCGATCACCGTCCGCTCGTGCCGCGGCAGGCGCTCGAGCGCGGACTCGAGCCAGAAGCGCTCGACGAGCGGCCCGTCGTCGACGCCCGTCTCGACCGGCTCGGCGACAGGCTCCGGGATGCGCTGGACGCGGAGGTTGGAGGCGACGTTGCGAGCGAGCGTCAGCAGCCAGCCGGGTGCTGTCCCCCGCGCCGCGTCGAAGAGGCTCGCCTTGCGCCAGACGCGCGCGAACACCTCCTGCGCGCAGTCCTCCGCCTCGCGGCCGGCGTGCACGCGGCAGACACGGTCGACGGAGCGCCGGTAGCGACGTCGCAGCTCCTCGAACGCCGGCTCGCTCCCCGCGGCGACCGCGGTGAGCAGCTCGGCGTCGCTCGGGCCCGCGGGCCGAGCCTGCGGACGAGAGGTCGAGGCGTCGAGGCCGAGCGGCTGCGAGCTCACACGAGGAGGTACACGGGTCATCACGCGGTTGGATGCGACGGCTCGCCCGGGCGGTTCCGGCCGAGCCGCGCATCCGCGTCGCTACCTGACGTTGACGGTGACCGACGCCTGCGCGCCGATCGTCGGCGCGTGCGTGTTGTCCTCGAGGATGGCGATGAACCTGTGCTGTCCGGCCTTGATCCCCGCCAGCGAGACGTGGAAGGAGTGCCCGCAGCTCATGCCGAGCATCGTCCCCATTCCCATCATCCCCAGCTTCGTCGTGTCGATGTTGGCGTGCCAGTGGCCATAGCCCTTGACGTTCGCCTTGCCGTACAGGGCGCACGAGAGGCGAAAGTTCTTCGCCGCGACGACGAAATCGAAGCCGCCGTGCACCGTCGCGCCGGGCTTCGGCGACACGATGCTGATCGACGGCTTGCCGGCGAAGCTGAGCGGCTTCACGGCCGGCAGCGGATTGGCCGGCTGGTAGGTGAAGCTGATCTCCTTCTCGGCCTTCAGGTCGTCGGCGTGATCGTTCGCCGCCGGGATGAACTGCACGGTGTGCTTGCCCGGCTGGACGCCCAGCATGCTGATCGAGGCGCGGCTCCCGCAGAACATGTTGACCAGCGACTTGTCCAGCTCGACGTGGTAATGGCCGATCCCCTTCCGGTTGGCGGTGCCGGCGTAGCGGCAGTCGACCTTGAAGTTCGAGATCGCAACGCGTGTGCGCAGCTTGTTGCCGGTGAGCGTCGTCCCGGTTCGTGGCGCGACCACTTTCAGCTTCGCACCGGTGTTGACCGTCATCGGCGGCGGCGCCGCGACCGCGATCGCTGCCGCGACGAGCGCCCCGACACCGATGCCGAACGCGAGCTTCAAACGCTTTGACTTCGAGCGCATCAATTCCCCCCTCATCGATGGGAACCTCTTCGGAGATACAGCCGCCCCGGCCGCTGCGGATGCAGCGCTAGGAGACGAGGAAGCTGCCGTGCACCAGCGTGCGGTGCGGGTCGCAGCGGAAGCGATACGCGCCGCGGCCGAAGCGAACGGTCCACGTCGTCCGTCCGGTCTTCACGACCGACGTCGCCTTGTTCACACCCGGCCCGAAGAGATGAAAATTGTGGATCGGCGAGACGTCGCGCACCACGATCGTGTAGACGCCCGGCCTCAGGCGCTTTACGGCTGCGCCGCCCTGCGTCTTCAGCGTGATCGTGAAGCTCGGGCCGACCGTGCCCCTCAGCGCCGTTGCCGCCGATGCTCGCCCTGCGGCCGCACCCACCAGCGCGAGCGCGACCAGTGCCACCAGAGCTGCTCTCACAGACACTCCTTTCATACAGCCGTATCGGGACCATCGGATGAGTTGGACCCGCGTTCCCGCCGGGAGATTCGCGCGGAGGTTCCGGCTCGACGCGTGTGACGGTGGCCGCGGGGGGAAGCGGCCACCGTCTGGGGAGGGCGGTCAGCTCAGCGCTGTGTGGCGATCTGGCTGACGCGGTCGCCCTGGAAGCGAAGCGCCCGGACGATCGTCGCGAGCGCGAGGGCGACACCTGTGAAGATCAGCGCGACGCCGGCGAAGCGAAGCGGTCCGACCCAGGCGCCGATGTCGGCGGCGCCCGACGGATCGTTGTCGAGCTTGGCGGCCTGGACGAAGCCGATCGCAAAGGTCGCGAGCAGCGTCATCAAGCCGATCATCATCGCGGCCGGGAATGCGAAGCCGGTCCACGGCCGCTTGAGGATCAGCACCCGCTCGCCGAGTGCGGCTTGCACCCTCGCACCGCCGTCGCGCAACTCGCCGAGGATCGTGGCGAGGACGAAGACCACCGCGGAGAGCAGGAAGCCGATCCCGAGGAAGAGCACGCCCGGGTTCCACGCCGCGATCTGCTGCACGTGCAACGGATTCGACGCCGAGGCCTGAACGGTGCCGGAGACGATCCCGGCGACGATCGCCGTCAGGCCCATTGCGAGCGCCGGCCGCCACATCTTTCGGGCCATGGCCGGCAGGTCGAAGCCCTCTCGCTCTCGCGGGATCGCCACCTGCGCACCGACGCGCAGCGTCGATGCGCGCGCACTGTCATGAAGAACGGTCGACATCTACGACTCCTTCTGTGGAGGGGTTGCCGTCGCGGGTAGCAGGCTTGGCAGCGCCTCGCTGAGCACGCCTGCGCGGATGCGTATGCGACGGACGATCGAGAGCAGGGTGAGCACGACCGAGCCGATCGCGAGCGCGATCACGCCTTGCAGGGCCGGGATCAACCATGCGGGTGTGTCTTGGATGAATTCGCTGTTCGTGCTGGAGGCGATGCCGAAGCCGAAGCCGAGGCCGGCGATCCAGCCGAACGTGACGAGGGCGATAAGCACGAACGCGACGTTCTGGAACCTGCGTGCCTCGGTGTCGAGCGCCTTCATCGAACCTCCCTTCCGTGTGGTTACGACGGTCGGAAGTTCAGACCCGAGAAGAGCGCGAGAGATTCGGCTTCCTGGTCGCGGCGGTCTTCGAGCTCAGCAGCGGCGATGCTCGCCGTCGAGCGGCAAGAGGATCGACTCGGCCAGTCGCGTCGGACACCCCTGCGCGACGAGGTCGAGGATCCCGTGTAGGTCGAAGCCGCAGTCGCGCGTGATCCTCTGCGCGCGCCGCCGATCGAAACCGGCCGCGAGCAGCTGCCTCCGCCGCCAGGCGACGACGTGCGTGTTGCGACCCTCCGACGCTGCCTGTGTGCGCGTGCCGGTTTTCATCTCGTTCCTTCGATCCGCGCCTATGCTCGCTCGCGCCACGCGCGCGCGGCGCGCTCGCCGACGTGCGCGTGCGGCTCAGGAGTCTCGCCCAGCGCATGCACGCCTTCGAGGGTGTGGCGCAGGTTCGCGAGCACGCGCCTGCAACGCCGGCAGAAGCCGACGTGCTCTTCGACCCGGCGACGCGCAGCAGGGTCGATCTCGGCGTCCAGGTAATCGGAGAAGAGCTCGCGGACCTCCTCGCACTCACGCGGGTTCGGCTTCATCACCAGTGCGAGGAGCCGCTTCATCATGAATTTGACCCTCTGGAATGCCATCGGATTCGCCAGTTTAGGCTCAGTCCGATGGACGAACCTCTCGTCAGCCGCGCACGGCAGGGCGACAAGGCTGCGTTCGAGGAGCTGATCAGGCTCCACTCGGGCCGCGTACAGCGAATGCTCACGCGCATGCTCGGCAGCCCGACCGACGCGGAGGATGTCGTGCAGGAGACGTTCCTCAAGGCGTGGCGCGCGCTGCCGCGCTTTCGCGGCGAAGCGCAGTTCTCGACCTGGCTCTACCGGATCGCAATCAACGAGGCGAACCGCAGGTTGGCCCGCGAGGCGCCGCGACAGGCCCTGCCGATCGAAGACGTCCTGGTCGAGGTGCCGGATGTCAGCGAGGGACCGGCCGACGCGGCCCAAGGCGCCGAGCTCCAGCGCTTTCTCGAGCAGTGCATCGCCGAGCTGCCCGCACACTATCGCGCCGCCGTCGTGCTGCGCGACGTCGAGGGCCTCACGAACGAAGAGGCGGCGGAGTTACTCGAGCTCGAGCTCCGCAACTTCAAGAGCCGCTTGCACCGCGGCCGGATGGAGATCAGGCGTCGCGTCGAGGAGTTCTACGCAAGCACGCGATCTCCACGGCGAGGCCGCCGGCGACGCGCTTGATGACCTCACCGTGCGGTACCGGACTCGGAGCCCGGGTCGGGGCCCGGGCTCCGTTCGTTCTCTCGCTCTACGCGTCCGCGAGATGCACGGACTTCTGAATGTCGGAGCAGGCGACATTGCAGAAGCGCGGCGAGTCGTTGTTGAACTGGTCGGTGATGAAGGCGTCGGTGAGGGAGCCGAGAACGCCGTCCGGGTTCAGGACGCCGTGATCGCGCACGATCAGGTGGATCTCGGCGCCGAACGGATCCAGCAGACCCGGTCCCCGCGCAGTGTGGGCCGCGTCGCCGAGGGTGAGATGCCCCGCGAAGCTGCCGTGCGTTCCGACGACGTGACCGGCGAGATGCTGGACCGATCCGTTCACGCCGGGGATGTTGAGATCGCCGCTGCTCTCGTCGCAGGCGCCGGCGCACCCGCTCGGGTTGTTGAAGATCAGCGCCCACATCGTCACGGCGTGACCGGCCGGCAAGCTCGACGTCTGCAACGAGACGCTGATCCCCTTCGAGGTGCGAACGAACGTGGAGTCTGCTCCGGGCACCCAGGCGACGAATGAATGCCCGGGCCCGATCGAGAACACGCCGCTCGTGCCGGTCTCCGAACTGCCTGCCAACGCCGGGGTGACTGCGGCAAATGCCAGCCCGACGATCACAATAAGGAGTCGCGACCTCATGAAGCCCTCCAGTTCCGCCTCCCGCCTCGCGACAGGGGCTCGGTTGTTTGCTGCACCCGTCGACGACGGTCAGGGGTTCAGACCCGAGAGGAGCGCGAGAGATTCGGCTTCCTCGTCGCAACGGTCTTCGAGCTGACCAATCGATGCGCGCGCGTCATGCGCTCCATGCGGCGAAGCCTCCGACGAGCGCTCCGTAGATCACGTGCGCGCCCGCACTGACGATCGGTGTGCCGAGGCCGTAGTTCAGCATCATGAAGCCGGGCGGCTCGAGCAGCGCAAGCCGGTTGGCGGCCGACGCCGACGTGCCCATGCGCGGGTGGACGACGGGGAGCAGGATGTTCACGAGCGCCGTTCCGGCGAACAGAGCGTGGGCGAGTCCGAAGACCGCACCGAGCCACCAGCCCGCGTGGCCGATCGCGCGGAAGATCGCGTAGTACACGAGCGCGAAGAGCAGTCCGTTGACGAAGTGGAGCAGGTAACCGAGCGCCTTCGCCCGCGCGCGATCTTCGGTGAACGCGGTTCCGAGCAGAAAGGGCAGATCGATCCGCGTCAGGCGCAGCTCGCTCGCGCCGCGCAGCATCGTCGTCAGCACGAGTGTGCCCAGGAAGCCGCCGGCGAGCGCGCCCCAGATCGTCATCGACGCGCTCCGAGGCCGCAGGCGACGGCGGCGCGGATCAGGCCGATGTGGCTGAGGCCCTGCGGGAAGTTGCCGAGGAACTCGTCGCTGGTGGGATCGATCTCCTCGGACAAGAGACCGACGTCGTTGACGCGGCCGACGAGAGCGTCCATCAACGCGCGGGCTTCGTCCGCGCGGCCGACCTGTGCGAGCGCTTCGACGAGCCAGAAGGAGCAGGTGAGGAAGGCGCCTTCCTCGCCGTGCAGCCCGTCGTTTCTGAGGTAGCGGCGCACGTAGAGGCCCTCGGCAAGCTCGTGCTGAATCGCGTCGACGGTCGACGCGGTCCGTTCGAGATCGTCGCCGTAGCCGAAGATGAGTGCGAGGAGCACGCTCGCGTCGAGCTCCTCGCCGCCCGCGTAGCGCGAGTAGCTGCGCTTGTGCTCGGACCAGCAGCGCGTCTCGACGAACTCGCCGATTCGCTCGAGCTCGACGCGCCACTCGTCGACGTGCTCGGCGGGCACCGCGCCGGCCTCTGCCAGCTCGAGCGCGCGCTCGAGCGCCAGCCAGCACATCATCGTCGACTGGGTGAAGTGCAGCGGCTCGCTGCGTACCTCCCAGATGCCGGCGTCCTTCTGCGTCCAGACGCGCGCGACGTGGTCGGCCGTCGCGGCGAGGCGCTTGCCGATGTCGGCATCGATTCGCTGACCGTCGCGGGCGAACAACCACGCTGCCTGCAACAGGTTGCCGTAGATGTCGAGCTGCAACTGGTGCAGCGCGCCGTTGCCGATCCGAACCGGCGCCGAGCCGCGAGAGCCGGTCAGCGGCAATGTCCGCTCCTTCGCGCGGGTGCCGCCGTCCAGGCGGTAGAAGACGTTCAGACGGGGTCGCGAGATCTGCGACGCGTGCAGCAGCCACCAGAAGAAGGACCGGGCTTCGGCCGCGCAGCCGATGGAGAGGAATGCTTCGATCGTGAGCGCGCTGTCCCGCACCCACGAGTAGCGGTAGTCCCAGTTGCGCTCGCCGCCGATCTGCTCGGGCAGCGAGGTCGTCGGCGCTGCCGCGACGGCGCCCGTCGGCGCGTGCACGAGCAGCTTCAGCGCGAGCGCGCTCCGCATCACCTGCTCGCGCCGGGGGCCGTCGTAGGTGCGTTTCTCGATCCAGGTGCGCCAGTAGTCATCGGTGAGCTCGAGCCGCCGTTCGATCTCCGCGGGAGCCGGCAGCACGAGCGGCTCGCCGTGGCCACTTGCGAGCATGACGAGCGCGCTTTCGCCGGCCGCAACTCGGAGACCGCCGCGAATCGCTCCGCGTTCGACCGTCAGATCTCCCTGCGGCCAAACCTGCAGCGCGAACGCATCGCCGGCGGTCATTGCGTAGCCGACGCCGTCGCGAATGTGGAGCCGCGGCTGCCGGCGTCCATAGTCGAACCGCGGCTCGAAGCAAAGCTCGAACTCGACGTGGCCGGAAACGCCTTCGATCGTTCGCACGAGCTCGCGCTGCGCTTCCAGTCCTTCGCCGGGAAACAGCATCGCGTCCACCAGCCGCGCTCGGCCTGCAGCGGTCGTGAACGTCGTCTCGAGCACGTTCGAATCGTCGCGATAACGCCGTGTCGCCTCGAATTGCTCCACGGGTTGCAGTGCGAACGAGCCGCCGCGTTCGCGGTCGACGATCGCCGCGAACACGCTGGGAGAATCGAGATCGGGGAGGCAGAGCCAGTCGATCGATCCGTTGCGCGCGATCAAGGCGAGCGTGCGACCGTCGCCGACGGCCGCGTAGTCGCGGATCGGCGCGTATCCATCTGTGGTCTCGTCGGCGGATTGTGCCGAGTCCGAGCCGTGGGACGGGGCGGCCGCCGGCGTGCGGCCGCCCCTCGGGGGGAGGTCAAGCGGCGGCCCGCTCCCTGGGTCGGCGCATCAGACCTGCCATCTTGGCCATCGCGTACACGGGCGGCGCCTGGCGGCGCACGTCGCGGCGTGCGGTCGGCCCGGAAAGGCCGAGCACCTCGTCCATGTGCGCAATTCCGCGCATCCCACGGCAGGCCGTCGCGCTCCTCCAATTCCTGCGCGAAGCGGAGCTTCTGCTCCATCGTCTGCGGCTGCGGGTACTTGTCGCCGGGGTGCGCCTCGCGCGCATACAAGGTGGCGAACGCGATCCGGTCGCCGAACTCGTCGTAGAGGTGCTTCAGCTGGACTCCAGCCCAGCCGCCCATCCCGGCGCCGATCACGGCGATGTCGAAGCGCCGATTCACAGCGGCACGATCGTCCCGCGCCCGAAGGGCGAGACGTACTCGACGCCGAGACGGTCGTAGACGAGCGGCGGCACGGCGAGGTCGGCGAGGTAGAGGCGGCCGGCCGCGGGCGCGCGCAAGCCCTCCTTCGGCAGCGCGAGCGTCAACGTCGCCTCGGCACGGACGTGTGGCTCGTGCAGAACACCCGTCTCCAGCTCGAGCCCCGAGGGGACGTCGAGCGCGAGCACGCGCCGGCCGCCACACCACTCGATCAGGCGCGCCGCCTCGCCGCGCGGCGCCCCACGCTGGCCGTAGCCGAGCAGCGCGTCGAGTACGAGCTCCGGTTCGTCGCGCAACCGCTCGCGCACGCCCATTCGGCGCAGGATCACGAGCTGCTCGGCGGCCGCCGGCGACAGCTCCTCCGCGCCTAACGCGATGTCGACGTCCGCGCCGGCCGCGGCGAGGTGGCGGGCTGCGGCGAGACCGCCGCCGCCGTTTCCGCCACGCCCTGCGAGCACCGTGATCGACGCACCGGTCGCGTCACCGCCGAGCAGCTCGCGCGCGAGCAGGGCGAGGTTGCGGCCGGCGTTCTCCATCAACCGTGGCAGCGAGATCCCGAGCTCGTCGACGAGCAGCCGGTCGACCTCGCGCATCTGCGCAACCGAGAGCCACGGCAGCTCAGGCAGGCGAGCTGCCCCGCTGCCGGTGCAGCTCGACGGTCTGCTCGAGCGCGTCCGCGAAGCCCTTGATCATCGTCTGGTAGCGGCCGACCTCGCGCACGGCCTCGCGGCAGGGCGGATCGAGCTTCGCCAGCCGTCCTTTCAATGCCACGGTCGCGAAGAAGACGCCTCGGTAGTAGGCGCGCAGGTAGTCGACGGTGGCCGGCGGATCGCCTCTCATTCCTTCGCTCCTTTCGCCGCCGCGAGCGCGGCGTAGATGTCGTCGTCGCCGGGGCGGTCGGCGAAGTCCTGACCGACGTAGACGTAGCGGACGACGCCGCCGCCGTCGATCGCGAAGATCGCCGGCCGCGAGATCTGCCCCTCCTCGTCCCAGACGCCGTAGCGCCTGATCACGTCACCGTCCGGATCGGAGAGGAGCGAGTAAGGCAGGATCAGCTTCTCGATCAGCGCCCGGTTCTGCTCCGGCGAGTCGACCGAGATCCCGTACACCCCGGCGCCGGCCTCCGCGAACGTCTCGAATTTCCTGGCATAGCTGACCAGCTGCCCGTTGCAGTACGGTCACCAGTCGCCGCGGTAGAAGACGAGCACGAGCGGCGCCGAACCCTCCGGGAGATGCACCTGCTCGTCGTTCTCGTCCCGCAGCGCGAACGCGGGCGCGCTCTCCCCGACCGCAACCGCCATTTACTCTCGCCTGACGATACGTTCGACGACGCGGTCGGCCAGCGCCGGCTTCGGCTCGGGGTCTCCACCAAGCGCGCGCAGATTCTCGATCGTCTCGCGGAGCGAGCGGAGAACCGCCTGGCACCGCTCGCACGTAGCAAGGTGACGAAGGACCCGCCAGCGCTGTAACCCACGGAGCTCGCCGTCGAGGTGCGCCGAGAGGGAGGCCGAGGTCTCCGCGCAGGTCGCGCTGAAAGGATGCTTGATCGTCTCCACGTTCACTTAGATGCCTGGATTCCTCAGATGGATTCGAAGTCGTTGAACGCTGTGCGCGGCGATGATGACTCGGAGCTTCTGCGGCGCGCCCGCGACGGCGACCTTGACGCGTTCGCCGAGCTCGTCCGCCGCTCCGAGCGGCGCGTGCGCGGACTGCTGAGCCGTTTCCTCGACGACGATCGCGACATCGAGGAGGCGGCCCAGGACACCTTCGTGCAGGCGTGGCGAAACCTGCAGCGCTTCCGCGGCCAGGCCGCACCCTCGACGTGGCTCTACCGGATCGCCGTCAACGAAGCGCTCCAGCGGACGCGGCGGAAGCGCGTCGAGACGCGGCCGCTCGAGGACCGGGAGCTGCGCCACTCCTCGCCCGGCGCGGACACGCTCGCGGAGGAGAGCGAGCTCCGCGCGTTCGTCGCCGCACGCCTGCGCGCGCTGCCGCTCGAGCTTCGCGCTCCTGTCGTGCTCCGCGACGTCGAGGGCTGGTCGAATCAGGAAGTCGCCTACGTGCTCGACCTCTCGCTCGCGGCGACGAAGAGCCGCATCCACCGCGGCCGGATGCGCATCCGCGAAGAACTGGACGCATGGCGCAAAGCAGCCGAAGCGAACCCGCCCACGGATGCGCGCCGCCGTGCCTGAACTACGCGCCGCCCGATCTTGCGCGCCGCTCCGCTTCGCCCGTCACCGCCTTCAGCGACACGCGAACCGCCGCCTCCCAGGCGGCGGCCACCTTCTTTCCCCACCAGCGGCCGAGCGCCCAGAAGTCGGTGCCGAGCCCGCCCGACCACGTCAGCTCGGTCCCGCCCGCGACCGGGCGGAGGACGAACGACTCGGAGACGTGCGGCACCGGTCCGCGCAGGAGACGGAAGTCGATCCTGTTCGGGCGGTCGAACCGAACCGTCTCGACCGTCGTCGCCGTTCCGATCGGAGTCGCCGTGAAGTGCGCTGCGAGAGCCATGTCGCTGCCGCGCTCCCAGACGTCGAGCTTGTCGCGAAGCGCTCGCGGAGTGCGGCGGAGGTATGGATCGGCGAGTACGTCGAACACGACATCCGGCGACGCAGCGATCGTCCACGTCACGGGTCCGAGTGCGCGGACGCTGCGGCCGATACCGATGTCGATCGTGACTGCACCGGTTGCGATCAGGCGGTAGGCACCGGCGATCCCGACAGCGGCGGCCAAGACGCGGCGCGTCATCAGAGTTGCCAGCCCGAGAAGCGGGAGAGCTGCGTCGTCAGCCGGACGAGCTCTCCGGTGGCGAGCAGAACGCCGAACGCCACCATCAGCGCGCCCGAGGTGAGCGAGACGACGCGCCAGTGCCGCCTGAGCGCGCGGATGACGCCGAGCGCGCGCGTGAACACGAGCCCTGAGAGCAGGAACGGTACGCCGAGGCCGAGCGAGTAGACGGCGAGCAGCGCCGCTCCCTGGCCGGGACGACCGTCACTGGCGGCGAGCGCGAGGATCGCCGCGAGGGTCGGGCCGATGCAGGGCGTCCAGCCGATCGCGAAGGCGACACCGGTTACACCAGCAGTCGCCGCCGTCTTCCGCTCGCTGCGCAGCTCGAGCCGCCGTTCTGCGAGCAGCGCGCGGGGCAGCGGGATACCGGCATAGATGAGTCCCGCCAGCGCGACGAAGATCCCGGCGACGATCTCGAGCGGGCGGCGATGCGTGAGCAGGACGTTGCCGAACCACGCGGCGCCGGCCCCGAGCGAGACGAACATCGCGGTGAAGCCGAGCACGAACGCGGCCGTCGTCAACGTGACGCGGCGTGTGCGCGCACCGAGCTCGTCGAAGCCGACACCCGACACGAACGAGAGGTACCCCGGGATCAGCGGCAGCACGCAGGGGGAGGAAAAGGAGACGAAGCCCGCCGCGAACGCCGCCGCGAACGCTGCCGGCCCGAAGTGGAGCATCAGGTCTGCCGGAGAGCGCTCTCGAGGCCGTCCTCGAACCCGGCCAAGTCCGTTGCGCCGACGATGCGCGCGACGATGCGGTGGCGCCGGTCGAGGAAGAACGTCGTCGGGAACCCTTGGACCGCGAGCCGCGATGCGATCGCACCATGCGGATCGGAGATGCTCGGGTGCGTCCACCCGAACTCCAGGTAGAAACCGCGCGCTCCGGATGTCGTGTCTTGCGAGTCGACCCCGATTGTCTGCACGTTCGGGTGAGCGCGAGCGAACGTGGCGAGGTCACGTGCCTCGCCACGACAGCCCGTGCACCACGAGCCCCAGACGTTGAGCACGATCGGCTTGCCGGCATACGCGGCCAGCGAGACGTGACGGCCGGTGACCGGATCGGTGCCCGCGAGCTGGAGTCCGCCGCCGGAGACGCGGACCGCCGACGCCGGCCCGTTGCCGCGCGCGGCGAACACACCGCCGACGAGGGCACCGGCGGCGAGCACGGCGACGGCGGCCCAGAGCCAGCGACGGCGGGCGCGTAGCCGAGGAGGCCGAGTCTCTCTGGACGCCCGCCGCGCCTGTTTGGCCTTCCGCTGGCTCATCAACTCGTTCGATGCGCGCAACGGCACCGGAGATTCGCGGAGCCGCATCTAACCTCGTGATGAGGGTCACCGTCCCGGTCCTGCTCGCGGCGCTGCTGCTCGCCGGCTGCTCGGAGAGAGGCTCGCAGCGGGCCGACAAGCCGCGCGCCGCGCCGCCGCCGAGCGAGCTGACGGCGGGCTGGCGCACCGACTTCAGCAGGCACAGCGTTCCCTTCGGCGAGATCGGCAGCGGCGGGCCGGGCAAGGACGGCATCCCGGCGATCGACCACCCGCACTTCGCGCCCGCCGATCGCGTCGACTTCCTCCGTCCTCGCGAGCCGGTGATCGAGTTGACGGCGCGCGGCGAGACGCGCGGCTATCCGCTGCAGATCCTGATCTGGCACGAGATCGCGAACGACGACATCCGGGGCGTCCCGGTCGCGGTGACGTTCTGCCCGCTGTGCAACACCGCGATCGCCTTCGACCGCCGCGTCGGCGGCAGGACGCTCGACTTCGGGACGACGGGCAACCTGCGCAACTCCGACCTGGTCATGTACGACCGCCGGACCGAGTCCTGGTGGCAGCAGTTCGGCGGCGAGGCGATCGTCGGCCGCTACACGGGCACGCGGCTGCGCCAACTCCCCACGCGGATCGTCTCCTGGGCCGAGTTCCGCCGCCGCCATCCGGCCGAGCTCGTGCTCAGCCGCCAGACCGGCTACGAGCGGCCCTACGGCCGGAACCCGTATGTCGGCTACGACGACGTCTCGAAGCCGCCGTTCTTCGGAGCCGCGCACGCGACCGACCGGCGCCTTGCGCCGAAGCAGCGCGTCGTCTTCCTCGAGCGCGGGCGCGACGCCGTCGCGATCGCGCTCCCGACGCTGGCGAAGCGACGCACGGTCGCCGTGACGGTCGGCGGACACGCGCTCGTCATCCGCTTCACCGGCGCCGTCGCCTCCGCGCTCGACCAAGACGTGATCGCCTCCGGCCGCGAAGTCGGCTCCGCGCAGGTGACCGAGAACGGCAAGCCGGTGGCGTTCGCCGAGCCGTTCTGGTTTGCGGTCGCCGCCTTCCGGCCACACGTGCGGGTGATCCGATGAGCCGGCCGCTGGTCGAGATCCTCTACTTCGAGGGCTGCCCGAACTACGCGCAGACGCCCGCGCTGGTCGAGCGAATCGGCGCCGAGCTCGGGATCGAGCCGGAGATCCGGCTCGTCGACGTTCCCGATCCGGAAGCTGCGGAAGGCATGCGCTTCCTCGGCTCGCCGACGGTTCGCGTGGACGGCGTGGACGTCGAGCCGCACGCGGAGGAGCGACGCGACTACGTGCAGGCCTGCCGCGTCTACCGAACGGATGCCGGCTTCGCCGGCCAGCCGCAGGAGCGTTGGATCCGCGACGCCTTGCAGGCCGCAGCGGCCGACGCATAGCCGGCCGCCCCCCGCCGGACGGGCTCGAGTACCACGTCGCCTTCGGTTCGGACGGCAACCTCCGGGTCAGCAGGTCTGGGCCTCGCAGGAGAAGTTCGAGGCGTTCGGAGATCTTCGAGGTCCACAACATCATCAAGCGTTAACGAACGCGCTGCGTCTGCAATACGCGACACGGCCACGGGCTCGCGCTGGTCAGCCTCGACCGGAACCGCCGTCACTGGAGCGCTCGCCGGCAAATCGCTTCAGCGGCTTCCGTTCACCTTCCCCTACCGGTTCGCATGGCACTCCTTGCACCCGCGAACGGTCATCGCTCGCGGCTAGAGGAGGATCCGCATGGCCAGCTCGGGTGGGCACCCTCGAGCGACCAGATCCGCCGCGAGTTCAAGGTCGACGTCGGTCCGTGACGCGAGCTCGAGGCACCGCGGCGCATGGCACCCAGCCCGCTTCAGCTCCTCGAGCCGGCAGAGGATCGCGGCGACGATCTCCGCGTCGCTCAGGTGTTCCAACTCGGCGCCCGTGACCGTGTGTGCGCAGCCCATCGAACCGTAAGACCCGCGGCCGCGCGCCGGGATTCACCTAGCAGCACACACGCGCTTGCGAGGGCTGCGGAGGGTCGACGTGCTCGGCGGGGTCGGTGGCGTCCTGAGGCAAATGCCGACTCGCAGGCCGAGTGGTCGCGCGAATCGCAACGCGCGTCGCAGACCAGACGTCGCACAGAGCGACCTTCACCTGCCCCCCACCATTGCGTGAATCCCAAGCGCGCGGCCGACTCGCAGGCCGAGTGGTCGCGCGAATCGCAACGCGCGTCGCAGACCAGACGTCGCACAGAGCGACCTTCACCTGCCCCCCACCATTGCGTGAATCCCAAGCGCGCGGCCGGACTGTATGAGTCAGTAGAAGGCAGCAGAGACTCGCTTGGCCGACAAGGTCAAGCGGTCGCGGATCCTGCCCGTCCGAATCCGATCAGCCGCTCTGCGAAGCCGGGAGGTGAGGCCATGCCGTGAGCCAATCGTCGCGCGTTGTCCCGTGCGGATTCGCGTCTTCACATGAAAGGAGTCGACAAATGAACCCGTTGAATCGCGGCAGGCTCGTACTCGTTGCCCTCGTTGCGCTGCTATTGATCGTCGCCGGCGCTGCTGCCGGGGCAGCAGGCCCTGTCGGCACGAGTGCGACTCCCGACGGCTACCAGAAGTTCCTCGTCTATCTGGCGAACGGCGTCTACAACCCGAACGATCCGAACTACACGGCGCCCGACGGCATGTTCTTCCAGAAGCAGATCATGCACCGGACCGACGCCCAGATCGCTCAGGAACAGGCGAAAGCACTCGCCTTCTTCAAGCAGCGCTTCGGCCTCGATCCTGCCAACGGCGACGTCAGCATCAGCATGTTCATGTTCGATCCGCGCAATAACTATCGGGCGTACGTGGTCGGCGGCGAGGCCGTTCCGAGCAGCGGCTGGGTCGTCCGCGACGGCGGCTGGAACGCGACCGTCACGAAAGACACCTACCTCCACGGCACCTACGGCGCCGCCGCAGGCAAGTTCGTGCCGGCGGGAACGGCCGTCGTCTTCGGCGACTACAACATCGACCGCACCGCCGGGACCAGCGGCCAGTCGAAGGCACCGCTGCTCATCCACTACCAATCCGAGTTCCCGATCACCGTCCCCGATCGCGACGGTGTGATCACCTTTCGCTGCGAGCTGATCGATCCCGAGACGGGTCAGCACGGGATCGCCCAGGGAGTCGTTGCGCCGCCGCGCGATGCCGGGAACGGCAATGTCCAGGTCAGCATCCGGAACGTCATCACGTTCCCCGGCTACTGATACGCCGAGACCGCGAGGGGTCCGCTCCGGCGGGCCCCTCGATCTGCCAAGGATGCACGCGTATGGGCAAGGCCGCGCGGCGCGGCTCAATCGTTAGAGGGTCGATCGGCTTGTACGTTGCGGTCGCGCTGTGCTCACGCAACCCTCCGCGGCTGACGCCGGGTGCTTGGGGTTCAAATCCCTCCCCCGCTACTTCGTGAGGCCCGTCACAAGCGGGCCTTTTCGCTGCGCGCGCTCAGCTCTTCGAACAGAGAAACGACGTGCTCGTGAACGGCGTCCGGGGACTCAACATACGCGAAGTGTCCGCACGCCTCGAGCACGACGAGGCGTCCGCACGGCATCGCCCGCGCGATACGGGCAGCGAGTGCTACGGGGATGAAGTCGCGCGCACCGTGGAGGACCAGCGTCGGAATTCGGAGTGCCTGCAGCTTGCGAATCAGGTCGTACCCCTCGGACCTCCAGGTTTCGTCATAGAGTCGCTGCTCGATCGCCCGCGCCGTGAGCACGCTCTCCTCGGTGAAGTGCGTTCGCAGCCGCCCGATCACCTGCTCGAGGCGTTCGGGCTGCGGAACCGTTGCGCTGAAGTGGATGCGGTAATACTCCATCTCGGCCTCGAGATCTCCAGCTTGGTAGCGGGCGCTCGACGCGACTGCTTCCATGCGCTCGACGTCACCGGGCGCCCGCGTGCTCGGGAGGTGTTGCCGGAGAGCCAGCCAATCTTCGGCCGATCCCGGCGCTGTGTCGACGAGGATGAGATGGGACACGCGATCGGGGTGGCGTGTCGCGTACTCCATCGCGAGGACGCCACCCCATGAGTGGCCGAGCAGCGCCGCGGAGCCGAATCCGAAGTGGCGCCGCACGGCGTCGAGGTCCTCGATCTCCGAAGCAATGCTGACTTCCTCCGGCTGTATGTCTCCGGCCGACCTACCGCGTCCTCGCTGGTCGTAGTAGACGAGGCGGAACGAGGCGGCGAGCCGATCCATCTCGGGGAGCAAGTAGTGGTGGTCGAAGTCGGGCCCGCCATGGAGGACGATGATCGGCCGTCCCTCGCCGATTGCTCGGTAGTACAGCCGCGCACGATCCGTCAGCACATGGCCCTCGGATGGACTGTGGTCGTCGACGGAGGAAGCGGTCGTCATTCCGTGCGCTCCATCATCACTGACCACGTTCCTCGAATCTCAGGCTAGACCGCGCTACGGCTGCGGCCGGACCTCGCTGAAGCGGTACGCGGTCGTTGATGTCTGTTCAAAACCCGCCCCCTCCGCCTTACGAGAAGCCGCACGCTGGTGCGGTTTCTCGTTGATCGCGTCGTGAGGCTCCGCGATGGCCATGCAGTCACTGCGCGGGACGTGTCTCCCGCTTCTGGCGGTCGATGCCGGAGCGATTATGGTCGAATCGCAGCTTGTGAGAGCTATTTCGCCCAAACAGTGTTTGTATACTCTCGCGTCGAAACCGAGCCATAGTAAACAGGGGGAGGCGAAGTGACTCTGCGCGTGGTGCTGGCGGTGTTGCTGGTGTCGATGGTCTCGGGGGTCGCGCCCGCCGGAGCCCACAGCAGCGTTCGGGTCGGCGGCCTGACGACCGAGCATCAGGTCAACCCGCTCGGGATCGACGTCGCCGCACCCCGCCTCGGGTGGATCCTCAGCTCAAAAGCGCACGGGGTCAGCCAGTCCGCGTACCAGATCGTGGTGTCGACCAAGAAAGACGGGCCGGCCGACGTATGGGACAGCGGCAAGGTCAGCTCGTCGCAGTCCTTCGACGTCAGCTACGCCGGACCACAACTTCATTCGCGCACAAGCTACTTCTGGCGGGTCCGGGTCTGGGACGACGGCGGCGCGTCTTCGCAATGGAGCGCGACGGCGTCGTTCGAGACGGCGTTCCTTGCGCAGGGCGAGTTCCAGGGAGCGTGGATCGGCGCGCGCCCGACGCCGAAAGCGCTGTCGCTCAGCGGCGCGACGCGCGTGACCGACTCCTGGCGAACGGCGATGCTCGTCGACGTCGCCGCGTCGCTTCACCCCGGCCGCAACGTGATCGCGATCGAAGCGATCAACACCAGCACCAGCCCCGCGGGACTGATCGGCAAGCTCCACATCGAAGGCTCCATCGGCGACCCACTCGACCTCGTCACCGACGACACCTGGAAAGCGGCCAACGCAACCGCCGCCGGCTGGCAGCAACCCGACTTCGACGACTCAACCTGGCCCGCAGCCCGCGAAGCCGCCCCATACGGCTCCGGCCCCTGGGACAGCGCGGTCGGCCTGCCGGGCCCCCCGGAGCCGCTGCTGCGCAAGGACTTCGTCGCCGGCAAGCCGATCGAGTCCGCGCGCGCGTACATCTCCGGTCTCGGCTACTACAAGCTCTACGTCAACGGGCAGCGGATCGGCGACCACGAGCTCGACCCGGCGTTCACGATCTACGACAAGACGGACCTGTACGCGACGTATGACGTCACCGGCGCGCTGCACCCGGGCGCCAACGCGGTGGGCGTGATCGACATCACCTATCGCGACGGGAGCACGCAGCACGTGCTCAGCGACGCCGGCTGGAAGGTGACCGACGGCCCGACGCGCACCGACTCCGTCATGGCGGGCGAGACCTACGACGCGCGGCTCGAGCAGCCCGGTTGGACCCGGCCCGGATTCGACGACACCGACTGGGCGTCCGCGAGCATCGTCACCCCGCCCGGAGGAGCGCTTCGCGCGGAGGCGCTGCCGCCGATCAAGGCGACCGGCGGCCTGCCGGTCGCGGAGGTCACCGCGCCGAGCGAGGGCGTGAAGGTCTACGACTTCGCGACCACCACCGCCGGATGGGCGCGCGTCGCGCTGCGCGGCCCGGCGGGCTCGACGGTGACGATCACCTACGGGGAGAAGCTGCGTGCGAACGGAACAGTCGACAACGCCGGGCTGCAGTCGTACTCGTACACGCTCAGGGGCGGCGGCCTCGAGACGTACGAGCCGAGCTATAGCTATGACGGCTTCCGCTACGTGCAGATCGACACACCAGCGGAGGTCACCGTGGAGTCGGTGCAGGGGCAGCGCGTGCATACCGCGGTTCCCAGGACCGGCGACTTCACCAGCTCCAGCCGGCTGCTCAACCGCTATCAAGACGCTCAGGCGGACACGATCCTGAACAACCTGCACTCGATCCCGACGGACACCCCGATGTACGAGAAGCGGGGCTGGACCGCAGACGCGCATCTCTATGCCGACTCCGCGATCGCCAACTTCGGCATGGAGAACTTCTACGAGAACTGGATGCGCACCCACCGCGACGACCAGAACCCGGACGGGACGATCGGCGTCTACGTCCCCACGTCCCCGGGCATCAGGGGCCTGATCGACCCGGTGTGGTCGGCGAGCTACGTCCTGATCGACTGGGATCTCTACTGGTACTACGGCGATACCAGGGTCCTCGCCGACAACTACGCCGGGATGAAGTTGTGGCTCGAGCACTTCGAGGACACGATCGCGCCTACGGGATACATCTACATGGGCTTCAGCTTCGGCGACTGGGTCGCGCCCGGCTTCGAGTTGCCGCCCGAGGGCACGCGGCTCGTCGGAACCGCCTACATCTACAAGACGGCCACGACCCTGGCCAAGATCGCCCGCGCCCTCGGCCGGGAAAGCGAGGCCGAGCACTTCGACACGCTCGCGGCGACGATCGCTGCCGCTTTCAACACGACGTTCCTCGACAAATTGGCCGAGGCCTACTACGACAACAAGTCAGCGGGCTATCGCCAGACGTCGAACCTCGTGCCGCTGAGCCTCGGCATCGTGCCGGACGCCGACCGCCAAGCCGTGCTCGCGAACCTCGTCGCCGACATCGAGGCGCGCGGCCGCCACCTCAACACCGGAGCACTGGGCACGAAGATCCTGCTCCCGCTGCTCACCGACACCGGCAACGCGGAGCTCGCCTACGACGTCGCCACCAACCCGACCTATCCGGGCTGGGGCTACTGGTTCCAAGCCCTCGGCGTAACGACGATGTGGGAGGAGTGGCATGCCGGCTCCCGCTCGCACGATCACGCGTTCCTCGGCACGGTGGACGACTGGCTCTACCAGCGCGTCGCGGGGATCGAGCCCGCGGCGCCCGGTTATACGAAGATCAAGATCCAGCCGTACCCGGTCGGCGACCTGACGCACGCTGCAGCACACGTGGAATCTCCACTCGGCCGGGTGAGCTCGCAGTGGGCCCGCAAGCACGACCGATTCAAGCTGCGCGTCGACGTGCCCGTCGGCGCGACGGCCGAGATCCTCGTGCCCGCGAGCGACGGCGACGCCGTCAAGGCACCTCCCGACGCCCCGTTCGGCGGCATGCGCGGCGGCTACGCCGCGTTCGAAACAGGCTCCGGCACGTACGTGTTCCATTCGACCATGTGACGGCCGATCAGGCGGCGCCGCTGCCTGCGCGCGGGCCTGCCCGGCTCGTGAGTGAAGGTCGTTAGCAGCCGAGCTCGCCGCTGATTTGCGAGACGGCACGCTCAGCTGCGCCCCCTGGCCGGGACCGGCGAGTCGAGCGGCACGCAGCCGAGCGTGAGCTCGAGCTCGCTAGCAGCCGCGACCAGCTGCTTCGCCTGCGCGACCGTCAGCTTCGGATTGCTCTTGCCTGCCGCGTGGAGCACCTTCTTGACGAAGTCGTCGAGTGGGTTGCACGCGTCCTTCGACTGGCCGAGCTTCTTCTCGACCTCGTCCAGCTTGTGCTGAAGCTCGTGGGCAAGGCCCTTGTCGAGCCCGAGGCCCGCAAGCGCGTCGTTCAGGTCAGCGAGCTGGTCGGCAGGCACCGCGAAGTGCGTGTGCCCCGAGCCGACGGTGAAGACGGCGCGTCCGTCCTGGACGCCCGCGAACTGCGCGGCCCCGTCTCCGCTCGCGGCATACGCCGCCGAGTCGGAGTCGGGAAGGGACACTGTTGCCTGCACGTTCACGGGCACGTTCACGTCGAGCACGACATGGTCGCCGTGGCCGCGCTTCCAGCTCGAGTGCACCGTGCCGCGCTGAGTCCACTCGGTGCCGTCGGCGCGGTCGAGGCCCTTGTCCGGGGGCGCGATCTGCACGGTTGCGGCACCGGGGCTCGTGACGCTGACGCCGAGCAGGTACTCCATCAATGCCGTGATTCCGCGCGCGCCCCAGCCGTGGGAGAAACTGTTGCTGCCGGTGACGAACCAGTCCTCCCACATGAACGTGCCGTTCTCGGCGAGCACCTGTCCCGGGCCGAACCGGTCGCGGTTGGTCATGAAGTCGACGAGCGTGTCCGGACGGTCGGCCATCCCCAGCGCCTGCACGGTCACGCCCCAGTCCATCGGTGCGGTGCGCGGACCCTGCGCGGCAATGTAGCCCGCAAGCGAGCTCCAGTCCGCCTTGGAGGCGACGCCGGAGTAGATCCCGAACGCCTGCGCCTGCTGCGAGGGGGTCGCGACGATCACGCCGGATGCATGAGCGTGCGTAAGCGGGCTCGAGAGCGTGATCCCGGTTCCGTCGGCGCCTGCCGTGCCGACGGCGGCGATCGTCCGGATCTCGCGGTCGGCGCCGGTGCCGACGATCAGGGTTGGCCCGGCGTTCGCCTCGCTCGACGCCGACGCCGTGAACCCGGTCACGCTCGCCACCTGGAGCGTCGCCTCGCCCGCGGCGACGTCGGCGGCGAGGGTCGTTGAGGCCGGGAACACCTGCGTCGCCGTCGAGACGCTCACGGTCGCGTTGCTCGCGTGCGTCTTCGCGAGCGGCGAGTAGACGTCGATGCCGGTACCGAGGGCGCCGGCGGTGCCGACGTTCGTGATCGTCCGTACCTCCTTGTTCGCTCCGTTTGCGTAGTCGATCGCGATCGTGTCGCCGGGCGTGAATGGAGTCACGTCTGCGACCTTGACGTTGGTCGCGCCGACGGCGGTCGCGGCCGAGAGCGTGCTCGAGGCGACGGCGAGGCCGTCGGAGTAGAGCGTGTCGCCGGGAATCTGCTGCTTCGCGTGGATCGCATTGGTCAGCGCGTCGGCGTAGCCGCTGTACGTCGCAGCGTCGGCCGAGTTGCCGAGCACCTCCGCCGCCTTCGCGACGAACCGGTAGGCGGCGACGGCCTCCTCGGCATGGATCGTGCGAGCGCCGTTCCCCGTGAACACGTAGCCGAAGCGGGACGGCCAGTCGATGATCCCGTTCTGGTACGAGCCGCTGCCGCCCGGCAGGAGCCACGTGAGCCCGGCGGCCGCGCCGGTCGACGGCTGTGCAGCATGCACGTACTCGGCCGCGTTCTTCATCGTCGCGTACGCCGACTCGAGCGTTGCCCGGTCGCCGGACAGCAGGTAGTAGCGCCAGACCAGGTCGGGGAAGAACTCCGTGTAGTCCGGGATGTCGCGCATGTTGTCGCCGTTCGGATAGACGGCGTTGAGGCGCCCGGCGCTGAGCGAACCGTAGCCGGGATACGAGCACGGGGCCGACGTGCAGTAGCCCGACGACGTCGACTTCCAGACGTGGGTTCCGGAGTAGACGAACTCGCGGATCGCCCGCTTCGTCGCGTTGCGCTCGCCGGCCGAGAGCATCGTGCCGAACGAGATGTCGACCGAGTCGCCGAGGAACTGACCTTTCTCGCGGGTCGGCGTATCGACCATCGTCTCCTGCGACGTATCCAGGCCGGAGCGCTGCATCAGCTCGAAGACGCGGTCGAGCGTCGCGTTGTCGCTCGAGAACGTCGCGAGCCGGTCGGGCGGTGCGTCCGTGTGCTGGTGGAGCGCAGTGATGTCGTCCGCCGTCAGCGTCTCGCCCGGCCCGGGCGCGTTGATCTGCAGGTAGCGCCACGCCCAGTACGTGAACGCCTCCGCCTTCTGGTCGCCGTCCTTCTGCGTGTACGACCACGTCATGTTGCTGCCCTGCGTGTCCGTCGAGGAGGT
>WNGA01005481.1_pt1 | contig 22422 bp, 22 predicted proteins | sample 5400061 | NCBI WGS metagenome assembly WNGA01 (sample SAMN13153366, study PRJNA577476) | soil metagenome | isolation source: 100 cm soil or saprolite under grassland replicate 2 | place: USA:California | collected 2016-06-15
ATCGCGGCGCGCATCGCCCCGCTCGGCTGGCACATCGTGGTCTATTTCGAGATGCCCGATTTGTCCGAGCTCGAATCCTTCTTCACCGCGCTCCCGACCACCGTCGTGGTCGATCACATGGGGGTGCCGAGCGTGGCGAAGGGCGTCGACCATCCGGAGAACCAGCGCTTCATCTCCCTCATGGAGAGGCACCCGAATTTCTGGGTCAAGACGACCTGCCCGGAGCGCATGACGCTTGCCGGCCCCCCGTACGACGACGTGGCGCCGTTCGGCCGCACGCTGGTCGAGCGGTTCCCGGATCGCGTCCTGTGGGGCACCGACTGGCCGCATCCCAACATGAAGAAGGAAGCCCCCGACGACGGCGTATTGGTGGACTACATCCCGAAAATTGCACCGACCGCGGCCCTGCAAAAGGCGCTGCTGGTCGACAACCCCATGCGGCTCTACTGGGCCTGATCGTTATCGACGCGGCATTGCCGGGTTTGTCACTTACAGCCGGATTGACTAGATTAGACGGGAAGCGACGAGGCTCCGATGGCGGATGAAGTCATTACTCTCGAATTCCTTGCACGCCTGTGCCGGCAAACGCTGCAGGAGGCGCGTGCGTTGCGCAAAGAGGTCGCTGAAGTGCGGACCTTCGGTTTGCAAACGGTCGACTATGCGCGCCGAATCGAGCGCCGCATGAGCGAGCAGCGCGACGACTTGGAGCTGATGATCAAGGCGGAGCTCGGCGCAGCCCTGGCAAACATGCGATATAGCTTCGATAGATCAGCCGCGTGAGCCGCAGCAGGCAGGGAGAAACGCCGATGACACGCGCACGGCCGCACGACTATGACGACATTCCCGGCACGTTCGTGTTCGACGCGGAACGGTCGCGCCAGGGATACGGCATCAACATGTTCTGCATGTCGCTGATGAAGGACGAGAACCGCAAGGCCTTCAAGGCGAACGAAGCGGAGTACCTGAAGAAGTTCCCCCTGACCCCGGAACAGCGCGACGCCATCCTCAAGCGGGAATACAATCGCATGCTCGAGCTGGGCGGCAACATCTACTTCACCGCCAAGCTCGGCGCGACCGACGGCCACTCGTTCCAGCACATGGCCGCAATCATGACCGGCTCGACCCAGGAGGACTACGCCAAGATGATGCTCGGCGGCGGCCGGTCGGTGGAAGGCAATCGCAGCAAGGCGGGCCGGGACAAGTCGGCCAAAGCCGCCAAGCCCAAGGCGAAGACGAAAGTGAAGTCGAGGTCCAAACGTGGCTAAGATCATCGCAGGCGTTTCCTCCTCGCACGTGCCGGCGATCGGCGCGGCGATCGACAACAAGCGGACCGAGGAACCTTATTGGAAGCGGGTGTTCTCGGGCTTCGAGAAATCCAAGGAGTGGATGGCGAAGACCAAGCCGGACGTGGTCATCGGCATCTACAACGATCATGCGTCCGCCTTCTCGGTCGAGATCGTTCCGACCTTCGCGCTCGGCTGCGCGGCGGAATTTCCGCCCGCCGACGAAGGCTGGGGACCGCGGCCGGTCCCGGTGGTGAAGGGCCATCCGGAGCTTGCGTCGCACATCGCCCAGTCGGTGATCCTCGACGAATTCGACCTCACCATCATCAATAAGATGGAGGTCGATCACGGCCTCACGGTGCCGCTGAACCTGATGTTCGGCTCGCCGGGAGAGTGGCCGTGCCCGGTGATCCCGCTCGCCGTCAACGTCGTGCTCTACCCGCCGCCGACCGGGCACCGCTGCTTCATGCTCGGCAAGGCCATCCGCAAGGCGGTGGAATCCTACCCGGACGATCTGCGCGTGGTGATCTTCGGCACCGGCGGCATGTCGCATCAGATTTCCGGGCCGCGCGCCGGCCTGATCAACAGCAAATTCGACAAGGCCTTCCTCGACAACCTCACCAAGGATCCGAAGAAGCTCACCCGCATCCCGCATATCGAGTACATGCGCGAAGCCGGCGCCGAGGGCATCGAAATGGTCATGTGGCTGATCATGCGCGGCGCCCTCGACGACAAGGTGGACGAGGTCTACCGCTTCTATACGGTTCCCGCCTCGAACACGGCGGTCGGGCACATCATCCTGGAAAACAGGCAGCGCGCGGCGAGCAAGGCGAAGCGCGCCGCGGCGCGCAGGCCGAGCCGATCCGCGGTGAGGACCAGGCGGGCGGCGGCGCGCGCCAGGACGCCCGTGCGCAGGGGCAAGCGATGAGGATCTGCGTCGCCGGCCAAGGCGCCTTCGGTCAGAAGCATCTCGACGCGTTGAAACGCATTCCCGACGTGGAGGTCACGTCGCTGGTGGGCGGCAATCAGGACGCCACCGCGGAAGTGGCGAAGAAATACGGTATCCCGCATTACACCGGCGAGCTCAGCGAAGGCATCAGGCGCGCCGATGCGGTGATCCTGACCACGCCGACGAAAATGCACTTCCGCCAGGGCGAGCAGGTGATGCGCGCCGGCAAGCACGTGCTGGTCGAAATCCCCGTGACCGACAGCGTCGAGGACGCCGAGAAGCTGGTGCAGATCGCCAAGGAGACCGGCGTCGTCGCCATGGGCGGCCATGTCCGCCGGTTCAATCCGAGCCACCAGTGGGTGCACAAGCGCATTAAAAAGGGCGAGCTCGCAATCCAGCAGATGGACGTGCAGACCTATTTCTTCCGCCGCAGGAACATCAACGCCGCCGGCAACCCGCGCAGCTGGACCGATCACCTGCTTTGGCATCACGCCGCCCATACGATCGACCTGTTTCAGTACCAGACCGGCGAGACGATTTCCGATTGCTACGCGGTGCAGGGACCGATCCACCCCGAGCTCAACATCGCCATGGACATGGGCATCGTCGCGAAGGTGCCGTCCGGGGCGATCTTGACGCTGTCGCTGTCGTTCAACAACGACGGCCCGCTCGGCTCGTTCTTCCGCTACATCTGCGACAATGGAACCTACCAGGCCTTCTACGACGACCTCACCGACGGCAAGAAGAACCCGATCGACGTGTCCAAGGTCGACGTATCGATGGACGGCATCGAGCTCGAGGACCGCGAGTTCATCGCCGCGATCAAGGAAAAGCGCGAGCCCAACGCCAGCCTCGCCCAGGTCCTCCCCTGCATGCGCGTCCTGGGCAAGCTCGAACAGATCATCGATCCGCAGCGCAAAGCGCACGCGTAATCGCAGCTCTGTTAACCGTCATCCTGAGGAGCGGCCGTGGTTCGAGGCCCCGCCGTCATCCTGAGGAGCCGAGCGAAGCGAGGCGTCTCGAAGGAGGACGGCGGCCACCTCACCATGAGGGCCGCGTCTCGAAGGATGTCGGCCACGTTCGGGCCGTCGCCCACCGATCTCGGGTTTACCCGAGATCGGCACCATAGCGCGCAAGTCGGCAACAGCCGACTTGCGATGGCTCGCTTCGCGAGCGCCTCAGGGTGACGGGAATGAGTCAGCGCCGACCGTAGACCGCGGAAGGCGGGTCAGGCCCGCGACAATCCGCCTTATTCGTCCTACGGCGCTTTTCTCTCCGGAGATTTCACGCTACGGAAGATGGAAGGGGTGGGGGAGCAGGGTTGGTGTCGCCCGCACGCCCCTTGAGGCACCGGGGACACGAATCCGACCGACCATGTTGACCGTACTGTTCGACGGGATCGCCTACGGCATGCTGCTGTTCGTGCTGGCATGCGGGCTTGCCGTCACGCTTGGGCTGATGAACTTCGTCAATCTCGCCCACGGTTCCTTCGCCATGGCGGGCGGCTACATCACCCTCCTTCTCGTCAATCGCAGCGGCGTGCCGTTCTTCGCCGCGCTCCCCATCGCCTTCATCGTGAGTGCGGCCATCGGCGCGGTCTTCGAGCGCACCCTTTACGTGCACGTCTACGGCAAGAGCCCGCTCGACCAGGTGCTGTTCACGATCGGCCTCGTTTTCATGTCGGTCGCCGCCGTCGATTACGTGATGGGCTCGCAGCAGCAGTACATACAGCTGCCGAAAATGCTGCAGGGGCAGTTCAACGTGCTCGGCGTCAATGTCGGCAAGTATCGCCTGCTCATCATCGTCATCTGCGGCCTCCTCACCATTGCGCTCCAGTACATCCTGGCGCGCACCCGGTTCGGCAGCCGCCTGCGGGCGGCGGTCGACGATCCGCGCGTCGCCAGCGGCCTCGGCATCCACGTCAACGGCGTCTTCGCCGTCACCTTCGCGTTCGGCTCCGGTCTCGCCGGCCTCGGCGGCGCGCTCGGAGCGGAAATCCTCGGGCTCGATCCGACCTTTCCGCTGAAGTTCATGATCTACTTCCTGATCGTAGTGACGGTCGGCGGCACGTCGAGCATCACCGGTCCGTTCCTCGCCTCGCTCGTGCTCGGGATCGGCGACGTCGCCGGCAAGTACTACGTGCCGAAGTTCGGTGCGTTCGTCATCTACACCATCATGATCGTGGTCCTGATCTGGCGGCCGCAGGGCCTGTTCGCGCGCGCCACGGCCCGTTGATGCGAGACGAGGGAGCGCCCTGATGTCCCAACCGCTCGCCGACGACATCGGCCGCTATCTCGCCGACCGGGCGCGCTGGCATCCCCTCGAAATCGCATTCTGGGTGGCGGCGCTGGCGTCGATCTTCCTGTTGACCAACAAGCACCTGATCCTGACCGAGATCGCGGTCCTCGCCCTGTTCGCGCTCTCGCTCGATCTCATCCTCGGCTATTCGGGCATCATCTCGCTCGGCCACGCCGCCTATTTCGGCTTCGGCGGCTACGTGGCGGGCCTGCTTGCCAGGCACAACATCATCGCCGACCCGGTGCTGGCGCTCGTCGTCTCCGGGCTCGCCGCAGCCGTCCTCGGCTTCGTCACGAGCTTCCTGGTGCTGCGCGGATCGGACCTCACCCGCCTCATGGTGACGCTCGGTGTCTCGCTGCTGCTGCGCGAAGTCGCCAACCAGCTCGACTGGCTCACCGGCGGCGCCGACGGGCTTCAGGGCATCGTCATGGCCCCGGTTCTCGGGCTTTTTGCCTTCGATATCGCCGGCCACGTGGCCTATGTGTACTGCCTGATCGTGCTGTTCGCGATGTTCCTTCTCGCCCGCCGCATCGTGAATTCCCCCTTCGGCCTCTCGCTCCGTTCGGTGAGAGGCAACCCGCTGCGGTCCTCGGCGATCGGGATTTCGGTCAACGGCCGGCTGGTGGGCATCTACACGATCGCCGCCGGCTATGCGGGAATTGCCGGCGCGCTGCTGACGCAGACGAGCCAGTTCGTCTCGCTCGACGTGCTCTCGCTGGAACGCTCGGCCGACGTCCTGCTGGCGCTGGTGATTGGCGGCACCGGCTATCTCTATGGCGGGATCGTCGGCGCGGTCCTGTTCAAGCTGATGCAGGACTATCTCGCCAACCTGACCCCGCAATACTGGCAGTTCTGGATCGGCCTGGTGCTGGTGATCATCGTTGTGGTCGGCCGCGAGCGCATGGCGAACTGGTCGGCTCCGCTGCGCGCGCTCCTTAGCCGCGCCGGACCGCGCGCGGCGCACCCGGTGGAGACCGCTTCCTCCCCGGAAGGTCGTTGACGAAATGCCGCCCGTCCTCGAAACCGTCGGACTGATCAAGCGTTTCGGCGGCATCACCGCTGCGAGCGACGTGTCGCTGAAGATCGAGAAGGGCGCCCGTCACGCGCTGATCGGGCCGAACGGGGCCGGCAAGACCACCGTGATCAACCTTCTGACCGGGGTGTTGCGGCCGACCGCAGGGCGGATCCTCCTCGACGGCCAGGATATCACCACCGTCGAAGCCTACGAGCGCGTCCACCTCGGCATTGCGCGCACCTTTCAGATCAACCAGCTGTTCGCCGATCTCACCCCGATCGAAACCCTCGGGCTCGCCGTGTCCGAACGCATGGGAACGGGCCGGCAGTGGTGGCGGCTGGTCGGCAGCAAGACGGACATCGTCGAGGAGATCGTCGGGCTGATCGAGCAATTCCACCTCGCCGACGTGATGTATCACCGGACCGCGATCCTGCCCTACGGCAAGCAGCGGCTCCTGGAGATCGCGCTCGCAATCGCCTGCCGGCCGCGCGTGCTCCTGCTCGACGAGCCGGCGGCCGGCGTTCCCGATGCGGAGCGGCATGAAATCCTCGCCACCATCGCGGGGCTGCCCAAGGACGTCACGGTGCTGCTCATCGAGCACGACATGGACGTCGTCTTCAGCTTCGCCGACCGGATTTCCGTGCTGGTGAACGGGGCGCTGTTCGTCGAAGGCGAGCCCGACGCGGTCGCCCGCGACCCGCGCGTCAAGGCGGTCTATCTCGGCGAGGCCCTCGATGCCTGACTTGCTGACGATCGAGGGGCTGACCGCGGGTTACGGCGAGGCGATCGTGCTCTCGGACATCTCGCTCGCCATCGCCGAAGGCCAGTCGATCGCGCTGCTCGGCCGCAACGGCATGGGTAAGACCACGCTGGTCAATTCGATCGTCGGCGTGACCCGCTACCTGGGCGGGACCATCGCGCTCGACGGCAGGAACATCGCGCGATTGCGCCCCGACCAGCGCGCGCATGCCGGGGTCGGCTGGGTGCCGCAGGAACGCAATATCTTCAAATCATTGACGGTGCACGAGAATTTGACTGCGATCGCGAGACCGGGGCGGTGGACGGCGGGGCGGATCTTCGATCTGTTCCCGCGCCTGCGCGAGCGCCAGCACAATCTCGGCAATCACCTGTCGGGCGGCGAGCAACAGATGCTGGCGGTCGGCCGCGCGCTTATTCTCAATCCACGCATCCTGCTGCTCGACGAGCCGCTGGAAGGGCTGGCGCCAATCCTGGTGGAGGAGCTGCTGGTGGCGCTGCAGCGCGTGATCCGGGAGGAACGCACGTCCGCCATCGTGGTCGAGCAGAATGCGCAGAAGATCCTGGGCGTGACCGACCGGGCGGTGATCCTCGAGCGCGGCATGGTGGTGTACGAGGGCGACAGCGCCGCGCTCAAGGCGGACCGCGCGACGCTCGAACACTATCTCGGCGTGACCGCCACCGCTGGCGCAGGGCGCGGCGCCCGGAGGCATTGATTCCGGCCCGGTCGATCCCATTCGTCATGCGCGGGCTCGAGCGGCGCATCCATCCAACTTCGCATGAGTCATGCATACAGGAGTCATGCATAAGTGATGGATTGCCGGGTCAAGCGCGGCAATGAGATACGGGAGCCGGCGTGGGACGCTTCCCACGCCGCCGTTTCGCGCGTGCGCCCGCGTTTTGTGGTTGACGAATTTGCCCATCCCCGCTTCGTATCCACCTGAAACAACGGCCGGCGAACGCCGGCGCTACCGGGCCCAATTGGAGGATCGTGACGTGAAGCGAACCAAGCCGCCATTCCGCGCCGACGAGGTCGGCAGCTTTCTGCGGCCCGCCGCGCTCAAGGAGGCGCGCGCCAAGCGCGAGAAAGGCGAGATCACGCCCGGCGCGCTGAAGGAGGTCGAGGACCGCGAGATCAGGAACGTCATCAAGAAGCAGGAGGAGGTCGGCTTGCAGCTCGCCACCGACGGCGAGTTCCGCCGCGCGTGGTGGCACTACGATTTCTTCGGCATGCTCGACGGCATGGAACTCTACGAGCTCGACCACGGCATCCAGTTCCAGGGTGTCCAGACCAAGGCCCAGGGCATCCGCGTCACCGGAAAGCTCGGTTTTTCCAATCACCCGATGCTCGAGCATTTCAAGTTTCTCAAAAGCAACACCCGCGTCACCCCGAAGATGACGATTCCGAGCCCGAGCGTGCTCCACTTCCGCCTCGAGCCGAACGCGGTGAACACGAAACTGTATGCGGATCGCGACGCCATCTTCGACGACCTCGGCAAGGCCTATCGCCAGGCGGTGCGGGCGTTCTACGACGCCGGTTGCCGCTATCTGCAGTTCGACGACACCGCCTGGGCCTATCTCTGCTCCAAGGAGGAGATGCGGAAGGCCAAGGAGCGCGGCATGAATACCGACCGGCTCGCGGAGAATTATGCCCGCGTGCTCAACCAGGCGCTGGAAGGCAAGCCGGCCGACATGGTGATCACCACCCATGTGTGCCGCGGCAACTTCCGCTCGACCTGGATCGCCGAGGGCGGCTACGAGCCGATCGCCGAAATCCTGCTCGGCGGGGTGAACTACGACGGCTATTTCCTCGAATACGACACCGAGCGCGCGGGCGGGTTCGAGCCGCTCCGCTTCCTGCCCAAGGGCAACAAGATCGTCGTGCTCGGCCTCATCACCTCGAAATCCGGTACGCTCGAGAAGAAGGACGACGTCAAGCGCCGCATCGACGAAGCGGCGAAGTTCGCCGACGTCGACCAGTTCGCCTTGAGCCCGCAATGCGGCTTCGCCTCGACGGAGGAAGGCAATATCCTCACCGAGGATCAGCAATGGGCCAAGATGCGCGAGATCGTCGAGCTCGCCGACGAAGTATGGGGGAAGTAGCTTGTAGGGTGGGCAAAGGCGCGCGGTACGTGGCATAGCGACAGCATGATGCGGTCGGTGCGCGCCGTGCCCACGCGGACCAGCTTGCAAGAGAAAATACGCGTGGGCACGCGTCGCTTCGCTCCGCTTTGCCCACCCTACGAACCGCGGGAAGTGACATCATGAACCGAACCAAGCCGCCGTTCCGTGCCGACCATGTCGGCAGCCTGTTGCGGACCGCTGCGCTCAAGCAGGCGCGCGCCAAGCGGGAGAAAGGCGAGATCACGCCGGATGCGCTGAAGGAGATCGAGGACCGCGAGATCGAGAAGGTCATCAGGAAGCAGGAGGAGGTCGGCCTGCAACTGGCGACCGACGGCGAGTTTCGCCGCTCGTGGTGGCATTTCGATTTCTTCAAGGGTCTCGACGGCGTGACCCCCTACGCGACCGAGGCAGGCATCCAGTTCCACGGCGTGCAGACGAAGCACGAAGGCATCAAGATCACCGGCAAGGTCGGCTTTTCCGGCCATCCGATGCTGGACCACTTCAAGTTCCTGAAGGCGCATGCGCGCGCGGTGCCGAAGATGACGATCCCGGCGCCCAGCACGTTCCATTTCCGGCAAGGCCGCGTTGGGATCAGCAGGGAGATCTATCCCGACCTCGATCCTTTTTTCGATGACCTGGCGCAGGCCTATCGCAAGGCGATCCGCGCGTTCTACGACGCGGGCTGCCGCTATCTGCAGCTCGACGACACCGCCTGGTCGATGATCTGCGACCCGAAAGAGCGCGAGCAGTCGCGGGCGCGCGGCGACGACCCCGACAGGCTGCCGCAGCGCTACGCCGCCGTGACCAATGCGGCGCTCGCCAGCAGGCCTTCCGACATGACGATCACCATGCATTCCTGCCGCGGCAACTTCCGCTCGACCTTCATCGCGTCGGGCGGTTACGAGTTCGTGGCGGAGCCGCTGCTCGGCCACGTGAATATCGACGGCTATTTCCTCGAATACGACACCGACCGGGCCGGCGGCTTCGAGCCGCTGCGTTTCCTGCCCAAGGGGAACAAGGTCGTGGTGCTCGGCCTCGTCACGTCGAAGAGCGGCACGCTCGAGAGCAGGGACGCCATCAGGCGTCGCATCGACGAGGCGACCAAGTACGTCGATATCGACCAGCTCGCCCTGAGCCCGCAATGCGGCTTTGCCTCGACCGAGGAGGGCAACGTGCTGGCCGAGAACGAGCAATGGGCGAAGCTCGCCATGATCGTGGACGTCGCCGACGCGGTGTGGGGACGGTGACGACTTGAGAAGCAATTGTCGATCGTAGGGTGGGCAAAGGCGCGGCCGGTGCCCCTATGGCGACCCAATGATCATGTCCCGCGCCGTGCCCACGCGGTCTTTCTCGTTGGGTGATCCGCGTGGGCGAGCCGCCACAGCGGCGAGGGACGCGTCGCTTCGCTCCGCTTTGCCCACCCTACGATTCTGCATGACGACATGAGCATCGCATGAACCGAACCAAGCCGCCGTTCCGTGCCGACCATGTGGGGAGCCTCTTGCGACCCGTGCCGCTCAAGGAAGCGCGCGCCAAGCGGGAAAAGGGCGCGGTCACGGCGGAACCGCTGCAGGCGATCGAGGACCGCGAGATCGCCAAGGTGATCGCCAGGCAGGAGGAGATCGGGCTCAAGGCGGTCACCGACGGCGAGTTCCGGCGCGCCTTCTGGAACTATGACTTTCTCGGGCGTCTCGACGGCGTCGAAGCCTATCTGGGCGAGCGCAAGATCAAGTTCCAGGGACCGCAACCGAGGCCGATGATGCTGCGCGTGACGGCTAAGCTCGGCAGCTTCACCGGTCATCCCATGCTCGATCATTTCCGCTTCGTGAAGGAACACACGAAGGCGACCCCGAAGATGACGATCCCGTCGCCGACCTCGCTGCACTTCCGCTATGGCCGCGACGCGGTGCCGGCATCGATCTATCCGTCGATGGACGACTTCTACCGCGATCTCGGCGAGACCTACCGCCAGGCGGTACGCGCCTTTGCCGACGCCGGCTGCCGCTATCTCCAGCTCGATGAAGTCAATCTCGCTTATTTGTGCGATCCGAAGCTGCGGCAGCAGGTTCAGGATCGCGGCGAGGATCCCGAGACGCTGCCCGGCGTCTATGCCGGCATGATCAACGCGGCGATCTCCGACGTCCCGCCGGACATGACCATCACCATGCATCTGTGCCGCGGCAACTTCCAATCGACCTTCGTGGCGAGCGGCGGCTACGAGCCGGTGGCCGAGCTTCTGTTCAACACCATCAAGGTGCACGGCTACTTCATGGAGTACGACACCGAGCGCGCCGGTGGCTTCGAGCCGCTGCGCTTCGTCCCGAAGGGCAAGACCGTGGTGCTCGGCCTCGTCACCTCCAAGAGCGGCACCTTGGAGTCGAAGGACGCGATCCGGCGCCGCATCGATGAGGCGTCGAAGTTCGTCGATCTCGATCGACTGGCCTTGAGCCCGCAATGCGGCTTCGCCTCGACCGAGGAAGGGAATATCCTCGCCGAGGACGAGCAATGGGCCAAGCTCGCGATGATCGTCGAACTCGCCGATGAGGTGTGGGGACGTTAAGTCCGAGGCGAGATTCATGGACGGAGCAAGGGAGGAAACATGCGTGCAATGCTCAGCCGGCGGCGCATCGTCCGCCATCTTGCGTGCGCCGTCGCAGCGTCGGCGGCGCTCGCCTCCGCGGACGCCGCGCGGGCGGCCGATCCGATCACGATCGGGTTCGGCATGGCGCTCACCGGGCCGCTTGCCGCCAACGGCAAGATGTCGCTGTTGGCGATGAGGATCTGGGAGGAGGACGTCAACGCCAAGGGCGGACTGCTCGGGCGTCCCGTCAAGCTCATCTACTACGACGATCAGAGCAGTCCGTCGACTATTCCGGGCATCTATACGAAGCTGCTCGACGTCGACAAGGTCGACTTCGCGGTGAGCGCCTATGCGTCGACCCAGATCGCGCCGGCGATGCCGATCATGATCCAGAAGAAGCGGCTGTTCCTCAGCCTGTTCGGCACCGGCATCAACGACGAGTTCAACTACGACAAATACTTCTCCATGCTGCCGACCGGGCCGACGCCGAAGCCGGCCTTCACCAAAGGCTTCTTCAAGGTGGCGCTGGCGCAAGACCCCAAGCCTCAGTCGATTGCGATCGTCGCCGCCGACGCCGAGTTCGGGCGCAACGCCTCGGACGGGGCGCGGGAGAACGCGCAAAAGGCCGGCCTCAAGATCGTCTACGACAAGACCTATCCGCCGGCCACGACCGACTTCACGCCGATCGTGCGGGCGATCCAGGCGGCCAACCCCGACGTCGTCGTGATCTGCTCCTATCCGCTCGATTCTGTCGGTATGGTGAAGACGATCAACGAGCTGGGCTACAAGCCGAAGATGATCGGCGGCGCGATGGTCGGCCTGCAGGCGACCGTGTTCAAGACCCAGCTCGGTCCGCTGCTCAACGGCATCGTCAATTACGAGACCTGGATACCGGCACCGACGATGCAGTTCCCCGGCTCGATGGAGCTCATCAAGAAGTACCAGGCGCGTGCCGCGAGCGAAGGCGTCGATCCGCTCGGCTATTACATGCCGGTCTGGGCCTACGCCTATTTGCAGGTGCTGGGCCAGGCGATCGAGGAAACCAAGAGCCTCAAGGACGACGCGCTCGCCGACCATATCCGCAAGACCACGTTCAAGACCGTGGTCGGCGACGTGAAGTTCGGGGCCAGGGGCGAGTGGGCCGAGGATCGCATGCTGCTGGTCCAGTTCCAGAACATCAAGGGCAACAGCATCGACGATTTTCGCGACCTCGCCACCGAGGTGATCCTCGATCCGCCCCAATACAAGTCGGGCAACCTGATCTACCCCTATGCGGATGCGAAGAAGTAGCGGCGCTCGTAGGGTGGGCAAAGGCGCGCTTGCTTCAAGCGCGCCGTGCCCACGCGGTCTTTCTAAACCGGTGATCCGCGTGGGCGAGCCGCCACAGCGGCGAGGGACGCGTCGCTTCGCTCCGCTTTGCCCACCCTACAATTGCTGCATGTGCGGCACACGGGAGCAATTCTCATGACACGCACCAAGCCGCCGTTCCGCGCCGATCACGTCGGCAGCCTGTTGCGCACCGCGCCGGTCAAGGCGGCGCGCGAACAGCGCCAGCGCGGCGAGATTACGGCCGAGGCGCTCAAGGAGATCGAGGACCGCGAGATCGAGACGGTCATCAGGAAGCAGGAAGACGTGGGGCTGCAATCCGTCACCGACGGCGAATTCCGCCGCTCCTGGTGGCACCTCGATTTCCTCTGGGGCCTCGACGGCGTCGAGCGCTACGCCATGGCGCAGGGCATCGCCTTTGCCGGGATGCGCACGCGCGCCGAGGGGGCACGCGCCGTCGGCAAGGTTGCCTTCACCGGCCACCCGATGATCGAGCACTTCAGGTTCGTGCAGTCGCGCGCCAGGCGGATGCCGAAGATGACGATACCGGCGCCGTCTGCGCTCTACGGCCGCACCGGCCGCGAAGCGGTCAGCCTGAAGGCCTATCCGTCGCTCGATACGTTCTTTGCCGACTGGGGCGCGGCCTACGCCAAGGCGGTGCGCGCGTTCGCCGACGCCGGCTGCCGCTATCTCCAGCTCGACGAAGTCTTCATCCCGCTCCTGTGCGACGCGAAGTACCGGCAGACGCAGAAGGACCGGGGCGACGACCCGGACAAGCTGGCGAACCTCTATGCCGACCTGATCAACACGGCGATGTCCGATATCCCTTCGGACATGACCGTCACCATGCACATGTGTCGCGGCAATTACCGTTCGACCCACATGGGAACGGGCGGCTACGAGCCGGTCGCCGAGGCCTTGTTCAACCGCATCAAGGTGCACGGCTATTTCATGGAATACGATACCGAGCGCGCCGGCGGCTTCGAGCCGCTGCGGTTGGTGCCGAAGGACAGGATGGTGGTGCTCGGCCTGGTGACCACCAAGACCGGCCGGCTCGAATCCAGGGACGCCGTCAAGCGGCGCATCGACGAGGCCGCGAAGTACATCGAAGTCGACCAGCTCGCCCTGAGCCCGCAATGCGGCTTCGCCTCCAGCGAGGAAGGCAACGTGCTGGCCGAGGAGGAACAATGGGCCAAGCTGCGGATGGTCGTCGAGGTTGCAGAGGAGGTCTGGGGGTAGTCCGCATCCTTCGTCATGGCCGGGCTTGTCCCGGCCATCCACGTCTTTAATGTGCGTCACCTTTCAAGACGTGGATCCCTCGCGGCTGTGGCCGCTCGCCCGGCACAAGGCCGGGCATGACGAATGAAGGTGTACAATGCCGGGCATCGTTGCAGACAAGGTTGCGATCGTCACCGGCGCCGGCCGCGGCATCGGCCGCGCGGTCGCGCTGCTGCTGGCGCGCGAAGGCGCGCGCGTCGTGGTCAACGACGTCGGCGCGAGCCTCGATGGCGCCGGCACGGACGCCGGTCCGGCGCAGGCGGTGGCCGACGAGATCGCCGAGGGCGGCGGCCAGGCCGTCGCCAGCACGCTGTCGATCGCCGAGCCGCAGAACGCCGACGCCATCGTCAAGGCCGCGCTCGACGCCTTCGGCCGCGTCGATGTCCTGGTCAACAACGCCGGCATCCTGCGCGACCGCATCTTCCACAAGATGAGCTGGTCCGACTGGCACGACGTCATCGCGGTGCATCTCGACGGCTCGTTCAACATGAGCCGCGCCGTCGCCGGCCATTTTCGCGAGCAGAATTCCGGCAGCTTCGTGCACATGACCTCGACCTCGGGCCTGATCGGCAATTTCGGCCAGGCGAACTACATGGCGGCGAAGCTCGGCATCGTCGGACTGTCGCGCGCAATCGCGCTCGACATGGCGCGCTTCAACGTCCGCTCGAACTGCATCGCGCCGTTCGCCTGGAGCCGCATGATCGGTTCGATCCCGACCGAAAGCGAAGAGGAGAAGAAGCGGGTCGCGAAGCTCCAGCAAATGACGCCGGAGAAGATCGCGCCGCTCGTCGTCTATCTCGCCTCCGACCGCGCCGCGGGCGTCTCCGGTCAGATTCTCTCGGTGCGCAACAACGAGATTTTCCTGTTCAACCAGACGCGCCGGATCCGCTCGCTTCACCGCGCCGACGGCTGGACGCCGGAGACGATCGCCGATCAGCTCAAGGGCGCGTTTGCGCCCTCGTTCACGCCGCTCGACCGCTCCGGCGACGTGTTCTCGTGGGACCCGGTGTGATGCTGGCTGGCGGCGCGCACGATACCGACGACCTCGCGCCGATCCGCGCGGCGGTGCGCGCGCTGTGCGCCAGGTTCCCGGGCGAGTATTGGCGCGCGCTCGACCGCGAGCGCGCCTATCCGACCGAGTTCGTGCGGGCGCTGACCGAGGCGGGCTTCCTCGCGGCGCTGATCCCCGAGGAATACGGCGGCAGCGGGCTCACCATGCGCGCCGCCGCCGCGATCATGGAGGAAATCCACGCGACCGGCTGCAACGGCGCGGCCTGCCATGCGCAGATGTACACGATGGGCACGGTGCTGCGGCACGGCAGCGCCGAGCAGAAGGCGCGCTATCTTCCGGCCATCGCCAAGGGAGATTTGCGGCTGCAGGCGTTCGGCGTCACCGAGCCGACCTCGGGCACCGACACGCTAAGCCTCCGCACCACGGCGGTGCGCGAGGGCAACGAGCATTACGTCGTCAGCGGCCAGAAGATCTGGACCTCGCGCGCAGAGCATTCCGACCTGATGCTGCTGCTCGCCCGCACGACGCCGCGGGAGCAGACGAAGAAACGTACCGAAGGCCTCTCGGTTTTCCTCGTGGACATGCGCGCCGTCGAGGGCCTCACCATCCGCCCGATCCGCACCATGATGAATCACGCAACGACCGAAGTGTTCTTCGATCGCATGCGCATCCCAGCCGATAGCCTGGTGGGCGAGGAGAGCAAGGGGTTCCGCTACATCCTGTCGGGCATGAACGCGGAGCGTATCCTGATCGCCGCCGAATCCATCGGCGACGCCAAGTGGTTCATCGAAAAGGCCGCGGGCTATGCCAAGGAGCGCGTCGTGTTCGGCCGCCCGATCGGGCAGAACCAGGGCATCCAGTTCCCGATCGCGCGCGCCTATGCGGGCATGCGCGCGGCCGAGTTGATGGTGCGCGAGGCGGCCGAGCTGTACGAGGCCGGGCGCGACTGCGGCGCCGAGGCCAATATGGCGAAGCTCCTGGCGGCCGACGCCGCCTGGGCCGCCGCCGACATGTGCGTGCAGACCCATGGCGGCTTCGGCTTCGCCGAGGAGTACGACATCGAGCGCAAGTTCCGCGAGACGCGGCTCTACAGCGTGGCGCCGATTTCGACCAACCTGATCCTGTCGTACCTGGCCGAGCACGTGCTGGGATTGCCGAGGTCGTATTGACTCCCGAGACCCTCCCGCTTTCCGGCCTCCTCGTCGTGTCGCTCGAACAGGCGGTGGCGGCGCCGATGTGCACCTGCCGGCTCGCCGACGCCGGGGCGCGGGTGATCAAGATCGAGCGGCCGGAGGGCGATTTCGCCCGCTACTACGACGACCTGGCGCACGGCGAGAGCGCCTATTTCGTCTGGCTCAACCGCGGCAAGGAATCGGTGGTGCTCGATCTTGCGCGCGCCGACGACAAGGCCGTGCTCGCCGCGATGCTCGCGCGCGCCGACGTGTTCGTGCAGAACCTCAAACCCGGCGCCGTCGCCAAGCTCGGTTTCTCCATCGACCGGCTGCGGCGCGACCATCCGCGGCTGATCTGCTGCTCGATCACCGGCTACGGCGAGACCGGGCCCTATGCGATGCGCAAGGCCTACGACATGCTGATCCAGGCGGAGGCAGGTGTCGCGTCGGTGACCGGCGGACCGGAAGCGCCGGCGCGGGTCGGGGTGTCGGTGTGCGACATCGCGGCCGGCATGAACGCCTACGAGGCGATCCTCGAGGCGCTGATCGCGCGCGGCCGCACCGGCGAGGGTGAGAATCTCAGCGTGTCGATGTTCGACGCCATGGCCGACTGGATGACCGCTCCGCTCCTGCAGCACGAGGGCGGCAGTCCGCCGCAACGCATCGGCCTCGCCCACACGTCGATTACGCCCTACGGCGTGTTCCGCACGCGCGACGGCGCCGACATTCTCATCTCCATCCAGAGCGACCGCGAATGGCGCGTGCTTGCCGAAAAGGTGCTCGGCGATCCGGCGCTCGCCGCCGATCCCCGCTTCGCAACCAATGTCGAGCGCTTGAAGCGCCGCGCGGAAACCGACGGCCGCGTTGCGGCGGTGTTCGGCGCGATGGACGTGAAGCCGCTGGAAGCGAAGCTCGCCGCAGCCGACATCGCGTTCGGCCGCGTCAACGATACCGGCACGCTCGCCCTCCACCCGCATCTGCGCCGGATCACGGTGGGCACCCCGAGCGGTCCGGTGTCGTATCCGGCGCCGGCCGAGCAGCGGGCGTCTGCCGCGCGCCGCTACGGCCCGGTGCCGTCGCTCGGCGAGCACACCGCCAAGGTGCGCGCGGAGTTCATGCCGCAGCGCAGCGAGTGAGCTTATCGGACCCACAGCGGCAACGTTTCCGCCCTTGCCGAATTGACTTGGGTCGGCGGCACCGACCATAAGACCTGAGGGGTCATTTCGGGGCGGATGCCTCGGCTGCGGCGACCGATATGTACTCGACTGCGTCCAACGCTACGGTTCTTCTCGCCGATATCGGCGGCACCACCAGCCGTTTCGCGCTGACCGGCGCGCACGGCCGGCCCGAGCGCATCGTCACCATGGCGAACGACGGCGTGCCGGGGCCGGCCGCGGCGATCGCGCGCTATCTCGGCGAGACCGGCGCGCGGCCCCATGCCGGCGTGCTCGCCGTGGCGGGGCCGATCGACGGCGACGTGATCGCGCTCACCAACCGTGCCTGGACCTTCCGGCTGACCGAGCTGGCCGCGCAATTCGGCTTCGCCGATCTCCGCGCGCTCAACGACTTTGAGGCGGTGGCCTGGGCCTTGCCGGGGCTTCGGCCCGACGACGTGCGCGCGATCGGGCCCGTGCGATCGGCCGGCAACGGCGTCAAGCTCGTATGCGGTCCGGGCACCGGGCTCGGTGTCGCCGCCTTGATCCCGGACGATGGATTCTGGCGCGTGGTCGCGAGCGAGGGCGGGCACGTATCGTTCGGCGCGGCACACGCCGACGAGGAGCCGGTGTTCGCGCGCCTGCGCGGCAGGACGGGCGCGGTGAGCGCCGAGACGATCCTGTCGGGAGGAGGGCTCACGCGTCTGCATCAGGCGGTCAACGCGGACGCCGCGCCGCTTTGCCCCGAGGACGTGATCGCGCGGGCGAAATCCGGCGACGATGCGGCGCGGGCGACGGTCGCGCTGTTCGTGCGCCTGCTCGGGCGTTTTGCCGGCGATCTCACCCTCCTGTTCAAGGCGACGGGTGCGGTCTATCTCACCGGCGGCGTCGGCTGCGGTCTTGCTTCGCTGCTCGACGCGCACGGATTTCGCCGCGCCTTCGAGGCGCATCCGCCCTACGAGCAGCTGCTCGCCGGCATTCCGACCTTCCTGATCACCGACGCCGAGCCCGGCCTCGCCGGCTGCGCCGTCTATGCCGGCCGGATGATCCAGCCGCCGGAACTGAGCGCGGTGGTGTCGGCTTAAGCCAGCCCGAGCTCGGCGAACGCGTTCATGTGGTGGCGGGCGGACTCCTCGGAGAAGCAGCAGAACACCGCGCGCCGAAGACCGCGCGGGTCGGCCGAGAGTTCCGACACCACCGTGCCCACCGCGATCCGCGCCGCGCGGTCGGCTGGGAACGCGTAGACGCCGGTGGAGATCGCCGGGAACGCGATCGAAGTCAGGCCGTGCGAGGCGGCGAGGTCGAGCGCGGTGCGATAGCAGGAGGCGAGCAGTTCCTCCTCATTCTTCTTGCCGCCGCTCCACACGCCATCGACCCCGCCGCCGCCGAGCAGCGTCCGGTTCGCCGCATTGACGATGGCATCCACATCGAGCGTCGTGATGTCGGCAACGAGCACGTCGAGCCGCGCCGGTCCGACTTCGGCTGTGAGGAGGGATATAAAAGTCTCTTGCATACGCAGGGCCACGGTGCGGAGCTAAGCCGCGTGGATTGATTCAGGGCGAGCATAGCCTGAAAGGATGCAAATTCAGTATTCAATAATTCAAGGGCATGTCACGGACCCTGACCATGCTGACGGAGATGACGGATGCAGATCGGGCCAGGTCTTGTAGGTATTTGAACCAACACGGCCGCAGCGCGGTGACAAGCCCGTGCCGGTTGTTCATCTTTGTCTCAAATGTGCGTCCTGAGCTCCAATTCTTGTATGAATTAGCCGCTATCGCGTTCATTCACCGGAGCGTCGTCGGCGCGTCCGGCGGAATAGTAGGCTGAACGCCCCGGTCAGCGCCGTGGACATCCACTGTATCCGGGGACGGTGTCGTGTCAGTCTCACGTCCTCTTGCTTGGGCGCTGCCTGTTAATCCAATAGTTGCCGCGACGGCAGATAGAAAACCGAGGAGTGCGCCAAGGATTACGTCAAACGAATGCGCTGCCAGCTTGATGAGATCCGCGGACCGTTGTCGCGCGGCCTTCAGATCTTCCAGCAGATCGGCCTTGAAGTCAGCATCAGCCGCGAGGTGCTGTATCATCATTTCGCTAGGTAGGGTCGCCATTCCAGGAAACTTGATGAACGCGAGATAGCCGGTGGCCACGAGCAACGCTGCGTATGTCACGAGAAGCGCTCCGAAGAATTTTCCTCGCATGATTTCATCTCCACATTCGAGAGTTACGAAAACACTAAGTCACGCCCTCACTTCTTCGGATTCGGGCCGACTACGGCGGATATATCTGATTGAGTCTCACTAGCGAGAGCGCGATTCCCAGTTTAATATTTCAGCGTTTGGCGCGTCCGGCGCATATTTGCCGCCAAGATTTGCGATTTTTTTCTCGTCTACCCAATCGGGTCAGCGAAATTCCATGAGAGAGAGCCACCTCTGCCACAACCAACTATCCTAGCGTTTGCTGAAGCCCGCTTCTAGTCTAGCTGCAAAAAACCTCACCCCCGCTCCGCCCGCACCTCGGCGCGCAGGTCGATCGTGCTGCGCACCCCGATGTCGTCGAAGTGGGCGTCGAGGAAGCGGCGCGCCGCGCGCCGGCCGTTCTGGCGCAGCATGTCGAAGAAGTCGAAGTCGTTGTTGAGCTTGCTCTCCGCGGTGAGCTTCTTGGCGTGCCCGTCGAGCGCGATCCGGTGCACGTTGATGCGCCGGTATTCGCCCGACCCGGTGCCGCGCGGCAGCCGGCCCTGGTCGATCAGCCGGCCGACGAACTCGATCGCGCGAAACTCGGCGAGCAGCGAGGAATTGAACGTGATCTCGTTGATCCGGTTCATGATCTCGCGCGACGAGGTGGGCGTGGTGCGGCGCTCGATCGGATTGATCTGGACCACCAGCACGTCCTCGCTCGCGGTCGCGCCGAAGAACGGAAAGATCGCCGGATTGCCCATATAGCCGCCGTCCCAGTACGGCACGCCGTCGACCTCCACCGCGCGGAACAGGAGCGGCAGGCAGGCCGACGCCATGATCACGTCGGCGCTGATCTTCTCCTTGGTGAACACGCGCAGCCGCCCGGTCCGGACGTTGGTCGCGGAGACGAACAGCTGCGGGGTCGTGCAGGCGCGGATCGCCTCGAAATCGACGAACTGCTCGATCAGCTCCTTCAACGGGTTGATGTTGAGCGGGTTGAGGTCGTAGGGCGAGAGCGCCTGCGACCACGCGTCGAACCAGGTCTGGAACGGCGAGCCTTCAAGCGGAAGAAACGAGAGCAGCCGGTCGAGCACGCCGCGCTGCAAGGCCGGCAGGTTTCCGTCGCGGCTGGTCGCGCGCCAGAAATCGGCGAGGCGCTTGCGCGCCTCCTCGGGGCCGCCGCGCGCGAGCCCGTCCGCCAGCATCACCGCATTGATCGCGCCCGCCGAGGTGCCGGAAATGCCCTCGATGACCAGGCGCTCGTCGCTGAGCACATGGTCGAGCACGCCCCAGGTGAAGGCGCCGTGCGCGCCGCCGCCCTGCAGCGCGAGATTGATCTTCTTCGCGTTCGCCCGGCCGCCGCTCGCCTCGGCTTGTGTGCGCGCGCGCAGCGACGGGATCAACCGGGCGAGCTTGGGAACCTTCACTGCGCGGTCCAGCCGCCGTCGATCGAGATATTGGCGCCGGTGATCTGCGCCGCGGCGTCGGAGCAGAGGTAGACCGCGAGCGCCGCCACCTGATCGACCGTGACGAACTGCTTGGTCGGCTGCGCCGCCAGCAGCACCTCGTTGATCACCTGCTCGCGGGTCATGCCGCGCGCCTTCATCTGATCGGGGATCTGCCGCTCGACCAGCGGCGTCCACACGTAGCCCGGGCTGATGCAGTTGCAGGTGGCGCCGAAGGTGGCGAGCTCGAGCGCGACGGTCTTGGTCAGTCCCGCCAGCCCGTGCTTGGCCGAGATGTAGGCGACCTTGAACGGCGAGGCGACCAGCGAGTGCGCCGACGCGGTGTTGATGATGCGGCCCCACTTGCGCGCCTTCATGCCCGGCACCACGGCGCGCACCGTATGGAACGCGGCGGAGAGATTGATGGCGAGGATGGCGTCCCACTTCTCGATGGGGAATTCCTCGATCGGCGCCACGTGCTGGATGCCGGCATTGTTGACCAGGATGTCGACTGCGCCGAGGCTCTGCTCGGCGGTCTTGATCATCCCGGCGATCTCGGCGCCTTTCGCGAGATCCGCGGGCGAATAGGCCGCCTTGACGCCGAACTCGGCCTCGATGGTCGCGCGCGTTTTCTCGATCTCGGCGGCATCGCCGAAGCCGTTGAGCAGCACGTTCGCGCCCTCGCGGGCGAGCGCCCTCGCGATGCCGAGCCCGATGCCGGAGGTCGAGCCGGTGACGACGGCCGTCTTTGCTTTCAGCATGGCAAACACCCATCTGATCAAGGCGCCGCGCTAGTGCCGCCGATTGTTGGGATGGTTGGTGCTAAGATAGGGCCGGTTTGCTGCAGCGCAACAAAAATATCGGCCCGCCCGCCTCACCTTTCTGCGACCGCCGGACTATGATACCGCCATGCCGAAGCGCGACGTAAAGAGCCCATCGAAGCGGGTGTTTCCAGCGCCCGACCACGACCACGGCCGCTGCAGCGCCGATGCCATGGCCCATGCCGAGGCGCTGTGCGCCGCGCGCGGGCAGCGGCTGACGCCGATCCGCCGCCAGGTGCTGGAGACGCTCGCGGACAGCCACAAGACGCTCGGCGCCTACGAGATCATGGAGCGGCTCGCCGTCGCGGGGCCGCGGCCGGCGCCGATCACGGTCTATCGCGCGCTCGATTTCCTGCTCGACAACGGCCTCGTCCATCGTATCGAGAGCCGCAACGCCTTCCTCGCCTGCATCGGCGACCATGGCGAGGCCGCCACCGTGTTCCTCATCTGCGAGTGCTGCGGGGCGGTGGGCGAAGCCTCCTCCGCGTCCGTCGCCGAAACCCTGCAGGCCGCCGCCCGCGCGGTCGGCTTCACCCCCAAGGCGCGGGTGATCGAGATCACCGGCGTATGCGGGCATTGCGGGGAGGCGTGAACGTAGGGTGGGCAAAGGCGCGGCATGACGCGTGCGAGGTAAGTTTGCTGCACACGGCGCCTTTGCCCACCCTACGGCCTTTTGGTCGTTCACCAGGGATGGTGGGCAAAGGCGCAAATTGCCAAGCGATAGGCCGTGGTGCGCCTTTGCCCACCCTACAAAGCAACGGGCCCCAACGTTGACGCCGGACCCCCGGTCTGGCACTCGGAAGGCTCGGAAGGAGAGCCTGAATGTCGGGACATGGCGCGGCTTCCCGCCGCCGTTCGGTTTCCGTCGATGTCGCCGGGGTGACCGTCGGCGGCGACGCGCCGGTCGTCGTGCAGTCGATGACCAACACCGACACTGCCGACGCCGAGGGGACGGCGCAGCAGGTGGCGGCGCTCGCGCGTGCAGGCTCGGAGCTGGTGCGCATCACCGTCGACCGCGACGAGGCGGC
>WNGA01005853.1_pt1 | contig 22420 bp, 21 predicted proteins | sample 5400061 | NCBI WGS metagenome assembly WNGA01 (sample SAMN13153366, study PRJNA577476) | soil metagenome | isolation source: 100 cm soil or saprolite under grassland replicate 2 | place: USA:California | collected 2016-06-15
TGGAGAGGTCGATGACGAACGAAGTGACCGAACTGAGTCCTCCGACAAGCTGGAGCCTTCACGGGACCGACGGCCCCATCCGCGGGAAAGTCAAAGGGACGGTCGAGCCCCTCGGGGACGGCGAACGTTCCCGAGTCACGTTGGCGCTCGATTTCGAAGGGCACGGGATCGGGAAAATCCTCCTGCCGCTCGTCGTCCGCCGGCAGGCGCAGGCGGAGATGCCTAGGAACATGGAGAAGTTGAAGGAGCGACTCGAGAGCGGCGCCTAGGAGCCCGGCGAGCCTAGAAGCGAAGCTGCGTCAGTTCAATGAGCTGGGTACGGACAACTAGTCCGCTGGCCCCTCATCCGCGCAATCACTTCCCCCGCCCTTCAGCACGGTTTTGATGGAGGCGGCGGGAATCGAACCCGCGTCCGCGGACGCACCGGTCAGAACCTCTACAAGCGTAGTCCGCCCTTGAATCTCGCCCGACGGCCGGAGGCGGACGCCCTACCGGCGGGCCAGCCATCCTTTTGTGTCGCGCTTTGGGCGATTGGCTCTCCCTCCGCGCCGAGCCCGTTGTTGGCGCCGCTACCCGAACCACGGGCCCAATCCGGAGCGACGTCGCTACCTAACTAGGTTAGGCGGCGAGTGCGAGATCGTTCTTCGCACTTGCTTTGTTTGCCGGTTGATTTACGAGGCCAACCGGCGACCTCGGCTTGCAGCTCTGCCGGAGAACCGACCACGTCGAAACCAGGTCGCCCCCGTATGTCACCTGAATTGTAGCCGCGGATTACCGCGGGGTTAGTGCCCGGCGCAACCCTCCCACCTGAGACAAAGCTCCACGGACCGGGAGGAATCATGAGGAAGCGAATCGTCTCATTGCTGCTCGTCTTCGGGGTCACGACCGCTCTGGCCGGCTCGGCACAAGCCGCACCGGGCGACCTCGATCCGTCATTTGGCTCGGGCGGGGTCGTCACCACGGACTTCGGCGGACGCGGCGACTTCGGCCTCGCGGTCGCGGTCCAGACCGACGGGAAGATCGTCACGGCCGGGAACTCCTCGGCGGTCGGCGTCTTCTCCGTCGCCTTCGCGCTATCGCGCCACAATCCGAACGGCGCGCTCGATACGACGTTCGGGAGCGGCGGCAAGGTCCTCACGAGCTTCGGCGGCTCCCTCTCGGCCGCAGCGGACGTCGCAGTTCAGCCCGACGGCAAGATCGTCGCCGTGGGCATCGCCAACGGCGACTTCGGGGTGGCGCGCTACAACGGCGACGGTTCCCTCGACTCCGCCTTCGGGAGCGGCGGCCTCGTCACGACCGACTTCGGCGGATTCGACCAAGCGAACGGCGTCGCGCTCCAGTCGGACGGCAAGATTGTCGTCGTCGGGCCCCTGCAAGGAAGTCTCGGCGTCGCCCGCTACAACGCCGACGGCTCGCTCGACTCGTCGTTCGGCAGCGGCGGAAAGGTGATCACCGATGCGACGCCGTCGTTCGACGGCGCGTTCGACGTCGCCGTCACGAGCTCAAACAAGATCGTCGTCGGGGGCGGCACCGGCTCCTTCCCGTTCGGAGCGAGCGACTTCCTGATCGTCCGGTACAACGCCGACGGCTCTCTTGACGGAGGTTTCGGAAGCGGCGGCCTCGTCACGACCGACTTCGGCGCCTCCGACACCGCGTTCGCCATCGCCCTTGCCGCCGACGGAAAGGTCGTCGCCGCCGGCGGGACGAAGAGCTCATCCCCCGGCGACTTCGCCCTCGCTCGCTACAACGCGGACGGGTCAGCTGACGCAAGCTTCGGCACCGGCGGCAAGGTCACGACCGACTTCTCGTCCGACTCCGACGACACCGGCAACGGGCTCGTCATCCAGCCTGACGGTCGCATCACCGTGGCCGGCATCACCAGCCCGGGGTCGGGTACGTCTTTCGCCGTCGTCCGGTATACGTCGGCAGGAGCGCTCGACACCGACTTCGGCGCCGGCGGAAAGACGTCGGCCTCCTTCGGGAATCCGATCAACAACGCGTTCGACATCGCCGCGCAAGCGGACGGAAAGGTCGTCGTCGCCGGGGGGACCGCCGACTTCTCGCGAGGGATCAGCGACTTCGCCTTGGCGCGGTTCCTCGGCGCTCCGACGACGCTTACGGTCAGCATCGACGTGAAAACCGAGAGCCCGGACAACGTCATCCCGCTACAGGCCGGCGGCGTCATCCCGGTCGCGATCCTGACGACCGACGCCTTCAACGCGGCGTCCGTCGACGCGGCCACCGTCTGCTTCGTGCAGGACTGCACCGAGAAGCACGGCACCGGGCATCTCGAAGACGTCAACGGCGACGGCCGGCCCGACATGCTTCTGCACTACGAGACGCAGGAGACCGGCATCGCGTCCGGCGACACCCAGGCCTGCCTGACGGGGAAGACGACGGCGGGCGTCGCGATTCAGGGCTGCGACCGGATCGTGACGAGGTGAGCCGGAAGGACCCGGGTAAGTGGCGCGTCTTGTGACGAACAGTCACAAATGAAAAGGAGCTTCACATGACACCTATTCGCGTGTCCCGTCTCGTGCTGGCGGGAGTCGTGGCCGCCGCGGTTGCGACACCGGTAGCCGCGGCGGCGAGGTCGGATCTTGTCCAGATCGGCGGGAGGCTTGTCGCTCCGTCGCAACTCTCGTCGGTTGAGTTAGGTCTTGAGAACAGCGAGTCGACCCGGCTCGTGCAGATCGGCGGCGAGCTCGTGCGCCCGTCTCAGCTGTCGGCGTGGCAGAGCCAGGCGGCGGGAGCACCGCCGATCATCCGCATCGCCTCCAGCAGCTCTTCTAGCTTCAGCTGGAGGGATGCCGGAGCCGGCGCCGGAGCGGGAGCAGTCGCCGTCCTGTTGCTCGGCTCTGCGGCAGTCGTGATCCACAGGCGCAGGCCGGCGACGGTATAGGCATCGGAAGTGCGTCGCCCGTCCACCCGGCGGGCGACGCCTGTGCCTACCGTCGCGACTTGAGCGCGCGCTGCATGTCGCGGTCAGCCTCGCGCCTGGCGATGTCACGCCGCTTGTCCCGGACTTCCTTGCCGCGCGCGAGCGCGAGCTCCACCTTCGCGCGGCCGTCCTTGAAGTAGAGCTTCGTCGGGACGAGCGTCAGCCCCCGCTGCGCCACCTTGCCGGCCAGCGATGCCAGCTCCTTCTTGTGCAGCAGGAGCTTGCGGTCGCGGTCGGGATCGTGGTTGGCGATGTTCCCCTGGTCGTACACGGAGATGTGGGCGCCCACCAGCCACGCCTCCCCGTCTCGGACGTCGGCATAGGCCTGCTGCAGGGAGGCCCGGCCGTCGCGCAGGGACTTCACCTCGGTGCCGGTCAGGACCAGGCCGGCCTCCACCCGCTCGAGCAGGTGGTAATCGTGGCGGGCCCGCCGGTTATCCACAACCAGTTTTTCCCCCCTCTTCCCGGCCATGCGGTCGAGTCTAGACCCGGCTACTCTGCCGCCCTACACTCTGGCTGGGAGAGGGACCGGTGGAGCTGCAAGGGTGGAATGGGAAGCGGGTCGTTGCCGGCGTGGCCATTGCCGCGATCCTGACCGCGGGCTACGTCAGCGCAAGCTTTGTGGCGCCGAAGGGCACAGCCGCTGCGGCAGCGCCACTGACGGACACCGAGCCGCCGCCCACGGAGCCGGCACCCGATCCGGCGCCCCCCGCGCCGAAGCCCAAACCGACTCCTAAGGCTGCACCGAAACCGAAGTCGGCTCCAACGCCGGCGAGGGTGTACCACGCACCGACATCGGCGCAGACACCAAGCTCTGCGCCGACCACGCGTGTCGTCCACCACGCCAAGAAGAAGGTCGTCCACCGCAAGAAGAAACAGCGGCCGGTACAGCACGTCTCGGTCGCGCCGAAACCGAAGGCGCAGGTGAAGCACGCGAATGTCGTGCACGTCGCAGGCGTTCCCACTGCGGCTACGACGGACGACACCGGCAACGTCAGGCGGACGCTGGTCATCAGTGGGATCGGCCTGGCGGCGCTTCTCTTCCTAATCGTCGTTGTTGTGCCCGCGTCCGCTGCTCGCTTCACGGCACCGGGCCGGGTCGTGATGGACCACCAGACCGACTTCGTCCTCGCGGGCATCGCTCTCCTGGTCCTGACCGTCTTACTCTTCGCGGCCACCGGCAGGGCCGCCTGATGCTCCGAGGGGTCGTGGTCGCCGGGCTCGCGGCACTGTTCATCGCAACGCCGGCCACGGCAATGAGGTGGCTCGACGGGCCTGGCCACGTGATCACCGTGCCGGGCGACATCACCGTCGAGGCAACAGGGCCGACGACGGACGTTCCGTACACACAGCCCACCGTTGATCCAGCCGACGAGCCGATCAACTGCGATCACGCGTCGCCCTTTCCGATCGGCACGACAACGGTGACTTGCACGGCGGACGACGCTGATTCGAAGTCTTTCAACGTCACCGTGCAGGACACGACGCCGCCGACGGTGTCGGTGCCGTCGGGAGCGACTGGATCGACAACCACTCCAGGGGGTACCGCCGCGGTCACGTGGGATCCCGTCAGCGCGACTGACCTCGTCGACGGAGCGGTGACACCGTCGTGCAATCACAACTCCGGCGACGCCTTCCCCATCGGATCCACGCTCGTGACTTGCACGGCGACGGACAGCCACACCAACACCGGGTCAAACAGCTTCACCGTAACCGTCACGTACGACGACAAGACGGCACCGACGTTCGACCCGACCTCCAATATCACAGCCGAGGCGACGAGTGGAAGCGGCGCAGTCGTGACGTTCTCCGTGGCGGCCCACGACGAGAGCGGCACTCCACCTGGCGTCGTCTGCGCGCCCTCGTCGGGCTCCGTGTTCGAGATCAAAACGACGCAGGTCACCTGCACCGCCACGGATCACGGTCGAGGCCGACTCCGCCGCCGGCAAGACCGTCACATATACCGCCAGTGCGACCGACGCGGTCTCCTCCGTCACGCCAAGCTGCGGCCCCGCGTCAGGCTCGACCTTCCCCATCGGCACCACGACCGTCAACTGCTCGGCGACCGACGGCGCGTCGAACACTGCCAACGGCAGCTTCACGGTGACCGTCGCCGATACCCTCGGCCCGGCGTTCTCGGCCGTCCCGGCGGACAAGGTCGTAGAGGCGAACGGCCCGGGCGGCTCGATCGTCAACTACGCAACGCCGACGGCGACGGACGGCGTCGACGGCCCGATCGCGCTCGTCCCCTGCGCCCCGGCGTCCGGCAGCACGTTCCCACTCGGCACGGCGACGGTTTCCTGCCACGCGACCGACGGGCATGGGAACACGGGGACGGCAACGTTCCACGTGACGGTCGCCGACACCACGCCCCCCTCGCTCTTCGTTCCCGGACCAACGACCGTCTACGCAACAACGGAAACGGGAATTCCCGAGACCGAACAGGTGCTGCTCGCCTTCCGCGCCGTCGCCTCGGCGATGGACATCGTCGATCCACACCCGACCATCTCGGATGATCTCGGGTCGTTCGCGGAGGTCGGGACACACCGTGTCGCTTTCGTCGCACGCGATTCGAGCGGAAACGCTCAGGGCAAAGAGACGATGCTCACCGTCCTGCCGAAACCTCCCGCCGGCACGCCACAGCTCCCGATCCCACCGGCGGCAAAACCGCCCGTCGACGTGCCGAGACTGCAGGCCTTCCCCGGCGACGGCTTCATGCGACTGGTCTGGGGGGCCGTGCCCGGCGCTGCCCGCTACGTGCTCTACCGCTCCGAGAGCGGCGCGCGGAGGCTGGCGGCCGGAGGCCACGGGGACGTCGTCTACAGCGGAACTGCGACGACATACACGGATCGCGGGATCAAGAACGGGGTCGAATACCGCTACGTCCTCGCCACGCAAGACGCCGCCGGGAACGAGTCGGCCGGCGTCGCAATCGCGGCAGTGCCGCACCGGAATCTCCTGCGGACGCCGAAGGACGGCGCGAAGCTCAAGAAGGCACCGAAGTTCACCTGGCAGCGCAACGCCGAGGCGGCGTACTACAACCTGCAGCTCTTCCGGGGCGACGTGAAGATCCTGAGCGTCTGGCCTGTCCGCCCCTCGTTCGCCCTCAAGCGCAAGTGGAAATGGCAAGGCCACTCCTACAAGCTGAGCCGCGGCGTCTACCGCTGGTACGTCTGGCCCGGGTTTGGCGCGCGGGCCGACGTCGACTACGGCGAGCTGCTCGGCTCGAGCAGCTTCCAGATTCTCCGCTAGCCGCGGGCCATCCAGCCGAGCGTCGCGGTGAGGCTCACGATCGGCAGGAGGGCGAGCGGGAAGGCGACTGCCAGGGAGAGCATCAGTCGCCTCCCGCCCCGATGATCGTTCCGAGCGCGGCCAACAGGAGGAGGGCCAGGAAGATCAGTCCGATGAACAGTCGCTTCTTCATGTCCTGCAGTCTTGTCTGCAAGACGGGCGAAGTCGTTACGGTTTTCCCTACTTGCGGGTGCGGCGGACAGGTGAAAGCTCGACCTTTCCGTCGGTCTTCTCGATCTTCTCCACCAGGACCTCGATGCCGTCGCCCAGCCGGAACGTCCCGCCCCCGCGCCGCCCGACCATCGCCGTGCCGAGCTCGTTGAGCTCGAAGTAGTCCCCGGGCAGCCGTCGGGCCGGCAGAAAACCCTCGAATACCTCGGCGAAGCGGACGAACAGGCCCGAGCCGATCAGGCCGATGATCTCGCCCTCGTAGGGCTCCTCCCACCCCCGCTCGAAGAGCTCGTCGTCCAGCAGCCAGGCCAGGCAGAGCTCGTCCGCTAGGTACTCGACCTGTGCGGCCTCGCGTTCGCGCTCGGAGGTGTGGACGGCGAGCTCGTCGAGGTCGGCCGGGGCGGGCTCGTCCGCGAGGCCGAGCTCGTTCAGCAGGGCGCGGTGGACGACGAGATCGGGATAGCGACGGATCGGCGAGGTGAAGTGGCAATAGGCCGTGCTGGCGAGGCCGCTGTGGCCGAGGTTCTCGGGGTGGTAGCGGGCCTGCTTGAGCGAGCGCAGGACGAGCGCCGGGAAGGCCTCCCGGCCGCGGCCCGCGCGCGCGACGTAGTCCATCACCCGCTCGCTCGTGTGCGCGGCGACCTCCGCGCCGAGAGCGGGAGTCAGCTGCTGGGGAGCCGGAGGCGTGGGAACGCCGAGGTCGGACAGCTTCTTGAGCAGGAGCTCGATCGCCTGCGGATCCGGTCGCTCGTGCACGCGGTAGAGCGCCGCGCGACGCCGCGACGAGAGCAGGCGCGCAACCGCCTCGTTCGCCGCGATCATCAACTCCTCGACGAGGCGGTGGGAGGTCGGCTCGGATTCTTTCCACGCCCGCGCGACGCTGCCGTGGCCGTCGAACTCGAAGGCGATCTCCGGGCTCTCGATCCTCAGCGCGCCGCGCGCGAAGCGGCGTTCGCGAATCCCGGCAGTGAGCCGGTCGGTCAGCTCGAGCGCGGCCGCCACATCGGGTTCGGCCTCGCGCCGCTCCGCCTGCGCATACGTGAGCCGCGCGCGGCTGCGGATGACGGAGCGGTAGAAGCGCGGCTCGCCCCGCGGCGGCAGCTCGACGGTGACGCAGAGCCGGTCCTCGTGGGGCCGCAGGCTGCACCGGTCGTCCGCGAGCTGCGGCGGCAGCATCGGCGCCGCCAGGCCCGGGACGTAGGTCGTGAAGGCCCGCTCCGAGGCCCCGTGGTCGAGCGGCGAGCCGGCGGCGAGGTAGGCGGAGACGTCCGCGATGTGCACCCACGCGCGAAAGCCGCCGTCGTCCTCCTGGACGGAGAGGGCGTCGTCGAAGTCCTTCGCCGTCTCGGGATCGATCGTGAAGGAGAGCAGGTCGCGCAGGTCGACACGCTCGGATCCGTTCTGCGTTGGCTCCGTGTACGGCTCGAACTCGGTCGTGCGCGCACCGGTGTGGACGAGGAGACCCTCCAAGACGACCTGGATGTCGTCCGCCTTGCCGAGGACGCGTTCGAGCTTCGCGCGACCCCGTCCGGTGCGGACCACGGCGAGATCACCCGGGCCGGCGTCGCCGAGGCCCTTGCGGTCCAGCACGAGCGGCACGCCCGGCACGAAATACGGCTCGCCGACGACGAGCTTGCCGCGCCTCTCGACCTGGACGACGGCTGTGTCGGTCAGACCTTGAGGAAGCGGCGGATCGTCAGCCCCGAGCCCGCGGCGCCGAGCAGCAGACCGGTGCCGACGAGGATGAGCGCGTTGAGGGAGAACCCGAGCGCGTTCACGTCGTCACCCGCGTTCAGCGGCCCCGTGTGCAGCAACGAGGGCAGCGCGATCTCCTTGCCGAGGATCAGCAGCACGACCGCGCCGGCCGCGCCCGCCACCCCGCAGAGCACGCCCTCGAGCATGAACGGGCCGCGCACGAACCAGTTGGTCGCGCCGACGAGCTTCATCACCTCGATCTCACGCCGGCGCGAGAAGATCGAGAGCCGGATCGTGTTCGCGATCAGCAGCGTCGACGCCAAGAGCAGCAAGACCACGGCGACGACGAAGAACGCCTCGATCACGTGAGCGAGCCGTAAGACCTGGTGCGTCGTCTTCTTGCCGTAGTCGACCTTGTCGATCCCGAGCGTCGGGTCGGCGCGGAAGAGCACCGCCACCTTCTCCACGTCGTCGCCCTTCTTCGGCACCACCGTGAGCGCGTTCGGGAACGGGTTCGTGAACAGCTGCCCGACCTCCTCGGGATGCTTCTGCCGCATCTGCGCGAGCGCCTCCTTCTTCGGCACGAAGTCGACGCGCTTCACCAGCGGGCTCGCCGACGCGATCCGGGCAACGTTGTTCATCTGGGTCGTGCTGGCCTCTCTCGCACAGGTGTCGTCCGTGCAGTAGTAGACGTGCACGACGAGCTGGCGCTTCACGTGGTCGCTCCAGGAGACCACCCACGAGCCGAAGGCGATGAAGAGGCCGAGCAGGAACATCCCGATCAGCACGGTCACCGTCGCGGCGAGCGTCGTCGACACGTTCGCGCCTAGGGAGCGCAGCGATTCCGCGACGATGAGCTTGAAGCGCTCCATCCCTACGACTCGTAGCCGCCGCGGCGCTCGTCGCGGGCGAGCCGTCCGTCCTCGAGCGCGATCACGCGGCGGCGCATCTTGTCGACCATCTCGCGGTCGTGCGTGACCATCAGGATCGTGGTGCCCGCACGGTTGATGCGGTAGAGCAGCTGCATGATCCCGATGGACGTGTCGGGGTCGAGGTTCCCGGTCGGCTCGTCGCAGACGAGCAACGGCGGGTGGTTCACGAACGCGCGCGCGATCGAGACGCGCTGCTGCTCCCCGCCGGAGAGCTCGTCGGGCAGCGAGTTCATCTTGTGTGCGAGCCCGACCATGTTCATGACCTCCGGCACCTTGCGCCGGATCGACACGGCGCTCTCACCCTGCACCTTGAGCGCATAGGCGACGTTCTCGGAGGCCGTGCGCGTCGGGAGCAGCTTGAAGTCCTGGAAGACGCAGCCGACGTTGCGGCGCAGCAGCGGCACCTTCGAGCGGCGCAGCCGGGTGAGGTCGCGGCCGCCGACGACGATCCGCCCGCGGGTCGGCTCGAGCTCCTTCAGCAGCAGCCGGACGATCGTCGACTTCCCTGAGCCCGAGGCGCCGACGACGAAGACGAACTCGCCCTTCTCGATCACGAAGGAGACGTCCCGGAGCGCGGTCACGTCCGGCTCGTAGATCTTCGTTACCGACTCGAACACGATCATCGTGCCCGGCCCGGCGACGGGCGGCTCGGCAGGCTGCGGCTCGGCGAGCGTCGCCGTGGGGGTCTCCTCTGTCTGAAGGGTTACGTCCGACACCGGATCCTTAGGCGCGGCGCGGTCAGGGCGCGCACCGGGCTGGAATTCCGGCCAGTCTAGCTGAAGGGGTTCCGGCCTCTTCCTTCGGAATTCCAGCGGATAGGTGGGTCATTTCCGACGGACGAACAGGCAAAGCCTGTTCGTCCTGAGGTCGGCGCCGCGAGCGGCGCCTAGACGACCTTTCCCGCTGCTCTTGCCAGCAAATAGGCGTGGATGAAGCCGTCCAGGTCGCCGTCGAGGACGCCCTGTGCGTTTCCGACTTCAAAGTCGGTGCGGTGGTCCTTGACGAGCTGGTATGGGTGCAGGACATAGCTGCGGATCGGGTTGCCGCCGAAGCCCATGCTGACGACGCCTCGTTCCTTCGCGAGCTCCTGCTCCCGTTCCTCCTCGGCCAGCTCGGCGAGGCGGGATTTGAGGATCCGCAATGCGGTCTGCTTGTTCGCGGCCTGCGAGCGCTCGTTCTGGCACTGCACGACCACGCCGGTCGGCAGGTGGGTGATGCGAACCGCGGAGTCGGTCTTGTTGACGTGCTGGCCGCCGGCGCCCTGCGCGCGGTAGGTGTCGATGCGCAGGTCGTTCTCGTCGATCTCGACGGCGCCGTCCTGCGAGAGCAGCGGGCTCGGGATTACCTGCGCGAAGGACGTATGTCGGCGGTGTGCCTGGTCGAACGGGCTCAGGCGCACGAGCCGGTGCTTCCCGCGCTCGGCCCGGAGGATCCCGTACGCGTTCTCGCCCTCGACGGTGAACGTCGCCGACTTGAGGCCGGCCTCCTCCCCCGGGCTCGCCTCGACCATCTCCGTCTTGAAGCGGCGATGCTGCGCCCAGCGTTCGTACATGCGCAGCAGCATCTCGGTGAAGTCCTGCGCGTCGGTGCCGCCCACGTCGGACTGCAGGGTCACAACCGCGTCCCCGGCGTCGTACTCGCCGGAGAAGAGCGCCTCTTCCTCGAGCCGGTCGAGCTCCTGCTTCAGCGGGGCGATCGAGTCGGCGATCTCCGCCTCCATGCCGCCGTCCATCGAGTAGAGCTCGCGCGCGTCCTCGTACTCGCGGATGAGCAGTTCGTAGCGGTCGAGCTTGCGCTGGACGCGCGAATGTTCCGTGGAGATCTGCGCCGCGCGCTCCTGGTCGTCCCAGAAGCCGGGCTCCCCCATCTGCTGCTCTAGCTCTGTGCGGCGGGCAGCGAGCGCATCCGGGTCAAAGGTAATCACGGACCCACGCGAGGCGGGATCCGATCTCCTCGAGCTGCGCTTCCAGCGGTTGTGCGTGTTCGTCGGCCACCGGGCGATGGTAGCGGGCCGGGCCCGGTGGGCCCGGCCGCGCCATGAGTCAGCCGCCCTTGACGACGACCGTTTCCTCCATCCAGGGATGGATCACGCACATGAAGAGGTGCGTGCCCGGGGTCAGGAGGCTTGATCCGATCGTCGTGGTGCCGCCCGCCGGCACGAAGTTGAACGGCGGGAAGAAGAACGTCGGCGGAGTCGGCGTCCCGAACAGGATCTCGTTCAGCGGTGGGACGATCCCGCCGCCGCCGAATTGCGTAACGGGCGTCAGCGTGTGGGTTTCGCCGCCCTGGTTGACGATCCGCAGCGAGCTGCCCGCATCGATCGTGACCTGGCCGGGCGAGAAGTGCCACGCCCCCGCGAACTTATGGTCCACGAGCTGCCCGATGAAGTCGCCGAACGTCGTGCCGCCGTCACCGACACACGTAGGTGGGTCGCCCGGCACCGCCAGGTTGAAGGACACCGGCTCGCAGTCGTCCTTCATCCGGATCGTCCCGGGATCCGCCCACGCCCAGGTAGGTAGGAGTAAAGCGACGACAACCGCCGCCACTCCTCCGGAGAGCTTTCTCACAACACTCCTCTCTCTGCCCCAGTCAGAGATCGTCAGGTGTGCAAGCAACGGAGAATCCCGCGCCGGCGACAGGAAGTCAAGCGTGGCAGAACCGCGTGGGCTGGAGACCGGTCAGCACCTCGACGCTGCGATGCAGGTTCACCTTGAAGTCCAGGTCGATCAGGCCCGGACGGAAGGCGGTGAGGCTGGTCATGCCGTTTAGAGTACGAGCGACGCAGCCGTCAAGGGTGCGCCAGTAAGGCGAGAAGCGCACGGCGATCGTGTGCCGGCCCGCCGCCCCGACTCGTAGGAACAGCCTTGTCGGGAGCATCCGCACGACGCGTGCCGGCGCGGGACCCGTGATGAGCGGCCTCGGCGACTCGAGCTCGAAGACCGTGAGATGCGTGGAACGCAGGACCGGCCGCAGACCCGGCACGCCGCGGCGGAGTAGCGCCGCCTCCAAGCGCGAGCTGTAGTCGGGCGGCGCATCGCTCAGGACGACGTAGCGCACGGCGAGCGACCGCAGCCACCGGCGGTACGCGGCAGGGCCCGGGCGGTCGTACAGGAGCTCGTTGGTCGGAAAGTCGTTCTGCCGGTACCAGCCGCGCACGATCGGGATGCCCTCCTCGGGGAAATACGCCGCGGGCCAGTGCTCGAGCGTGTCGACGACCTCCACCCGGTAATCCGGAGTCAGGTGGCCGTGCAGGTAGCGCATCGCCGGCTGCCAGTAGGACGCGGTCGACGCGGGATCGGCGGCCGCATGCTGAAAGTTGGCGAGCAGCGGTGGCACGTTCCACGCGGCCGCCACTGCGAGCAGCGGCAACGCCAGTCGCAGCGGCCTCCACGCGGCCACCGAGACGGAGAGAACGGCTAGCGGCAGCGCCGCGTAGCGCAGGCGCTCGATGTTCGAGCCGAGGGCCGTCGGCACGGCGAACGTGAGCAGGCAGGCCCCGAGGTACACGACGTACACGGCGCTCAGCGGCCCGCGGGCGCGCCGGCTCATGAGCGCTCCGAGCCCGCAAAAGGCGACCGCCGGGACGAGATCGGCGGCGTGGAACGGAAAGCGCGCCCCGTCCGGGAAGAGACGGACGGCCAGCAGCTCTGCGAGGGCCCCGCCGCCGACCGCGACAGCGGGAAAGACGAAGCGACGCCACGACCGCCGCCGCGCAACGACGACGCCGGCCAGCACGACGACGAGCAGGGCGAACGCGAGCGGGCTGGCCGCGAGCGTCAGGACGACGAGCAGCACGAAGAGCGCTCGCAGCCTCCGCTGCAAAGCCGGCAGAGCTAGCAGCGCCAGCGCCGCGCCGAGCGCGAACGGGAACGCGGCGGACAGGACCGTTCCGGCCCAGACGACCGCGAAGGTGCGGCTCGACCAGCGCGCCGCGGGTCCCCACTCGCGGCCGACGACGAGCGCGAACCCGAGCGCGGCCGCGGCGATCGACGCGAGGGCGAGCACCTTGATCCCGAGAAGCGCCGACAGCGGGTAGTAGAGGACGCTGTAGGTGACGAACGAGTAGCGCCCGGCGTACCAGAAGTTGTTCCAGAGCACGAAGCCGTGCTTGATGAAGAAGGCGCGCTGGTAGAGGTGCGCGGCGAGATCGTTACCGGGCGGCCCGAGCCAGAGTAGGACGGCGGCCAGGGACGCGGCCGCTCCCGCGGCAAGCATCGCCTCGCGGTAGAGCGACCCCGGCCGGTAGCCGGTCATATTCACGATCTATAGCAAACTAGCTATTAAATAGCCAGTTTGCTATGCCCCGTGGCACTTCTTGAACTTCTTGCCGCTCCCGCACCAGCAGGGATCGTTGCGGCCGATGTTCTCCTTCTCGGACTTGACGATCGGGCGCGGCGCGCCGGCGGTTGTCGTGGCGCCTCCGGTCATGGCCATCGTGGCCGTCGCCGTCGTCGTGCTGCCGCCCGCAGCCGCGATCGCCTCGGCACCTGCCAGCGACTCGTGCTCGTACTGAAGCCCGCCGCCGTTGACGGCTGCTGCCTGCTGGGCGCGCTGCAGCTCGTCGGCCTCCTCCGGCGCGAGCTGCGCGTGGAACAGCGTCAGCACGACCTCCTCGTGGATCGCCGCGCCGAGCTCCGTGAACATGATGTGGCCTTCGTGCTGGTACTCGACGAGCGGGTCCTTCTGCGCCATCGCGCGCAGGTGGACGCCCTCGCGCATGTAGTCCATCCCGTCGAGGTGCTCGCGCCAGCGCTGATCGACGACCTGGAGGATCACGAACCGCTCCAGCTCGCGCATCAGCTCCGGCGTCAGGTCCTCTTCCTTCGCCTCGTACGCGTCGCGTGCGTCGACCTGGAAGTCCTCGATCAGCGAATCGCGCGAGATCTCTCTAAGTTCCTCGCGTAGCTCGTCGACGGTGATCTCCGTGTCGTAGAGCAGCGCCATCTGCTTGACGAGAGCTTCGAGGTCCCACTCCTCCGCGTACTCCTCCTCGGTGAAGTTCGCGACTGTGCGCTCGACGACCTCGTCGATCCACGCGAGGACCTCCTCCTTCATGTCCTCGCCTTCGAGCACGGCGCGGCGCTGTTCGTAGATGACCATGCGCTGCCGGTTCATGACGTCGTCGTACTTGAGGACGTTCTTGCGGGCGACGAAGTTCTGCTCCTCGACCTTCTTCTGCGCCCCTTCGATCTGGTTGGAGAGGATCTTCGCCTCCATGGGCTGGTCGTCCGGGATCTTGAAGCGGTTCATGATGTTCTTGATCCGGTCGCCCGCGAACAGGCGCACGAGGTCGTCGTCGCCCGATAAGTAGAAGCGCGATTCGCCGGGGTCGCCCTGGCGGCCTGAGCGGCCGCGGAGCTGGTTGTCGATGCGGCGAGCCTCGTGCCGTTCGGTGCCGAGCACATAGAGCCCGCCGGCCTCGACGACGCCGTCGCCGAGCTTGATGTCGACGCCGCGGCCGGCCATGTTCGTCGCGATCGTGACCGCGCCCCTCCGGCCCGCGTCCTTGATGATCTCTGCCTCGCGCGCGTGCTCCTTCGCGTTGAGGACGTTGTGCGGGATCCCCTGCCGCGTCAGCAGCTCGCTCAGGTACTCGGAGGTCTCGACGGCGATCGTGCCGACGAGGACCGGCTGTCCCTTCTCGTGCCGCTCCTTGATGTCGTGGATGACGGCTTGGAACTTCCCTTCCTTCGACTTGAAGATCAGGTCATTGCCGTCGTCGCGAGCCACGGGCACGTTCGTCGGGATCTCGACGACGTGCAGGTTGTAGATCTCGACGAACTCCTTCTCCTCGGTCTTCGCCGTGCCGGTCATGCCGGCGAGCTTGTCGTAGAGGCGGAAGTAGTTCTGAAGCGTGATCGTCGCGAGCGTGACGTTCTCCTCCTGGATCTTCACGCCCTCCTTGGCCTCGATCGCCTGGTGCAGGCCCTCCGACCAGCGGCGCCCTTCCATGATCCGGCCGGTGAACTCGTCGACGATCTTGACCTCGCCGTCCTGGATGACGTAGTCGACGTCGCGCTTGTAGAGCGACTCCGCCTTCAGCGCTTGGATCAGGTGGTTGACGAGCTGCGAGTTGCGCGGGTCGTACAGGCTCTCGATCCGCAGCGCGCGCTCGACCGCGTCGATCGAGGCCTGGCCCGGCGCGACCGTCTTGTGCTTCTCGTCGTACTCGTAGTCCGCGTCGGGGTTGCCGCCCTTGAGCAGCGGGTCGTGCGGGACGGCGGTGAGCCCGCGCGCGATGCGCGCGAAGTCGTAGTAGATCTGCGCCGCCGTCTCCGGCTCGCCGGAGATGATCAGCGGCGTACGCGCCTCGTCGACCAGGATCGAGTCGACCTCGTCGACGATCCCGTACGTGTGGCTGCGCTGCACGACACCGTCGAGGCTGACGGCCATGTTGTCGCGCAGGTAGTCGAAGCCGAACTCGGAGTTCGTCCCGTAGGTGATGTCGGCGTCGTAGGCGGCCTTGCGCTCGGCGAACGGCATCATGTTCTCGATGTACGCGACGGTCATGCCGAGGCGCTCGAACACGCCCCGGTTCCATTCGGCGTCGCGCTGGGCGAGGTAGTCGTTCACCGTGATCAGGTGAACGCCCTTGCCCTCGAGCGCGTTCAGGTAGAGCGCGAGGCTCGCGACGAACGTCTTGCCCTCGCCCGTCTTCATCTCGGCGACGTCGCCCTCGTGGAGGACGATCCCGCCCATCAGCTGGACGTCGAACATCCGCTGGTCGGACTCGCGTAAGCGCGCCTCGCGGACGGCCGCGAAGGCCTCGAAGAGGAGCTCCTCGAGGGACTCGCCCTGCTCGAGCCGCTCCCGGAACTCGACCGTCTTGTTGCGGAGCTCCTCGTCCGAGAGGGCGCGGTAATCGGGCTCCAGGGACGTGATGTAGGCCGCCTGGTCGGCGAGCCGCTTCATCCGGCGGCCCTCGCCGACGCGCAGGAACTTCTCGAGGGAGCCGAGCTGCTGAGCCATTGGGCCTAGGGTACCGACCTGCCGCTAGAGCGGATCAACACGAACTTCCCAGAGGGTGCCGTCGAGGCGCGCCGCCCGAATCACCGCATCTCCCTGGGCCAGCTGCTCCAGCTCCGGGAGCGTCCCGAAGGCTCGGTTGCCGTCCACGACCAGCGTCCGCTCCTCGCCGCGGAGGGCCAGCTCCACCTCGTCGCCGCCGGGCTCGGGAAGCTCGACGACACGCAAGCCATGCGCCGCGACTGCCCATTGGGTCTCGCCGCGACGGACCGCGATCGCGCGATAGGGATGCTTGACGTCCTGCTCGATCGCATCGGCGAGTGGGGTGAGGTCGCCGTCACCCTCCTCGATGAGGAGTGAGCCGTCCGGGAGGCCGACGAAGCGGGCGGACGAGCCCTCGACATCCGGCGCGTCCGTCGTCACGACGGCGTCGTACTGCCGCTCGCGTGGAACGCCGTGAATTCCGGTTTCGCCGATCACGCCCGTGAAAAGCGGGCGAGTCGGCGGCTCCACGAGGCCGCCTTCCTCGGCGAGCCGCTCGTGTAGCGGCTTGCGCCGGAACAGTCCCACTAACCCGACGGCTCGATCAGGCCGTAGCCGCCGTCCTTGCGCCGGTAGATGACGTTGACGTCCCCGGACTCGTCGCTGCGAAAGACGAAGAAGTCGTGGCCGACGAGCTCGAGCTGCAGCACCGCCTCCTCGGCGCTCATCGGTTTGACCGGGAACTGCTTCGTCTTGACGATCTGCGGGCCAGTCTCCTCGTCGGGGATGCTCATCGAACCTCCGGGCGGACTTCCGTTTCCACGCACCTGCCTGCGGCTGCGCTTGGCGCGGTAGTGCTCGACCTGGCGCAGCAGCTTGTCGGTCAACTGGTCGATCGATGCCTTCATGTCGGTCGACGCCTCGCGTGCGCGCAGCGTCGGCCCTTTCGTCCAGATTGTCGCCTCGGCGACCTGGTTAGCTGCGATGGACGGGTTCTTCTCGACGCAGAGCTCGAGCTCGACCTGCGTCAGCGCATGCAGCTGACGATCCAGCTTGCTCAACTTTTCCTCGGCGTATTGGCGAATCGAATCGCTGACCTCGACGTTCTTGCCCTTCACCTGAAGTCGCATCGCGTCTCCTCGTGAGCCAGTGATCTGACCTTAGCTCATGCGAATCGTCCGAGCGAATGTCACGATTTCCACCCGCCGGGCCCCTTCCTTTCGGAGCTTCGAGGCGGCGGCGTTTGCCGTGGAACCGGTCGTGTAGACGTCGTCGACGAGCGCTACCGAGACAGGCACGGACCGAACCGCCTGGAACGCTGTCGCGACGTTTCGGCGTCTTTCCAGCCGGGTCAGCTCACGCTGCCGCGGCGAGCCACGGCTGCGCACGAGCAGCGGCTCCAACCCAAGCCCCCAGGCAGAGGCGAGCTCCACGGCAAGCCTCTCGGCCGCATGGTGACCGCGCCGCAACCGGCGGTCCGGGTCAGCGGGGACGAACGCGAGACACGAGACATTCGGCTGGGGAACCGTCTCGACCACGATCTCGGCCGCCCAGGCGGCGAGCCTGCGGAGCCCGCGTTCCTTCCAGGCGCTGACGATCCTGCGCACCCGCTCGTCGTACTCGACCGCCGCACGCGCTCGAGCGAAGGCAAGGCGGCGGCCGGCGCATTCGAGGCAGCGGCGGACGGGCCACGCAGTCGGGGCGCCGCAGCGTTCACATGCTGGCGGACCGATACGCCGGAGGCCCGATCGGCACTCCACGCATACCTGCCCGCCGGGGACGGCACAGACGAGACAACGCTGCGGAAGCAGGAGATCGAGCACATCTCCACGCTACGCGGACAGGTGTGCCCTGTCTGTGTCAGTTATGTGCCGTCAGTCGCACACATGAAGCGGGACGTAGCGTCGATGACGGCCGTCCGCGTCGACGAGATGAAGGCCGTCTTCCGTCATGAAGGCAAGCCTGCGACCGTCGGGCGACCACGACGGATCCGAGACCCGTGCGGACTTCGGCCAACGGATCAGATGGCCACGACGCCCGCTTCGGTCGACCACGAAGAGCTTGTCGACGCCCGGATAGGCAAGGCGCCGGCCGTTCGCCGACCAGATCGGCTTCGAGACCTCGACGGCCCGCGGCAGCACGCGCCAGCGCCGTCGGGTGGCGAAATCGTAGAGCTCACGTCCGAAGGCGTACGTCCGTCCGTGCGGCGACCAGACCCAATCCTTCGGTCGACCGGGCATGCGCCTGACGTTGCGGCCGTTCGGCCGCATCACGTAACCGCTGCTCCACGTCTTGCCTCTACGCCGGACAAAAGCGAGCAGTGTTCCGTCCCCCGACCAGTCTGTGAAAGCCCCTCTCGTGAGTCGATGGCGCTTCGTGGCATTCGGGCGTTCCACGTAGACGTAGCCATCGTGTCCGTAGGCGACCAGGTCACCCTTCGGTGACCAGGTGAGCCCGCTCGAGGAGAACAGGCCGATCTCGTATCGCCGGCCATCGCGCAAATCGAGCACCGCCGGGCCGCTCGGAGAGTTCGTCGGATCGTACTCATAGACGGCGAGTCGCTCGGAGTCTGGAGCCCACGATGTCGGCTCCGCGGCGATCGTCGAAGGAAATGTGATCTCTCCCGAACGGGTCGCGATCAACACGTTCAGGTCCTCAGTGTGCGAACTCGGGGTGGAGAGAGTGAGCGCCAGCAGATTGCCGTCGGATGACCAGATTTCCGGAGGGCCCTCCGTGACTCCGTTCCACGAATTCGGTGCATCGCGGGCGGGGGCAATCCGACGAAGATCGGAACCGTCTGGCCGAACAACGAACAGAACGACTTGGGGAGCAACCTGGCCGCTGGCTGCACACTCCGAGCGCTCGTCGATCGTCGTCCAGAAGGCAATCTCGTTTCGGGTCGGGGACCAGACGGCGTTCCCGAACTCGATGCCGATGGGAACGTCGGAGGTAAACCCGACCGCGATCGCCGCAAGGGGGACCGCTACGAAGGCGAGTATTCCGCGCGTTCCGGCAAATCCACGCGACGGCGCATGCGGTTGTCCGCTTCCAGCAGCTGTTGCGCGTCGCCGATGTCGTACCACTCCCCGGGGAAACGGTAGGCGTACACGGGCGCGCGAGTGTGCAGCCACGCAACGAAGTTACCTGGTTGATCGGGCGGATTCCCTTCCCTTAGATACGTGGAGACCAGCGCTGCGTGCTCGCGCCGATAGAGGTACGTCGCGGTCGCGCAGAGCGTCGTCGGTGGATCCTCAGGCTTCTCGACGAAGTTCGTAATGCGGTTGTCCTCACCCACGTCGACGATGCCGTACTTCTTCGCGAGCTCCGGATCGCCGACGTCGTGGACGGCGACGCAGCTCCCGTCCTTCACGCGCCAGTACGCCTCGTAGTCGGCGAGGGAGTAGTCGAAGAGGTTGTCGCTCGCGATCGCGAGCAGGTCGTCGTCGAGGCCGACGAAGTCGATGTCGCCGATCGCGCCGAGCCTATCCTCGTTCGAGGTCGTGCCGTCGTTGTGGACTCGAACGTCCTTCCCCTGGGCCCAGCGCTCGAAGTCCGCCGCGAAGCGCGCATTCGTCACGAGGTGGATCTCGTCCGCACTCGTCTCGGTGATCCGATCGAGGATCCAATCGACCATGGGCCGCCCGCCGACCGGCAGCAACGGCTTCGGGATCGTGTCGGTCAGCGGCCGCAGTCGCGTGGCATAGCCCGCGGCGAGGATCAGCGCCTTCATACGAGCGCGACGGGCGACTGCACGCCGTGCTCGGTCACGATCGCCGTGATCAGCTCCGCGGGCGTGACGTCGAACGCGGGATTCCGCGCCGGGAAGCGGGACGTCAGCTCCTCGGGCGCGCGGTATTCGATCGGAATCGAGGCGCCGTCCGGTGTCCCGGGATCGATCGTCGAGGTCGGCGCGACGACGTAGAACGGGATGCCGTGGTGCGCGGCGAGGACGGCGAGTGAGTACGTCCCGATCTTGTTCGCGGTGTCGCCGTTCGCCGCGATGCGGTCGGCGCCCGTGACAACGCAGTCCACCTCGCCCGCGGCCATCAGCGAGGCGGCGGCGGAGTCCGCGATGACCGAATGCGGGATCCCGGCCGCCTCGAGCTCCCAGGCCGTGAGCCGCGAGCCCTGCAGCAGCGGCCGCGTCTCGTCGACCCACACGTGTGCGAGCAGGCCGCGTTCCCACGCGGCGCGCAGCGCGCCGACCGCGCTGCCGTACCCACCGGTGGCAAGACCGCCCGCGTTGCAGTGCGTCAGCGCCCGTGTGCCGGGGCCGAACAGCTCCGCGGCGTGCGCGGCCATGGCGCGGCAGCGCTCCACTTCCTCCTCGTGCAGGCGGCGGGCCCGCTCCGGGGTCGGATCGTCACGCAGCTCGGCCAGCGCCCACGCCAGGTTCACCGCCGTCGGGCGCGAGGAGGCGAGCGCCGCCGCCGCTTCGTCGAGGTCGTCACCGCGAGCGGCTGCGAGCGCGAGACCGTACGCCGCCGCGACGCCGATCGCGGGCGCGCCCCGGATCGCGAGCTCGCGAATGGCCGCCACCAGCTCGGCGACCGTCCGGCACTCGAGCTCGACCTCCTCGTCCGGCAGACGGCGCTGGTCGAGGAGGACGACCTTCGGGCCGTCCTCCTCGTACCGAACGATGTCGAACGGCTCTAGGTTCCTTCGTCCCACGAGGCCAGGTACTTCGCCTGCTCCTCGGTGAGCATGTCGACCTCGACGCCCATGGTCTCCAGCTTCAGGCGCGCGATCTCCTTGTCGATCTCGGCCGGCACCGGGTACACCTTGCGCTCGAGCTCGGCCGCGTGCTGGATCGCGTACTCGGCCGAGAGCGCCTGGTTCGCGAAGGACATGTCCATCACGAGTGCGGGGTGCCCTTCCGCCGAGGCGAGGTTGATCAGGCGGCCGTCGCCGAGCAGGTAGAGCCGGCGGCCGTCCGCGAGCGTGTACTCGTCTACGAACGCGCGTGCCTCACGCGTCTCGGACGCGAGCGCCTTCAGCGCCGGAATGTCGATCTCGACGTTGAAGTGACCCGTGTTCGCGAGGATTGCGCCATCCTTCATCTGCTCCATGTGCTCGCGGCGGACGACGGACTTGTCGCCGGTCGCAGTGCAGAAGATGTCACCAATCTTCGCAGCCGCAGACATCGGCAACACCTCGTAGCCGTCCATGACGGCCTCGAGCGCCCGGACCGGATCGGTCTCGGTGACGATCACGTGCGACCCCATCCCCTTCGCACGCAGCGCGACGCCGCGTCCGACCCAGCCGTACCCCGAGATGACGAACTTCTTGCCGGCGAGGAGGACGTTCGTCGCGCGAATGATCCCGTCGATCGTCGACTGGCCCGTGCCGTAGCGGTTGTCGAACAGGTGCTTCGTCTGCGCGTCGTTGACCGCGATCACCGGGAAGCCGAGCGCGCCGTCACGCTCGAGCGCCTTCAGGCGGATGACACCCGTGGTCGTCTCCTCCGTGCCGGCGATGATGTCGCCCAGCTGCTCGCGCCGCGCGGAGTGCAAGACGCCGATCACGTCGGCGCCGTCGTCCATCGTCAGCTGCGGCTTGTGGTCGACCGCCGCCTCGATGTGCGAATAGTAGGTGTCGTTGTCCTCGCCCTTGATCGCGAACACGGAGATGTCGTACTCGTCGACGAGCGCCGCCGCGACATCGTCCTGCGTCGAGAGTGGGTTCGACGCGCAGAGGACGACGTCGGCGCCGCCGGCCTTCAGCGTGCGTGCGAGGTTCGCGGTCTCCGTCGTCACGTGCAGGCACGCCGAGATGCGGTAGCCGGCCAGCGGTTGCTCGCTGTCGAAACGCTCGCGGATCGCGGCGAGCACCGGCATCTGCCGGTCGGCCCACTCGATCCTGCGAAGGCCCTCGGGCGCGAGGGAGAGATCCTTGACGTCGTGCCGTTTCGTCGTAGCCATCAAGTCCTTTCGGTTTAGGCGACGAGCAAACGCTCGTGCTTTCGTTGCTCCCAATCGAGAGCGGAGACCTCGGTGCCTGCGAGCCAGGTGTCGACCGCCCCGCGAAGATCCGGCTCGCGGCGGAGCCTGGCGGCAAACGCCATGTCCGTGAGCTCGACCTTGAAGTGGTGCCTGAGGCGCCGCAGGGAACGCAGCTGGTTGAGCTCGAGCAGGCCGTAGGCCCGGTACCCGGCCGGCGTGCGGCGCGGGACGACGAGGCCCGTACGCTCGAGGTAGCGGAGCATGCGCGGCGACCAGCCTGTCCGAGTAGCCGCCTCCCCCACGGTTGTTCCGTCGATCACGGCCGCAACCTTAACACAAGCCTGTCAAGGTCGTCCTCAGAGACGCCGGCACCCACCAGGAAAGCCCGCGCGCCTCCATAGCGGGCATCGACCTCCTCCAAGACGGCGACCATCGTCCGGCCTGCGGGAGCCGTCACCCGGCGGCGCCGCGCGAGCTCCTCCTGCGTGTCCGCCTCGGCG
>WNGA01006132.1_pt1 | contig 22411 bp, 27 predicted proteins | sample 5400061 | NCBI WGS metagenome assembly WNGA01 (sample SAMN13153366, study PRJNA577476) | soil metagenome | isolation source: 100 cm soil or saprolite under grassland replicate 2 | place: USA:California | collected 2016-06-15
GTGGTTGGCGATGGCCAGCAGGATCGCCGCCTCCGAGCCCGGCTGCGGCGCCAGCCACCAGTCGGCGTGGGTGGCGGTGTTGGACAGGCGGGTGTCGAGCACGATCAGCTTGGCGCCCTGCTGCTTGGCCTGCATCACCCGCTGGGCGTGCGGGTTGAAATAGTGCCCGGACTCCAGGTGGGCGCTGACCAGCAGGACGACCTTGGCGCCCGCATGGTCGGGGCTGGGCCGAGGTCGTCTCAGAGCTGCGCGCTGGCGGCGACGACAGCCTGGTCGCCGGTCGCGACCCCGCCCGTGCGGACCGGGTGGTGGACCTCCTTGAGCCTGGCGGCGCCAGCTACCGTGCCGCGCTCGCCAGCGTCGACGTGGTGGTCAACGCCGCCGGTGTCGAGGACCCGGCGCTGGCGGCGATCGCCGCTGAGCGCGTGGCGGCATTCGTCGACATCACCGCCACCTCCGCCTACGTCGCCGCGCTGGAGCGGCTTCGGCCACGTCGGCCGGTCCTGGTCAGCGTCGGCCTGGCGCCCGGGCTGACCAACCTGCTCGCCGCCGCCGTGCACGAGGCCGAGCCCGGCCCGATCGACATCGCGCTGCTGCTTGGTGCGGGAGAGCGCCACGGTGCGGCGACCGTGCTGCTTGCCGGCCTGACCTGGATTCCCGGGGGGTGTCCCGGGCGCCGCGGGGCCTGCACCCTGCCGGGGACGGACCGGTGGCTGGCGCTTGCCTGCGCCGCCGGTGGCACGACGCGATGGGCAGCCGGTCAGGGTCAATCGCACGCCACGGCAGTGATGACCGCCGTCGCGGCCCGCGCCGCGATTGGGCTACCGGCCGCCGTCCATCACTTGCACACGGTGCTGACCATCGCCGACGTGCCGGCCGGGCGCGGTATCGAGCTGGCCACGGCTGGCTGATTGCCACGGCCGCCGGCCTGCCCAAGCGCGCGTGCTCGCTGAGCGGGAGCCGAAGGGCCTGAGACGGCAGGGTCGTTGGCCCGTATGCAATACCCCAGTAGGGTATTAGGCTGCCATTGCAGGTGGTCCAGACCACCACATGGAGGTGTGCCATGCGCCGGGTTCCGCTCGCTCGCCGCAACCTGCTCGCCGAGCCCCGCCGCCTGGTCGCCGGCGTGGTTGGGATCGGCCTGGCGCTGATGCTGATCCTGCTGCTGGGTGGCCTGTGGGCGGGCATCCAGAAGCAATCGGCCCAATACTTGGACGCAAGCCGCGCCGCGCTGTGGGTGGTCCCGCCCGGCACCCGCACGCTGTTCGCCGAGGGCACCGAGCTGCCCACCAGCACCCTGCGGACGGTGCGGGCGACCCCGGGGGTGGACTGGGCGGCGCCGGCGTGGGGACTGTTCGCCATCTTGAACCTGCACGACGCCAGGGCGGCGGTGGTGCTGGTCGGCTCGACCCCTGGCGAGCCGGGCGGTGCCTGGGCGCTGGCCGGCGGGCGCGCCCCGGCCGCCGACGGCGAGGTCGCCATCGACCGCGTCCTGGCCGCCAGACACGACCTGGGGCTGGGTGACCGCCTTCAGGTCGCCGATCGCAGCTACCAGATCGTCGGGATCACCCGCCACGCCGGCTTCATGACCGGCTACGTGTTCGCCACCCACCGGGCGGTCGAGACCCTGCTCGGCGCCCCCGGCAAGACCAGCGCGATCCTGGTCGGCACCGCCCAGCCCGCCGCGGTCCGCGCCCGGCTGGCCGCCAACGGGCTGGCCGTGCTCGATACCGCCCAGTTGCGCCGCACGGCGATCGGGCTCAACACCAAGGTGTTCGGCCCGCCGCTGAAGTTGATGGTGGCGATCGCGTTCGCCGCCGGGGTGCTGATTGTGGCGCTGACGGTGTACGCGCAGGTGGCCGAGCGGCGCCGCGAGTACGGCATCGTCAAGGCGCTGGGCGCCGGCAGTCGCCGCCTTGCCACGCTCGCCCTGGCGCAGACCCTGGTGCTGTCAGCGCTCGGCCTGGCCGCCGGCGGGGTGCTGCTGGTCGCCGGTCGGGCGCTGCTGGCCTGGCTGCGGCCGCAGTTCGAGGTGGTGATGACCCCTGGCCTGCTTGCCCAGGCGGTCGGTGCGGCGCTGGTGATGGCGCTGCTGGCCGCGATCGTCCCCGCCCGTCGCCTGGCCCGCCTGGACCCGGCCACTGCCTACCGAGGTGCGTGACCATGGCCACAACCACTCCCATCCAGAGATCACCATCGTCCGGCAGGAACGACAGGCCGCTGGCCACAGCGCTGCTTGGTGGCGCGGCCGTGGCGGTCGCGCTGGTCGCCGCGCTGACCGCCTGGGCCGCCCGGCTGTGGGGTGGCGCCTGGCTGCCGGTGCTGATCCCCTTTGTGGTGTTCCTGGTTCCCGCCTGGGGGCTCGTGTGGCTGTGGACGTCCTCCGACGGCGATGACCGGGCCCAGGCACCCGACGCGCTGCTGGGCCGGGTTCTGTTCGACCGCGGGGTGCCGCTGGCGCGCCGCAACCTGTTCCAGGACCGCCGCCGCCTGCTGCTGTCGACCGGCGGGGTGGCGGTCGCGCTGCTGCTGGTGCTGGTGCTGGCGGGCGTGTTCGCCGGCGCCATGCGCCAGCTCACCGGCTACATCGACCACACCCAAGCCGACCTGGTCGTCTCCCAGGCCGGCGTGCGCACCATGCACATGAGCGCCTCGGTGCTGCGACCCGACATCGCCGACCGGGTCCGCGAGCTGCCTGGGGTCGCCTGGGCCGAGCCGATCCGCTACACCACCGGCATGCTGAGCTCCCCCGCCGGCCAGTCCGCCAGCTATGTGATCGGCTACGACACCGCTGACCGGCACGCCGGCCCCCGGCTGGTCGCCGGCCGGCAGCCCGGCACCGCCGGCGAGGCGGTCGTGGACGAGCGGGCCGCCGACCAGCTTCGCGTCCGTCTGGGCGACCGGGTGCGCCTGCTCGGCCAGGCGTTCACGCTGGTGGGGCTGTCGAGCGGTGGGACCAACATCGCCAACACCACCGCGTTCATCCCCACCGACGACTTCGCCCGGCTGCGCGGCCCCACCCAGGCCTACGTGCTGGTCGGCGCCCGCCCCGGCGTCCAGCTCGGCGCGCTGGCCGCCCGGCTGGAGGCCATCCCGCCCGGCAACACCGTGCAGACCCGCGCCGAGTTCACCACCCAGGAGCGGCGCCTGGTCAGCGACATGAGCGCCGACGTGATGCGCATCATGAGCGGGATCGGCTTCGCGATCGCGCTGGCGGTGATCGCGCTGACCTTGTTCAACGTCACCGTTGCCAAGACCCGCGAGTACTGGGTGGCCAAGGCACTCGGCGCGCGTCCTGGCTGGCTGGCGGCCACGGTCGCCGCCCAGGCCGCCTGGTCGGTCGCCCTTGCCCTGGCCGCCGCGACCGCCCTGGCGCTGCTGCTGGCCGTGGCGATCGGCCGGGTCAACCCGGCCCTGGCGATCTGGATCGCCCCCGCCAGCGTGGCCCGCACCGGGCTGGTGGCGCTGGGGGTCGGGATGGTCGGCGCGGTCCTTCCCATCCGGCGGGTGCTGCATTTGGACCCCGCCGCCTCGTTCAGGAGGCCGACATGACCACCACCCCGGCAACCACCGGCCAGGCCCCGGTCCTGCACGTCACCGGGCTTACCAAGACCTTCGGCCAGAGCGAGCTTGCCGTGACCGCCGTCGGCGGCGTCGACCTGGACATCGGCCCCGGCGAGGTGGTGCTCATCATGGGCCCCTCGGGCAGCGGCAAGACCACCCTGCTGCTGATGCTCGGCGCCATGCTGCGGCCCACCGCCGGCGCCATCCAGGTCGACGGCCTGGACCTCGCCCGCGCACCGGAGCGGCGCCTGCCAGCCCTGCGCGCCCGCCGCTTCGGCTTCGTCTTCCAGGACTTCAACCTGCTGAGCGCGCTCACCGCGCTGGAGAACGTCGAGCTGGCCTGCAACCTGGCCGGCGTCACCGGCCACACCGCCCGCGAGCGCGCCCGCGCCCTGTTGGAGCGCGTCGGGCTGGTGCACCGGCTCGGCTTCCGCCCAGAGCAGCTTTCCGGTGGCGAGAAGCAGCGCGTGGCGATCGCCCGCGCCCTGGCCAACAACCCGCCCGTCATCCTGGCTGACGAGCCCACCGCCAACCTCGACTCCGCCATCGGCCGCCAGGTCGCCCGGCTGTTGCGGCAGTTGGCCACCGAGGACGGCCGCGCGGTGGTGATCGTCAGCCACGACAGCCGCCTGCAGGAGATCGCCGACCGGGTGCTGTGGCTGGAGGACGGCGTCTTCCGTGAGCTTGCCGCCATGGCCACCGACCCGGTCTGCGGTATGACCGTCGCCCGGCACGACCAGCCGCACCTGCAACTGGAGGGCACCGTGTGGTGGTTCTGCTCCACCGCCTGCCGCGAGGAGTTCGCCGCCAACCCCGATCGCTACACCCGTCGCCCTGTCAGCGTGGCGCGTGCCGGCCGAAGCGGCGCAGGCGCAGCGAGTTGGTCACCACGCTGACGCTGGAGGCGGCCATGGCGGCGCCGGCGATGACCGGGTTCAGCAGCCCGGCGATTGCCAGCGGGATGGCCACGGTGTTGTAGCCGAACGCCCACCCCAGGTTCTGCACGATCGTCCGGTAGGTGCGCCGTGACAGCTGGATGGCTGTGGTCACGCCGTCCAGGTCGCCGCGGAGCAGGGTGAGGTCGCTGGACTCGATGGCGACGTCGGTGCCGCTGCCGATCGCGATGCCGAGGTCGGCCTGGACCAGCGCGGGGGCGTCGTTGACGCCGTCGCCGACCATCGCCACGGTCCTGCCCTCGGCTTGGAGGTGGGTGATCTCGCCGACCTTGTCGGCGGGCATGACCTCGGCCAGCGCGCGGTCGATGCCGACGCTGGCCGCGATCGCCTCGGCGGTGGTGTGGTTGTCGCCGGTGAGCATGGCGACCTCCAGGCCCATGGCGTGCAGGCGCTCGACCAGGTCGCGGGCGCCCGGCTTGAGGGTGTCCGCCACGGCCAGCACGCCGCGGACCTCGCCCCGCCAGCCGGCGCACACCACCGTCTTGCCCTGCCGCTCCAGCTCCTCCGCGGCGGCCTCCAGCGCCTCCGGCACCAGCAGCCCTGCCTCGGACGCCAGCTTGCGCCGCCCGACCCACACGGTCACCGGCGCCTGGCCGGGCACGGCCTGGACATCGGCCCGGACGCCCGCGCCAGCCAGCGCGCGGAACCCATGGGCCGGCGGCAGCTCACCGCCCTGCTCGCGCGCGGCGGCGGCGATGGCCGCGCCGATCGGATGCTCGCTGGAGGCCTCGGCGGCGCCGGCCAGCCGCAGCAGCCCCTCGGCGGTGGTGGCCTGGCCCGCAGCAGCCCCTCGGCGGTGGTGGCCTGGCCCGGCACGGCGTCGGTCGACGCCATCCGCCCCTCGGTGAGCGTGCCGGTCTTGTCGAACACCACCGTGGTGATGCGGCGCGTCCGCTCCAGGACCTCCACGCTCTTGATCAGGATGCCAAGCTCCGCGCCGCGGCCGGTACCGACCATGATGGCGGTCGGGGTGGCAAGTCCCAGCGCGCAGGGGCAGGCGATGATGAGCACGGCGACCGCCGCCGAGAGGGCCTTGACCGGGTCGCCGCCAAGTAGCCACCAGCCGGCGAAGGTCAGCGCGGCGATGGCGATCACCGCCGGCACGAACACGGCGGAGATCCGGTCGGCCAGCCGCTGCGCCTGGCCCTTGCCTGCCTGCGCCCGCTCGACCAGGCGGACGATCTGTGCCAGGGCGGTGTCAGCGCCCACCGCGGTCGCCCGGACGGTGAGCACCCCGCTGGTGTTCAGGGTGGCGCCGGCCACCCGGTCACCCGGGGCCTTCTCCACCGGGACGCTCTCGCCGGTCAGCATGGATTCGTCGACCGCGCTGGTCCCGTCGGTGACCTCGCCGTCGACCGGGATCTTCTCGCCCGGCCGGACCCGCATCAGGTCCGCGACCGCCACCTGCTCGACGGGGACCATGACCTCGCCGTCGTCGCGGACCAGGCGGGCCTTTTTGGCGCCCAGCTCCAGCAGCGCGCGGATCGCCTGGCCGGCGCGGCCCCGGGCGCGCGCCTCCAGATAGCGGCCCAGGCTCAGGAAGGCGATCAGCAGGATGGCGGTCTCGAAGTACACCTGCATCCCGCCGCTGGCCAGCTCCCACACGCTGAAGCCGTAGGCGGCCAGGGTCCCGACCGCGATGAGGGTGTCCATGTTGGCGGTCAGGTGGCGCGCCCGCCGTGCGGCCTCGCGCAGGAAGGGCCAGCCGACCACGAACTCGACCACCGTGGCCACCACCAGCGCCGCCACCCGCCAGCCCGTCACCGCCATCAATGCCGGCCGGACCATCGTGACCAGGGCGAACAGCGCGGCCGGGGCGACCGCGACCACCCGGTATCCCCACCAGCGGCGGGCGGCCGCCTCCGCGTCGGTGGCGGTGTCAGGTGCCTGGTCGGCCAGGGGGGCGAGGCTGTAGCCGATCTTGGCCACACGCGCCTGCAGCTCCTGGACCGGCACCGGGCGCGCCAGCGTGACCCGCGCCCGGCTGGTGGCCAGGTTGACCTCGGCCCCGGCCACGCCGTCGGTCCTGCCCAGCGTGCGCTGCACCCGCGCGGCACAGGAGCCGCACGTCATCCCGCCGACCACGAACTCCACCGTCTCTGGCGGCGTCGTGGCTTCCCGGTGGCTGGCGTGCTGCTGGGTCGGCATGGTGCTCCTTGGAGGTGGCCGGCGGGTCAGGCCGGCACGTCGTAGCCCTGCTCCTCGATCACGGCGACCAGCTCGCCCCGGTCCACGCGCGTCTGGTCGACCTCGACGGTCACGGTGCGGGCGTCGATGTCGACCCGCGCCGAGCGCACCCCGGGCAGCGACGCCAGCACTCCCTCGATCGAGTGCTTGCAGTGGTCGCAGTGGATCTCCGGGACCGAGATGGTCATCGTCGTCATGGCGTTGTCCTCCGGCACGGGTCAGCTCTTGAGCAGGCGGTCGATGGCGGCGGTGGCCTCAGTCACGATCGCGTCGCTGCGGGCGTCGTCGCTGGCGGCGTCGCGGACGCAGTGGCGCAGGTGGTCGTCGAGCAGCGCGACCGCCACCTTGCGCAGGGCGGCGTTGACGGCCGAGATCTGGGTCAGCACGTCGATGCAGTAGGTGTCCTCGTCGACCAGCCGCTGCAGCCCGCGGACCTGCCCCTCGACCCGCCGCAGGCGCGCCTGCAGCTCATCCTTGCTCTGCGAATACCCGACCATCCGCCCTCCCAGACCGCGGCTTCATCGCGGCCACGGTACCCCTGTAGGGTATCTGGCGGCAACCGGCGCCATGCTCCAACTCCGGACAGCGCCCGGTCAGGTTGGTTGCCGGGGTGCGCTCGCTGCCCGGCCGGCCGGCGAGCGATGGCGCGCGGTCCCAAGCGCCGCCAGCGGCAGTGCCATCCCGACCAGGTACAGCACCGCGCCGCCGGCGAGCTTGGCGGTCTGGAGCGCGCCGGGCCGGGCAGGCCTGCTGTACAGCTCTCGGACCGTACCCGCAGTGTGCCGGCCGTCTACCTGCACGGGCAGCCAGTGCGCCTGGCGCGCCGGGCGGCCAGCCCCACCGGGCCCAGGTCGCCATAGGCACCCCCCGGCCAGGTCGAGCACGCGCACCTGTGCCGTGGCGCCGTCCGCGCCGACGGCCACCGCGGCGTGGCCGCGCACGCGTCCCTGCCCGGGGTCGTGCGCCCACGCCGGCGTGGGCGCGGCCACCACCAGGGCAAGCAGCACCAACCCGGCGGTCGCCAGCGCGGCGGATGCGGGCCGGCGGCCGTCGGCGAGCAGGCCGGCCAGCCAGGCCGCCAGCGTACTGATCAGGTAGGGCAGTCCACCCTTGAGCGTTCCCTCCTCGACCGCACGCCGCCTCATGGGCGTGCCGCTCGCGCCTGGACTCTCCGCGAGACCGCACTGGCGCTGCCGATTGTGGCGAGCAAGGCGATCACACCACCCTGGGAACCGGCCCTCAAGCGCAGGGTATCCCATGGGGTGGCAGCCAGGCCGACCGGACAGGGCGCCCCGGAGGGAGCTCGCGGCGCCCCGACGGCGGCTATCCGGTTGGGCGGCTGTAGGCGACGATCTCGCCCTGGAAGGCGTCCTGCAGCTTGACGGTGCTGCCGGTGTGGGTGGCGGCGATCTGCATGCCGTTGCCGATGTACAGGGCGACGTGCGAGATCGGGCTGTAGCGGAAGATCAGGTCGCCGGGCTGCAACTCGGAGCGGCTCACTCGCCGGCCGATGGTGGACTGGGCGGCGGCGGAGTGCGGCAGGCTGAGCCCGGCCTGCGCCCAGGCCTTCATCGTCAGACCGGAGCAGTCAAAGGAGCCCGGCCCGTCCGCGCCCCACACGTAGGGCTTGCCGACCTGCGCCTGGGCGTAGCGGATCACCGCGGCCACCCCACCTCCGCCGGCCGGGAGCGGCGGCGCCGCGGTCGCCGGCAGGCCAGGGTCCACTCCACTGTCGCCGCCGGCCTGCCGCGACGCGGCCTGCGCTTGGAGCTGCGAGAGCAGGCTCTTGGTCTGGTCGACCAGCCGCTCGACCCGCGCCTTGCGCCCGGCCAGCCGGTCCAGCTCGGCGGCCTGCCGGCGCTGCACCTTCTCCAGGGCGGCCAGCCCCTGCTGGTAGGTCTGCTCGGCCACGTCCAGGTCGGCGAGCTGGCCGCTGTTGTGCCGCGCGAGCACGCTCAGCGTCTCGATGCGGTCGAAGGCGGCGTCGGGGTCGCCGGCGGTGAGCACCGAGGCGATCCCGGCGCCGGCACCGTGGACGTAGGTGTCGGCGGCCTGGGCGGCGACGGCGGACTTGAGCTGCTCCACCTGCTGCCGATCCTGGCCCGCGCGGCCCTTGAGCGCGGCGATGGCGCTGTTGGTCTGCTGCAGGGCGAGCTTGGCCTGCAGGTACTGCTCGACCGCCTGGTCGGCCTGGGCGTTCAGCCGCTCCAGCTGCTGGCGCAGGCTGGCGGCCGTGGGAGCGGCGCTGGCGATCGGGCTGGCCAGCAACAGCAGGCACAGGGCCAGCCCGGCCATGCCGAGCGAGCGGGGGAATCCTCGGTGGCGGGGGGACCATCGAGCACGCAAACCGATCGTCTCCTTTGGGAGCCGGACAGGCGTCCTCCGGTGGGGGCCGAAGGACGCTGTGGCGACGTGGGGGGTCGTCGCAAGCGAGATCGGCAGATCCTACGGCGTGTAGTTGCTTTAGTTCAACTCGCCCGGACCGGCCGGCCGGCCCTCAGGAGGTGCGCTGCTGCTTGAGGAGCCGGCGGAGCTGGTCGCGGTCCGCCGGGTCGATCGCGTCCAGGAAGTGGCTCAGCACCGCGGAGCGGTTGCCGGCCCTGGCCAGCAGCTCCTCCATCCGCTCCGCGGCGTACTGGTCGCGGGTGACCACCGGGTGGTAGGCGTAGGCGCGCCCGTCCCGCTGGCGCTCCAGGCGACCTTTCTGCCACAGGCGCACCAGCACGGTCATGACGGTGGTGTAGGCCAGGCTGGAGTCCGCCAGCGCGGCGTGCACCTCACCTGGGGTCATCCACCCGCCGCGATCCCACAGCAGGTTCATGACCGCCGCCTCGAGCTCCCCCATCGGACGCCGTGCCATGCGTGTCTCCCGTGCTCCTCCCTCACGCCGGGCCGGGCGTGACCGTGCGCGCCAGAGATGGCCTGGCCGCCACGACCCCCGTACGCAACCAGCAGCCTACAACAGCCACGCTTCCGGCTGGTACGACGCCATGTCGGAGCCACGGCGCGCGGGCGGGTCAGCGCATGGCACGGCTGACCCGCAGCCGGACGATAGGCCTCCCGGACGAGGTCGGGGTCCACCCACAGGGCAATGAAGGTGAGCACGCCGAAATGGGTGCCGAGGAAGGCGCCCACCATCGGGAACCGGTTGACGCGGTCGGCGACCAGCATGCCGCACGCCACCAGCAGCACCAGCACCAGCACCAGCCACTGCGGCGTGGCGACCGCCCCCCACCAGCTCTGCGCGCCAAGCGCAGCAGGGCGGCCAGCGCCAGCGCGAGCGCCGCCGGGTTGAACACGTGGCCACGGCGGATGCGCAGCGCATGCTTGCCGGCGATCGCCAGCGCCGACGTGACGGCGGGGATCCACCATGCCACCAGGGGGCTGAGGACCATCGCGACCAGCAGACCGCTGAGCAGCGCGCCGTCGGGCAGCACCCAGCCCCAGCCTCGCAGGCGCGCCAGCAGCGGGTCCAACACGACGGCGGCCGCGGCCGCGATCCCGAGCGCACGCCAGGCGCGACCCGAGCTGGCGGTGGGTGCGGTGACCGCGGCGAGCACCAGCAGCGCCTGCAGCAGCGTCCCCTTCGGCGTGCGGACCAGGCGCAGCAGCCGTTCGCGGCGCGCCAGCGGCGACGCCGCGATCACCCGCATCATGCCGGCACGCGTCCCTACGATCGCGTGGCGTCAGCGACCAGGGCGCCAAAGCCGCCGGTCGCAATGAGCTCGAGGTCGGCGGTGACCAGCAGTCCCTCCACGCCCGACGCCTCCAGCAGCCGCGGCCCCCCGTCCGGCCCGAGCAGCAACGCGGCGGTCGACAGCGCGTCCGCCGCCATCGCGGTCGGGGTGACGACGGTCGCGCTGATGATGCTGTCCGCCGAGCGGCCCGAGCGCGCGTCGAGCAAGTGCCCGTGGCGGGCGTAGCCGCCGCAGGTGCACACCGCGCCGGCAGGCACCTTCACCACGGTGAGCAGCCGCTCAGGCCGGCGGGGATGGCGGATGCCGACACGCCAGGGCCGGCCGGCCATGGGAGACCCGCGCACCAGGCAGTCACCGCCGGCATCCACCGCCACACCGGGCACGTGCGCGGCGAGCTGCTCGGCGGCCAGGTCCGCGGCAAGCCCCTTGGCGACCGCGCCCAGGTCCAGCAGCACGGGCCGCCGCAGGGTGATCGTGCCGGCGTCACGGTCCAGCTGCACATCCCGGAAGCTGGGACGGGCGCGTGGGTCGATGCCCGACCGCGCGGTCTGTCCGGTCCGGTAGTGGCGGTTGAAGCCGCGCTGCTCCAGCAGGTGTCCCACCGCCGGGTCGAAGGCCCCGCCGGTCGCCTACGCCAGGGCGAGCGCGACCGCGGCGCTCTCCAGCAGGACAGCGCTGACCTTGACCGGCTCGCCGACCCGCCGCGGCAGTCCGCACACCTCGCTGGCGGGATCGAAGCGCGAGCAGGCCGCCTCGACGCGGGCGAACCAGTCGAATGCGAAGCGGACCATCTGGTGGTACCGGGACGCGGTGTCGGCGGGCACCGCGAGCCGGATCGCCACGTCGGTGTCCATCCAGGTCTCGTGCCAGGTAGGGGCGCCGGTCACGATCCCTCCCGAGCGGGGGGCCACGGCTTCCCCGCGGCCCTGGTGAGCGCCTGCTGGACGGCGTTGACGAAGTCCTGCCAGCTCGCGGTCGCGCCGCTGACCACGTCGACATCGGCGCTCTGGCGCTCCACGACCTGCCCCGGCAGCGCGGCGATCGCCGACGCCGGATAGAAGGTGCTCGTCCGCGCCAGCCGCGCCGCGGCGATCCTGCCACCCTGGATGCGGACCGCGACCTCCACCTCGCCGAAGGCGTTGCTCGCAACCCCGGTCCAGCTCCTGTCGCTGTAGTGGCCGGGCGGTGCCGGTGGCCGCAGCCCGGCCCGGATGGGCCGCTGCTGGCCGGGCGCCAGGCGCACGGGCTGCTCGTCGCCGGGCGCTCCGGGCCTGGTCGCGGCCCACCCGAGCGCGTAGACGGTCGCGATCGCCGCTGAGCTGAGCGCCACGACCTGGAGCTTCCGCGGTCCGGTCCGCTTGGGGCGCTGGTCGCTCATAGCCAGCAATCATCGGCGCTTTGCTACGACGGGCTGTCGTTGCATGCCGCGCTCGCGACAGCCGGCCCGAGAGAGCTGGCTGAGGCTAGGCGTGGCGGTGCGAGGGGCAGATGCCGGCCAGATGGTGCAGGACGTCGGCCTGCCCGAGGATCGCGCCGACCAGGACGGGCACGCCCAGCAGCAGCAGGACCGCCGGCAGGTACACGGGCAGCCGCCGCGGCGGCCCGCCGCTGGCGCGCGTGTCGGCCTGCAGCGCCTCCAGCCGCTCGGCCACCGTGGAGGCGGTCACAAACGAGGCGAGCCTGGGTTCGACGGCGGCCATGGCGGCGGCCACGCGCAGCAGCGCGGAGCGCACGCTCGCGCGGCCGCCGGCGCTGGCCCGCGCCGCCTGCTCATCGGCCCAGCGCTCCAGCGCGGCACGCAGCGCCGCCGCGCTGCGCCGCACCGGCCCGAGCAGGCCGAGGCTTCCCTCGACGATGCTGGCCAGCAGCAGGAAGTGGTGGTGACGGTTGCGCAGGTGCGCCAGCTCGTGCTGCAGCACCGCGGTGAGCTCGCTGTCGGTGAGCTCCCGGGCCAGGCGGCGGGAGACCACCACCTGCGGAGCCGGCCCCGGCACGCTGAAGGCCACCATGCGGTCGCTGGGCACCACGAGCAGGGCGTGGCCGTGGTGGGCCAGGCACTCCCCGAGCGCAAGCCCGCTCTTGACCAGGCGGCGGTCCCGGCGCATGCGCAGGACCTCCCGCCCGGCCAGGACCGGGACCACGGCGGCCACCACCAGCGCCGCCCAGCCCACGGGCGCGCCTCCTGGGATCAGCCGGCCGAGCGCCTGCCGGCACAGGTCGGCGATCTCGCCCAGGCCGACCGCACGCATGACCGTCGGGGTCGCCACCAGCACCACCAGCACCTCGACCGCGATCGCACCGGCGGCCAGCAGCACCACGCACAGCCCCGCCCACTCCGCCGGCGGCAGGCGCCGGGCGAGCGGCCGCAGCAGGCCCGGCACGGCCAGCAGGCCGAGCGCGCTGAGCAGCAGACTTGCCGCCATCATGGCCGAGGTGGCTCCTTTGGGTTCCCCATTGATCAGCGGCCGGCTGTCACCGCACCGCCGTCCCCGGATGGCAAGGCGGACGGGCGCTCACCGTACCGCCGCCGCCGGGGCTCGTCCAATGCCCTCGCCCGACGGGCCGCCGAGAGGGTCAGCCGTTCAGGGACGCATCGGCGCGGACCAGTTCGATTCGCTGCGTGAGCCTGAACCTCCAAGGCCACCGCCATGGCGTCGCGGTCACAACCCGGAGCGGGGAGCCGCTCGCGTGCTCGACCGGATCGGGCAGGTGCCCGTGCAGCGGCACGCGGCCGGCCCGGAAGTCCCACACGAGCGCGCGACCACCCGGGCGCAGCACGCGGCCGATCTCGGCAAGGCCCGCCACCGGGTCGGCCCAGTGATGCATCGACAGCGTGCTGACGACCAGGTCGAACGATTGGTCTGGGAACGCCAGCGAGGCCACGTCGCCGACGAGGAAGGACGGCTCGCGACCGTCGTGCCGCGCCGAGCGGGCAGTGTTGGCCCGGGCACGCTCGACCATGGCCGGATCGAGGTCGAGGCCGGTCACATCCAGGCCGTGCCGGCGCGCGAGCAGGATCGACAGGCGGCCAGGGCCGCACCCCACCTCGAGCACCCGCGCCCCGTCCGGCGCGACCGCCGCGACGTCGGCCGCGATGCGCTCCAACAGCGAGCCGAGCAGGAGCCGGTGGCTGATCGCGTGGTACAGTGCGGCACCCCGGATGAGGATCCCACCGGGGACCCTGCGGCCCATGGGACGGCGGGCGTGCCGGACGACAACCGCGCCGGCCGCGGCTGCCGTGGCGAGGATCACAGCCGTTCGAGTTCGGGCGATCATGAGGCGCTCCTGGTCGGCCGTGCGAAGAAGTGGTCGCCATCGCGCAGCTCGAGCTGCGCGTCGTCGGGGATCGGCTGGGTTGCGCCCCGCACGCGGCGGTAGAGCGCAAAGCCCGCCGGGACGCCTACCGTGTCCTTGATCTGCCTTCCTGTTACCGGCCCGCTGTCGAACGTGTAGTGGTTCTCAACGACCACCGTGATCCGGACACTCGACGGCCGGCTCACGCCATCGGCATGCCCCGCCTCGGGCACCGCCGTGCGCTCGTCCGAGCTTTGATGGCGAGATGGCGGCGACATGGCGCTAGCCGACGTCCCGGTGCGAGGTGGCGAACGCACCTGAGGTTGCCGCGGCCGCCGCATACGCGGCGAGCAGCACCAGGCCGACCGCCGGTGCGAGCAGCGTCCCTGGCTCCTGCCCGCTGATCGCCGCGGCGGCCGAGCCGGGCAGGAACTTGAAGACGTCGCCGAGGCCGAGCAGATCGCCGGCCAGCAGGCCCTCGACGAACAGCAGCCACGCGCAGATGCCGACCACGGCCGGCACCTGGTGCCGAACCAGCGCCCCCACGCCGACGCCGATGGCCGCCCACAGCGCTCCCGCCGCGGCGGCGCCCGCGACCAGCAGCACGTAGTCGCCGCCGTCCAGCCGCAGGTCGATCCCTCGCGCCCCAAGCGCCGCCACCCCCGCTGCCACCGCGACGGCTCCCGCGACCAGCCCGAACCCCGCCCCGGCCAGCACGCCCGCCGTGACCTTCGCCCCGACGACCAGACCGCGCCGTGGGGTGACCAGGAAGGTCGGGCGGATCGTCCCGTGGCGGACCTCGGCAGTGACCTGGAGCGCCCCGAGCAGGGCAGCAAACAGCGCGCCCAGGAACTCCCCCCGGCCCAGGATCGTCAGCTGGTTAGTCCGGCTGGCCAGGGTCTCGGCGGGAAGCAAGCTGTGCAGCACGACGGCCGTCAGGACCAGGGCGGTCATGGCGGCCAGCAAGCCGAGCCCGGTCCGGGTCGAGCGCAACTTGAACAGTTCCGAGCGAAGCTGGGCCCTCACGACGCCGCTCCTGTCAACTGGAGAAAGACGTCCTCGAGAGTCCCTCCGCCCTCGGTGAGCTCCTCCAGCCGCCCGGTCGCCACCATGCGGCCCCGGTCGATGATCACCACGTGATCGACGGTCTGGGCGGCCTCGGCGAGCATGTGGCTCGAGACCAGCACCGTCCGACCTTGCTCGGCGAACCGGCGCAGGAAGCTCCGCAGCCAGTGGACGCCCGCGGGATCCAGCCCGTTGGCCGGCTCGTCGAGGACGAGCAGCTCAGGGTCGCCCAGCAGCGCCCCGGCCAGGGCAAGCCGCTGCCGCATGCCAAGCGAGTACGTCTTGACGCGCCGCCGGGCGGCGGCCTGCATCTCGACCAGCGCCAGCACCTCCTCCACCCGGCCGGGCGGGAGCTTGGCCGCCAACGCGAGCGCGCGCAGGTGATCGCGCCCGGAGCGCCCGGGGTGAAGGTCGCTGGACTCCAACACCGAGCCGACCCTGCGCGCCGGATCGTCGAGCTCACGGTAGCGGCGTCCGAACACCAGCGCCTCGCCCGCGGTCGGCTCGGCCAGGCCGAGCAGCAGCCGCAGGGTGGTGGTCTTCCCGGCGCCGTTGGGGCCGAGGAAGCCGGTCACGGTCCCCGGGCGCAGCGAGAACGTGAGGTCGTCGACGGCAACCACCCGGCCGTACCGCTTGGTCAGCGAACGCACCGTGACCACCGGCTCCTCACCGCCGTCCTCGGACGGCACCGGTGCTCCTCGTTCATCTACGCGGTCTGTCACGTTCGTGCCCCACCTAATGCAGACGACCGGGCCCGAGGGTGCCGGTGAGATGCAGGAAGACCATCAGCCCCAGGACGGCGACGGCCACGATGGCCACCACGATGAGCAGCCAACGTGGCGTGCCCCCGGCCGCCCCGCCGTCGGCACCCCGGCGAGCCTCGTCCTCGGCATCTGGGGAGCGGGGCGGATCAGCCACGTGGGTGCTCCCTTCGTCAGGCTGGGCCAAAGCTCTCCCAGGCTATCGAGACAAAGTGTCGCTGTCAATTCGGACCGTCTAGATTTCGTCGTCACGTATACTTCCGATGTGCCAAAGCTGTGGACCGAAACGATCCAGACGCACCGCCACCAGGTGCGCGATGCGATCCTGGACACCACAGCCGCCCTCGTCGCCGAGCGCGGACTGCTTCAGGTGACGATGTCGCAGATCGCCGAGCAGACCGGCATCGGCCGGGCGACGCTCTACAAGTACTTCCCGGACATCGAAGCGATCCTGCTCGCCTGGCATGATCGGCAGATCACGACCCACCTCGCCTACCTGGCCGAGGTCCGGGACCAGACCGCCAGCATCGGTGAGCGGCTCGAAGCGGTGCTCGAGGCCTACGCCCTCCTCTCCCGACACGCCCGCGGCCACCACGACGCCGGATTCGCCGCGGTGCTGCACCGGGACGAGCGGGTCGCCCGCGCCGAGCGGCAGGTCCACCAGTTGATCCGGGACCTGCTGGCGGCGGCCGCCGAGGCGGGGGAGGTCCGAGACGATGTGCCGCCCGACGAGCTCGCCAGCTACTGCGTGCACGCCCTGGCCGGCGCGGGACCGCAGCATTCGAAAGCCGTGGTCCGCCGCCTCGTGTCGGTCACCCTGGCCGGCTTGCGCCCGCCGCGCTGACACCGCCGAGAGGGTCAGCCGCCCGGCCGCCGCGGGGCCGGGGGGAGGGGGCATGCCGCGGCGCTGCCGAGCCTGACCCACAGCGCCCACGCGACCAGGCCGAGCGACGCCAGGGCGAGCAGCGGCTGGATCGGCGCGAACAGCCGCAGCGCGCCGCTCGCCCCGACGGCGAGGACGACGAGCTTGTTGCAGACCGGGCAGCCGATCGCGAACAGTGACAGCAGTCCGCCCCCGGCCGTGCGCCGGCCCCCGCGCAGGTCCACCCCGCGGTTGCGCACATACGTGGCGGCCGTGAGCCCGATGAGCAGCGACGAGGCGACCAGGACCGGGTAGTTCCACCACTGCACCGGGGTCATGCGGGTGTACAGGGGGTTGGGTACCACGTCGGTGGGCAGGCCCCAGCGCGAGCGCCGCGGCCACGGCGGCCATGACCGCCACCTCCCAGTGGCGCGCCGACCAGCCGGCGAGCGCGCGGACCCGCGCCGTGTCAGCTGGTCGTTCGGTCCTGCCTGCAGAGATCACCCTTGAGCACCACCCTAGACGCTCATCGTACATCGTGTCGTAGCAGTCTGAAGATCGCCGTGTCCTGGCGGCCACAGCCCGGCCTATCTTCTCCTCAAGCTCGTGGTCGCTGTCGCCGGGTCGTGGTGGCTCGGCCTCTACGATCGCCAGTGACCGCGTGCGGGGAACGATCGCGGCCAGGGCCGCAGGCGACTGGCGCTCCTGGCCGCTGACGCGGTCGTGACCGGCATGCCCGCCAGGAAGTCACGCCCGCGCCAATGAGGGCCAGCGGCTCACCTGGACCGGAACACCAGGCCGTTGGGCTTCTCGCCCACGCTGATGGTCGCCTTCACCCTGCGGGACCGGACATCGATCGCCGAGACGGTGTTGGCCAGCTGGTTGGTGATGTAGGCGGTCCTGCCGTCGGACGAGAACGCGATCCCGTGCGCGCCGGCTCCGGTTGGGATCTCGTGCAGCCGCAGGTCGCGGGTCGGCGAGTACAGCACGACGCTGCCGTTCTCGGCGTCGGTCACCCACAGGTGCCCGTCCGGACCGAGCTGGGCCATGCCAGGCATGAAGCCGAGATCGTAGGTGAACCTGACCGTCAGCGAGCGCCGGTCGATCGCGCTGATCGTCATCCCGGCCTCGTTGTCCACGTAGGCAAAGCCGTTGGCCGCCTGCCACGCGCCCACCGGGTTGTCACCGACCGCGATGGTCTTGACCAGCCGCTTGGTCCGGGGGTCGATCACGCTGACCGAGTCGGAGCCGCCGTTGGCCACGAAGCCCAGGCGGCCACTCGGCGAGAAGGTCACCTCTGCCGGCATGTCGCCGACCCCGACCTCCTGCCGGGTCTGGAGGGTGTTGGCGTCCAGGACCAGCACCGAGCCCGGCTCCATCATCTGCGAGGTCCACACCTCCCGCCCATCGGGCGAGAAGATTGCGTTGTGGTTCATCGCCGGGGTCAGCACCGACCGGATGGTGGCGCCGGTCCGCGCGTTCAGCAGCATGACCGCGCCCGGCATGTCCGGGGGCATCTCGCCGCCATGGCCCTCGCTCATGTCCATGCCGGGCACGGCCACCAGCAGCTTGCTGCGGTCGGCGCTCTGGTAGATGTGGTGGGGCCACATCGCGTCGGTCAGCTGGATCGTGCCCGCCACGGTGTTGGTCCGCGCGTTGATGACCGAGATCGAGCTGGTCTCGCCGTTGCCGCCGTTGACGACGTAGACCGCGTCGAAGGTGACCGGTCTGATGGGGACGCTGGAGGGGTCGGCCGCCTTGGCCTGACGGGAGGTGACCGCGAAGCCGGCCACCGTCGCGGCGGCGACCAACCCGACGGTCAGGAGGAGGTTGAGCGTCTTGCTCCTTGGCATTGTCATCCCCTTGGTGCTCACGACTCCGGGTGGGCGAGCGCCCGGATGCTCGAGCGATCACACTGGTCAGGTGGGGCCTGATAGGACGCCATGGGGGGAGGCGTGACCTCGCAGACACGAGCCGACGATACTGTATCTACTACAACGAAGCGTAGCAAATCGAGCCTCACGGAGGATCCGGCATGCGCGGCAGACGCTGGCTGGTCGCCTTCCTGGGCGTGGCCGCGGCGGTGGCCCTCGTCACCTCCCGCAGGCACACCCTCGGCCGGCTGGTCGGAAACCTGCGCCGCTACTCCGCACCCAGCGCCAGCCTCTACGACGCCGCCTCGTCATGGCTGCTGAAGGGGTTCTTCGCCGGGGTGGCGGGCGAGCTGGCCGAGCTCGCGCCCGGGGCGCACGTGCTGGAGATCGGCTCGGGGCCTGGCCGGCTGGCCGTCACGCTCGCCGAGGCCGCGCCCGAGCTGCGGGTGACGGGCGTGGACGTGGCGGCGGAGATGGTCGAGCGGGCCACCGCGCTGGCGGCCACGTCGGGGGTGGCCGATCGGGTGCGGTTCCTGGTCGGTGACGTCGCCTCGCTGCCGCTTCGAGACGCGACCTTCGATGTGGTGGTGAGCACCTTCTCCGCGCATCACTGGCCAGACCCGGCCAGAGGCCTGTCGGAGATCCACCGCGTGCTCCGCCCCGGCGGCCGGGCGCGCATCTACGACCTGGCCGGCTGGCTGCGCCGGTTGGAGCAGCACGGGCCAGGCGTCGCCGACCTCGCCGCCGGCAGCCCCTTTGGCGAGCACGGCGCCGTTACCGACGCCGTCATCATCCGGCTGGGTCCGGTTCCGCTGGTCGAGCGGGCCGAGCTCAGTCATTGAGGTGGCCGGCGAGATCCTGCGCCCAGGTCCGGATGCGCAGCTCGTGCCGACCACCTTTGGGACATGGTCATTCCGGCTGGGTTGCGCCCTCCGTGCCGGCTGGTTCCGGTGCCGCCGACGTGCGTGTGGGAGGTCGATCCGGGGAGTCGAGCCGGTTGTCCGTGGCGTGGGCTGGGATGCGCACGTTGATGGTGAGGCCACCGTCGCGGCGGGGTACGGCGTGGACGTCGCCGCCGTGGGCGTGGGCCACGGAGCGGACGATGGACAGGCCCAGTCCTGCCCCATGGTTGCCGCCCTGGGTTGCGCGTCGCTCGGTGGTGGCGAGTCGGCGGAAGGGTTCGAACAGGCCGGGGATCTCGTAGGTCGGCACCATGGGGCCGGGGTTCTCCACGGTGAGCTGGGCGGTTCCATCATCGAGGCCGCTGGTGACCGCCACCCATCCGTGTTCGGCGAGGTTGTAGCGGATGGCGTTGTCGATGAGGTTCTGGGCGAGTCGCTCCAGCAGAGCCGGGTCGCCCGCGACGGGTGCCGAGGCGAGCGCGGTGCGGATCTCGATGCCGGCTTGCTGGGCGACGGCCTGGGACTCGGTGACAATGTGCCGGAGGAGTTCGGCGAGGTCGACAGGACTGTGCTCACTGAGGCGTTGTTCGCTGCTGGTGAGGGTGAGCAGGCCGTCGATCAGGCGTTCGTGGCGCTGGTTGACGGCGAGCAGAGCGGTGCAGAGCTGCCGCAGCGAGTCGCTGGCTTGCGGGTTGTCGAGGGCGACCTCTATGAGGGTGCGGTTGATGGTCAGCGGGGTGCGGAGCTCGTGGGAGGCGTTGGCGACGAACCGGCGTTGGCTGTCGAAGGCGCGGTCGAGCCGCTCCAGCATGGCGTCGAAGGTGTCGGCGAGGTCTTTGATCTCGTCGTCGGGCCCGTCCAGGGCGATGCGTTCGTGGAGGCTGCGGTCGGCGACTCGGCGGGCGGTGGCGGTGATGTCCTGCAGCGGCCGGAGTGCCCGCCCGGCCAGCAGCCAGCCGAACCCTCCGGCGGCGACGCCGATGACCCCGAGGGCAACCAGCGAGGCGACGAGCATCGCGCGCAGGGTGTCGTCGCGGCCCTGCTGGAGCTGATCGGCAAGTCCGGACGTCATCTCGTGCGACCGTAGTTGCTGGGTGGACGCCGCGCGTCCGCCCAGCTGGTGGTCGAGCGACAGCCGGAGGTACAGGTACATGAAGGCCACAAGGATCGCGCCAGCGAGGAAGAACGCCCCGGCATAGAGCAGCGTGAGCCGGACCCGGATCGTGGACCGCCACCAGCGTTTCATGGGATGCGGTATCCGGCGCCGGGGATGTTCTGGATGACCGGTGGTTGGCCGAGTTTGCGGCGCAGCATCATGATGGTGAACCGGACGACACCGGTGAACGGGTCGACGTGTTCGTCCCAGGCCCTCTCCAGCAGCTGTTCGGCGGACACCACGCCGCCGCCGGCGCGCAGCAGCTCGGCGAGCACGGCGAACTCCTTGCGGGACAGCGCAATGTGCTCGCCGTCGCGGGTGACGGTGCGCAGATGGGGGTCGAGCCGGATGCCGGCGCGTTCCAGCGCGGGCGGCGCGGCGGGTCGCGCCCTGCGCGCCAGCGCCTGGATCCGGGCGGTGAGCTCGGCGAACGCGAACGGTTTGGTCAGGTAGTCGTCGGCGCCGAGTCCGAGACCGGCGACGCGTTCTTTGACCGCGGTGGCGGCGGTGAGCATGAGGATCCGGGTCTCGGCGCCGGATTCGACCAGCGTGCGGCACACGTCGTCCCCGGACACGACCGGCAGGTCGCGGTCGAGCACGACGACGTCGTAGTCGTTGACCGCCAGCCGCTCCAGCGCGGCATCACCGTCGTAGGCCACGTCCACGGCCATCGCGTGGTTACGCAGCCCCGCGGTGATCGTGTCGGCAAGCAGCCGTTCGTCTTCCACCACCAGAACCCGCATCTGCAAATCATGCCCGCTCCCGGTGTTAGGGCGGTGTTAGGGAATCCCTCGCGCTGCTCTAACGGCCCGTCAGGTGAACTGGTGCGCATGACACAGACATGCATGACCCGGAAAGGACGTCCCATGACAGGAAGGCGGCTGACGAGACGTCTCACGCCGGCTCTGCTTGTCGTGCCACTGCTGGTGCTGGCCGCGTGCGGACAGAACAACCAAAGCAGCGCCGCCCCAGCCCCAGTCGACAAGGCGGCGGCGGGCCGGGCGTACGCGCAGTGCATGCGCGCCAACGGTGTGCCCGACTTTCCCGACCCGGACGCCAACGGACAGTTGCGCGGCCCCGCCCACGAGAAGGCGAACGACCCGAAGTTCCAAGCCGCGCAGGAGAAGTGCCGCACTCTGGCCCCAGGCGCCGAACACGAAAAATCCGACCCAGCCTCAGTGGAGCAGCTGCGGCAGTTCTCGCAGTGCATGCGGGCCAACGGTGTGCCCGACTTCCCCGACCCGGACGCCAACGGGCAGTTGCGCGGCACTGGCCACGAGCAGCAAGGCGACCCGAAGTTCGAGGCCGCGATGCAGATCTGCCGCCCAAAGCTGCCGGGCGGAGGCGACCATCGATGAGGCCCAAGCTCCTGATCACCGGCGCCGCGGTGGTGGTCCTCGGCGGGGCGGCTGCCGGCTTGGCGCTGGCCTGGGGATCGGCCGCCAAGGAACCGGCAGCCAAGCCCCTGCTGCCACCCGCCACCGAAAAGGTTGCCAGGACCACGCTGGTGGAAACCAAGAAAGTGCCGGGCACGCTCGGCTACGCCGATCCGACCCCGATCAGCACGGCCGGGACCGGGACCTTGACCTGGATCGCGCCGGTCGGGTCGACGGTGAAGCGGGGCGAGCCGCTGTTCAAGGTCGACGAGCGACCCGTCGTCGCACTCTATGGAGCGCTGCCGCTGTATCGGGCGCTGCGCACGGGCGTCAAGGGCACCGATGTCAAACAGCTTGAGGAGAACCTGTCGAAGCTGGGCTACACCGGGTTCACCGTCGACGACACCTACACCGCGGCCACGGCCCAGGCCGCGCGGCGCTGGCAGGCCGACCTCGGCCTGCCGCAGACCGGCGCTGTGGAGCCGGGCCAACTGGTGGTCACCCCAGGCGCCGTGCGCGTCGCCGAGCACACCGCCCGCGTCGGTGACCTGCTCGGCGGCGACAGTGGTGGTGGCGCCGGTGGTGGCGCGTCGGTGCTGTCCTACACCGGCACGACCCGGCTGGTCACCGTTCAGCTCGAGGTGGCCGACCAGGCGCTCGCCATCAAGGGCCGCACGGTCACGGTCACGGTTCCCGGCCGGGGGCCTGTGAAGGGA
>WNGA01005623.1_pt1 | contig 22410 bp, 26 predicted proteins | sample 5400061 | NCBI WGS metagenome assembly WNGA01 (sample SAMN13153366, study PRJNA577476) | soil metagenome | isolation source: 100 cm soil or saprolite under grassland replicate 2 | place: USA:California | collected 2016-06-15
CACCGCGACGCTCGTTGCCTTCGTCAGTTCCATCGCGAGCCTCGTCATTTTCGGTGTGCTCGCGGTCTTCTACGCGATCTCGGCCTCGTTCTTCGGCCGCGACGAGTGACCTTTTACCGCCTCGACAGTTCCGCGCACTGCGTGCTCGGGCGAGCCGTGCTCATACGCCGCCGAACCGAGCAGAAGCATGAGTCCCGTCGAAACGTCCGCGGCCTCGATCTGCGCGGCAGCATTGCCGGGGCCGACGCCGCCCCCGATCACAGCCACCGATCGGTGCAGGTCGGCCAACGGACGATGACACGCTGCGATCTGCGCACGGACGTCCGAAGCCGTGTCGTAGACGGTCCCGGTGAACGAGCCGACCTGGACGTAATCGGCGCCGCACAGGCGCGTCAGCTCCGCGATCACCGCGGGCGCGACTCCGAGATCTCGGTTCCGCGCCCACAGCGCGGCGCCGACGCGGTGAGCGAAGATCGGCACGCCCAGGTTCGCGGCGCGGAGAGCCCGTAACGCATCGATCCCTTGCGCGAACACGTTCAGCATGACCGCGCCTGCTCCGGCTTCCACGGCACGCGCCGCCCGCTCAAGGAGGGACTCGACCGGTCCGGTGACGTTCGGGGCGTAGCGCACACGGCTCGGGATCGCAGCCGTTACGGCTGCCACACGCTCCTCCAGCGAACACCACTCCTGGTCTCCGAGCAGCTCGTCGTCCTTCACGAGGTCGGCGCCTCCCGCCGCCAGCTGAGCCGCCGTTGCTGCAACCTCCGTCGGTGTGAGACCGAGCGAGGGCTTCACGATCGCGCCGACGAGCACCGAGTCGGGTGCAGCGAACGCAGGACCGGGGAAGAAGCCGGCCGGCCACTCCACCTCTACGAGCCGACAACGTCTGAACGCCGAGCTGTCGGCCCATTCGCCCGCAAGCAACGAAGAGACCAGCAGCGTGACGTCCGCACCCCAGTTCGCTTCCGAAAACTCCAGAACGGCACGGCCGCCTTCGCGCGCAACCACGTGCCCGCGCACGTGCTCCGGCCCGTCCGCACGGCCGACCGACTCGATCAGCGCGAGTGTCTCCGCCGCCTCAGGAGGATCGAGCTCGTAGGTGGCGCGGATCACGAAGCCGAACGCTAGAGCGGAGCGCGTCCTCACGCTGCGCGAGCTGAATCGCGCGCTGCTCGAGCGGCAGTTTCTCCTGCGCCGCCGGGGGCTCGGGCCCGTCGACGCAATCGAGCGACTGGCGGGCCTGCAGGCGCAATGGCCGAAGTCGCCGTACCTCGCCCTGTGGTCGCGCCTTCAGGGGTTCAAGCGCGACGACCTCACGCGCGCGCTGGAGGAACGAAAGGTGGTGAAGGCGACATTGATGCGCGCGACGCTGCACATCGTCTCGAGCGACGACTACCTCCAGTTCGCGGCGGCCCTGAGAGGGCCGGCGCTCGCAGGGCTGACGATACGAGCCCAAAAGGCCGTCCCCGATCTCGACCTCGTCCGCTTCGCCCGCGAAACCCTTCGTCGTGCGGGGGACGGGCCCCACCGGCGGCGCGATCTCGTCCCCGAGGCAGCGAGCGGCGACGTGCAGGGTTGGGTCAGGTGGCATGCCCTGAAGGCACACGGCTACCTGCTCGATGCGCCGCCTTCGGCCTACTGGCGCGGGTTCGGCGAGAGCGGGCCGTATGTGACGGCAAGGAGCTGGCTCGGCCGAGAGCCGGGCGACGAGCACACCGGACGAGTCCACCTCGTCCGTCGCTACCTCGCTGCTTTCGGCCCCGCGACCACAGGCGACATCGCCTACTGGAGCGGGCTGAGCAGGACCAGACTGGAAGCCGCGCTCGCTGAGCTCGAGGTAGAGCTGCGTCATTTTCGCGACGAGAAGGGGCGGCCGCTCCTGGACCTCCGCCACGCGCCGCTACCGGATCCGGAAACGGCGGCGCCGATTCGATTCCTGGCGAGGTGGGATGCGTCGCTGCTCGGTCATGCGCCGCCCGAACGCGAGCGGATCCTGGCGGAGAGCCTCCGCAAGACCGTGATCAGGAACAACGGCGACGTCCTGCAGTCGGTGCTCGTCGACGGCTTCGTCACCGCTCTTTGGAACATCGACAAGAAGGGCGAGCTCCAGATCGAGCCGCTCCGCCGGCTGACGAAAGCCGAACGCGCGGCGATCGACGAGGAGGGCGAAGGGCTCGTGCGGTTCGTCTCCGACTAGGAAGACACGAAGAGCGTGAGCTCGGGCTCGCGCTCTCCGCGAAGGACCGCAAGGTCCACCTCCACGCATCGAATACCGCGCACGTCTGCGAGCGTACGCGCCTGCGGTTTGATGCTCTGCGCCGCCAGGATGCCCTGGCACTCGCCGTCGATGCATTCGAGATAACGGCAGAGCTGCTCGACGGCTTCGATGGTGGCCACGCGCTTGATCTCGACGGCAACCCAGGCGCCATCCTCGTCGCGACACATGAGGTCCACTGGTCCGATGTCGGTCGGCCACTCGCGGCGGACGAGGCGTAGCCCGTCGCCGAGGACCGCCGGCCTCGCGGCTAGCTCCTCTTGCAAATGACGTTCCACTCCATCCTTCTGCAAAGCCACCGATTCGCCCATTTCGTGCGTCACGTCACTGACGATCTGGACTAGGCGGATTTCGAGTCGGTCTTCCGTCGTGCCTGCGCGTTTGCGCACCACGATCGACTCGTCCGACTCCTCGATCACGCACGGCGCCGTCATCCAATTCAAAGGCTTGTAGGCGCCGGAATCGTCGTGGACGAGTACCGAGCCATCCGCCTTGAAAACCAGGAGCCGAGTCGCCTCTGGCAACGTCGCCGTCAGGCGACCCGTGTAGACGACTTCACAGCGGGCGACGACTAGGCGCATGGACCGCCGAACCGTACTGTCCCTTTCGGACAGGCCCAGGAACGGTCGCCGGGACTTGGTCGCGCTACCTAGACGCGCGGACGGTCGAGAAAGACCAGGTGGCGGCGTAAACGCGCTCCACGCACCGACACCGCCACGCGGGTCCCGCTAGGTCACGGCTGGTTGCCGATCCAGCCGAACGATCAATTGTCGGACGATGACGCGGCCTGGCAACGCATGTTATTGAATCGAATCGGTCGCGTGAGCGCGAGGTCGATGTTCGGGTTTCCGAAGTTCGCAGGGCCGTCGAAGGCAGCCACCGTCCCACGTACCCCCCACTCTCACACGGCAATTGCGAGCAGAATCTGAGAGTAAGGGAGAAGACCCCGTCGGTCATATGGATCGTAATTGCGCTGGCCATCGTGTCGAATGGGAAATTCGTTTCGGTGCCACCGACGAGGCGCACAAGCGAGCCACCATCGGTGATCGGCGGCGGCGCGGCGACCGAGAGAGCGGTGTTGGTGACCCTGACGTTTGCCCGTCCCTTGTTCGTGAACCTTGATGTGCCCGTTGCCGTCGATGTTCTGCTCCCGCACCGGCAACGGCGTGTTCGTGACCGTGACCGCCTGAGCGAGCCCCGTCGCCTGCGCGATGTCGTCACGGAACACCGTCGTCCCGAGCAGGACGCCCACTCCGACGAGTAGAAGCCCCGAGATGATGGCTCTGCGCCGCATAAGCCCTCCTTTCCTCGATTAGGACGCGGAGGGGCGAGCGCGCCCCTGGGCGCCCGCGAACTACCTGGAATCAGGGAGTGTTGTCGAGGCAGCGCACGGTGTCCAGATCGCCGAAATCGGATGGCAATGCGCCATCTGCGGCTGATACGGCACTCTCGTCCGCATAGATCGCCCAATACAGTGCGCGCCCATCTGGTTCTCTCGCTGCCTCGCGGAGCGAGTCGGCGACGTTGCTAACGAACTGCTCTTGATCGGACGAGACCTCCAGGGCCTCGACGGCTTCGCGATTCGCGTCGTCGATGGGCCGGAGGGAGACCATGGACGAACGGTAACTCGGAGACGGCTTCCTGAGCTAGAACCTTTGAAGTCTTAGATGACGCTCGCGCCCAGGACGACGACGAGCAGGAAGGTCCCCATTCCGACGTAGCCCAGCACGATCCCCGCGATCGCGAGGCCGCGGCCGCCGAGGCGACCGTGCGAATGATCGATCTGGCTCTTCGCGACGTAACCGAAGACGAGGGCGAGCGCGGACCCGATCCACCAGAGCCAGAGAATGCCCAGCACGAGCGACGCGATTGCCAGCCCGCTGGTCTGAGCCGCCGGGGCCAGAGCCGGAATCGGCACCACTGCGTAGCCATAGGGCGGATCCGCCTGTCCGTAGGCCGGGCGGTAACGAGGCTCCCCGTCGGGGCCGAGCTCGTAGCGCGACTCCGATGGTGTGTCGCTCAACCGTCGCTCCTTCCGTTTCGTCGTGCCGTTCGCCAAACCATAATCCGGACCACCCCAGGCCCACAACTAGCCCTTCGTGGAGGCGGCGCCCCTCGGAGAACCTGGCCCTCGATCCGACTCAAGAGATGTTGCCCCTCCTCGACGGAAGGGCCACAGGAGGTTCTCGAGCGGTTCGGACACGGACGGAGGCGATAACGTCGGACGCCTGAGCGACGAACGCGTTCTGTCTTTGCGCGAGCTGAATCGTGCGCTGCTGGACCGGCAGCTGTTGCTGGGGCGCCGGCAGCTCGGCGTGCAGCGGGCCGTCGAGCGGCTCTGTGCGTTGCAGGCGCAGTACTCCCTTTCTCCGTACATCGCGCTCTGGTCGCGCTTGGTCGGCTTTCGCAAGGAACAGCTGACGGGAGCGCTCGAAAGGCGCCGGGTCGTCAAGTCCTCGCTCTTTCGCATCACGCTGCACATCACGAGCGCCCGTGACTATCCCTACTTCGCTGCGGCCTGGCTTCCAGCGGCCCAGGAGACAACGCCCCGCGTGACCGCCAAGTCGATCGCTCAGCTGTCGCGGAAGGTGAGCGCCGCCGCCAAGAAGCCAATCACGCACGAGCAGCTCGAGTCGCTCGCGGCCGAAGGGATGGGCGGCTTTCGCTGGCGCACCCGAGCGCTCGCGCCGCTCGTGCACCTGCCGCCGAGTGGAACCTGGCGCTTCCATGGACGGCCGGAGCTGCTCGCAGCGCAGGCATGGCTCGGCCTCGATCTCCCGACTCGCGAAGAGGGCGCGGAGCGGATCGTGCGGAGCTATCTCGCCGCGTTCGGTCCAGCGACGCAGGAGGATCTTCTCCGGTTTACAGGCGTGCGGGCCGGCGATCTGCGTCCTGGGCTCGAGCGACTCGAGCTGCGAAGGTTTCGCGATGAGCGAGGACGCCTGCTGCTCGACCTGGCGCGCGCACCGCTGCCGGACGGCGAAACCCCCGCGCCGACCAGGTTCCTGCCGAAATGGGACTCGTCGCTCCTCGCGTACGCGCCACCGGAGCGGACGAGAATCCTCCCGGAAAAGTACCGCCAGACAGTCATCAGGAGCAACGGCGACGTCCTTCCGACTGTCCTGGTCGACGGCTTCGTCGCCGCGACTTGGGACGTGAACAAGAAGGGCGAGCTCCAGATCACTCCGGTGCGCCGGTTGACACGAAGCGAGCGGGCGGAAATCGACGCCGAGGGCGCGCGGCTCCTCGAGTTCGTCCGGGACTAGACGACGAGCGTCAGCCGGTCCGGTGGAGGCGTCCTAGTCGTCGTAGTTGGGAACAACCGAGACAACCGCGGCGGCGGCCTTCGCGAATGGAATCGCGGTGAAGCTGCCGGACACGCTGAACGCCTCGCGCGCTCCGAACGCCAGCGGACCGCTCGCATAGCCCGCGCCTCCTCCGATGATTCCTCCTTCGACATCGAGGATGATGACGCCGACAGTTCCAGACCGCATCGGATTCGCACGGGTGTTCAAGAGCTGCCCCCGAACAGAATCAACGTACGGCTCGGAGCTGCGGGGGGCGATGATGACGTCACTGATCAAAGGCGGCATCGCGAGTTCACGAGTATCCGACGTCGCACCAACGATGACTTCCAGGCGAACGACTTGATCCTGTGTGGGGATCGCCTGTTGCCCGCCATACGTGATCCTGGCGTTGGCCGGAAGCCTGGAGATACGGTCGTGTGCGCTTCCCAGGATGCGGTTCGACTCGTCTACGAAGTTCACCAAGAGTGTGACGTTGACTGCGTCCGACCGAGCGCGTGCGTTCTTGATCACGAGCCCATAGCTCACGTCGCTTCCGGGGCTGAAGCGGCGCGGGCGCTGAGTAAAGCCGCTGTCCTCGATGTTGATCTTGGGTGCCTGCAGGGCAAGCTGCACGAGCATCGACGCGCTGGCCGAACCGGCTCCTTCACAACGCAGCCTCACTACCGCCCGACCCTCCGGCACGTTCGGAATTCGAACGGTCCAGAAGACACGACCGCCCGCAGCCTGCTGAGTCTGTGACCGCTGGACACGACCACCCCGATACGTAATCGCCAACTGGCAGGACTTTCCGGCCGGGGCGACCGATGCGGCGATGGTCACTCTTTGCCCCTGAAACACCCGAGCAGGACTCCGAAGCGCAACCCTCTCCGCGCTCGCTGCAGATCCCGAGACCGCAGCAAGGGCGGCAACTACCACCAGGGCGGCCAAGAATCCGTGCCGAAAGAGCCTGCAGCGGTGCACTCCCGAAAGCAAACACGCCTCACAGGCCTGTGGCTCCGCACGATCGGCCAGGGAAGCCTATCCCGGGGGATAGCGTGCAGGGGCTCGAGCACGGAACTATGCGCGCTGTCCGACGCCGCGCGGGCGGCGGTAGACCTTGGTCCTAGACCCGTTTGCCCTTTCGTCTGATGCCTCGACACCCCGCCGGAGATAGCGTCGCTGAGAGATGTCGGACTTCGCAGCGACCGTAACCCCCGACCAATCCACTTCGAAGCCGCTCGGGTTCGCACCTGCCCTGATCAGCATCTTCATCTCGCGCGCACTGGCGGCGACGCTTGCCCGGTTGATCTGGCTCGCCCTCCCGCTCTACGGAGGTTGGAACAGCTACGGCGGGTGGAACTCGTACCTAATTCTCTACAGCCTGTTCGTGAGCATCCTGGCAGCGTTCGGCATCCCCCTTCTCCTCAGGCTCTTCCGATACGAGATCTCGTATGCCGGCGCGCTGATCGCCCTCTTCGTCGGCGACATCGCGGCGATCTTCCTCTACAAGAGCCTCATCGCCCATGCTGCGCGCTCGCCCTACCTTCTCGTCCCCTCGAGATCCGCCTTTGGCGCCCTGGGCCTGATCGTGTCCCTCCTGCTGAGCGCCTGGATCCTTCAACTGGCGGCTAACCGCCGGCATCGACGTGCGCCAAACAACAGAGGCTAGGCCGAGAGAGGCGAGCAGCTCGAGCTAGAGGCGCTCGACGCTGGAGCCGCCGACGATCGCGTCACGGCCGTCGCCGAACCGCACCCACGCCTTGCCCGCCCCGTCGTAGTCCGGCGACCAGACGATCAGCGTTGCGTCCTCGCCGGCGACACGCACACGTTCCGTCCCTTCGGAGTGTGCCCCACGCCAGACCCGGACGAACGGGTTCTCTTGCCACTCGCGCTCAATCGTGGTCTCGTCCATGTGTCCCGGCAAGACGCGCGTCTCGTGCGGAAGCTTCATGAGAATGTCCATCACCGAGCTCCGCACCTGTTCGAACTTCCCGCCGCCAACCGAGTCCTTGAACAGCGTATCGCCGGTGAAGACGGCTTCGCCGTTCACGACGAAGGCGACCATGTCATCCGAGTGGCCGGGCGTCTCGAGAGCCTCGACCCGCAAACCTCCGACCTCCACGCCATCCGTTCGGACCGGTAGGCCCAGCTGTCCCTCGTTCACGACATGGTCGTGGTGAGAGTGGGTCCGAAGGACGACCTGCGGCTCGACCCGCCACTGCTTGGCGGCAGCCTGAAGCGGCTCCAACGCAGCTCCCGAGTCGACGTAGAGCGCACTCCCGCCCTCCTCGTCCGCGACGAGGTACGCGTTCGAGAGCCAGTCCGGATGCATGCTTCGCTGGACGAGCACGGGGGTAGGCTACCCGGACAAACTGCGATGAGGAGGCACTGAGATGGGTCTGTTTTCACGCTTCGCGCAAATCGTCAGGGCGAAGATCAGCGCCCTCCTGAACCGCGCCGAGAACCCGAATGAGACGCTCGATTACTCGTACGAGAAGCAGCTGCAGTCCCTGCAGAACGTCAAACGCGGCGTGGCCGACGTCGTCACGGCGAAGAAGCGTCTCCAGATCCAGACCCAGCAGCTCGAGCAAAGCGTCGTCAGGCTCGACACCCAGGCCCGCCAGGCGCTCGCCGCCGGGCGCGAGGATCTCGCGCGGCAGGCACTCGAGCGCAAGTCGGGCCTCCAGCAGCAGCTGCTCGATCTCGACACGCAGGTGAAGCAGCTGGAGGAGCAGCAGGAGAAGCTCGTTGGGAACGAGAAGCAGCTGTCCGCTCGCATCGAGCAATTCCGCTCGCAAAAGGAGGTCATCAAGGCGCAGTACTCGGCAGCGGAGGCGCAGGTGCGGATCGGCGAGGCGGCCACCGGAATCGGCCGCGAGATGGACAACACCGGCCTCGCCATCCAGCGGGCGAAGGACAAGACGGAGCAGATGCAAGCGCGCGCGTCGGCGATCGACGAGCTCGTCCAGGCCGGCGACCTCGAGGAACTCGGCTCGGACAAGACGCAGCTTGATCGGGAACTTGCGGAGCTCGCCTCGCAGCAGCAGGTGGACCGTGAGCTCGAGGAGCTGAAGGCGGAAGTGGGCGCGGGCGGCGACAAGAAGGAGCTCGAGAGCTAATTCCTCGATCCGCGAGAGGTTTCGCCTGCCGGCCGAGGGGGAGAAACAATGCGAAAAGTGGGGATGCCCGCGACTGGATCGCAGGTATCCCCGTTGCTTTTGCGAAAGGACTCTCGGAGCGGGCGGAAACCGCCGATAGGAGCTCTCGTGACCGGTAGGACCTTGGCTGAGCTGTATTGCGTTGGAGGCGCGGTTCTGGGCCTCTGGGCCCTCGTCCGTTTTCCGTCGCGGGCACCCTCGACGCTCAGCGGCGCGATGTTCGCCCTCATAGCGGCGGTCGCTGTAACAGCGGCGATCCCGACCCTCCTCGGGTATTCCATCGCCCATGGAGGCAAAATCGGGGGCGTCGCCGGCCTCATCGGGCTGGTTCTCCCGGCGCTGACGGCAATCTTCTGGTCGGCGGGCTCGCTGTTCCGCGTCTTCAGCGGGCTCTTCAACCGCGGCGTTGGCTGACGCTGCGGCGGATTACGAGAGCGTCAGGACAGGCATAATGTCGAGGTGGCAGCTCTTGCCATAGCTTTTGCCGCAAGCTTGCTTGCGGGTCCGTCGATGGGCATCATCGCGGCGAGCGCTGGGTGGGTGCAGGGGGTTCGACCACGGCAGTTTCTGCGCGAGTGCCGCCCGCTCCTCAGAAGGTGCGCTTTCGGGTTCGCGTCGATGGGCCTCGTCCTTGGGGCGGTTGGGGTGGCCGAAGCAGATCGGCTCCAAGCGGCCCTCGGCTCGACGTGCGCAGCAGCAGCTTTCCTCGTCGCCATCGCGACCTGGCTCCTCCTCGTCGAGCCCGAGGATGAGGGCGACGAGCCGAATGGGCTCGACGAGCCCAAGTGGTGGCCTCAGTTCGAGGCAGACCTTGCCGACTGGACTCGGCAGACCCGGATTCCCGTAGGTCCCCGCCTCTAGCGCGCACCGTCTCCCGGCGCACGCCTTGGGTTGAGCCGAAGGTCTAGCCGATTCTGAACCTTCGCCCGTGCGCGGTGACCCCGCGTTTGAGGCCTTATTCATGAGCAAGGGGCGTCGCGCGGCGCGGCGCCAATCCGACACGGGAGGTAAGTGGGATGCTCACTCGCATCCAGGTCTTTCTCGGCAAGGTCTTCACGCTCGAAGCGGAAGATCTCAAGCGCGAGGAAGGTCAGACCGTTACGGAGTATGGCGTCGTTCTGGGCGTGTTGATCGTCGCCCTGGGCGGAGTCGTCTTCGTGTTGAGGGACAACATCGCGGCCTTCATCGACAAGGTCGGCGCAGCCCTCGACGCGCTCATTCCGTAAGGGAACTCGCACGATGGCGAAGGTGACACACGCAACTCTCGGCCTGGCCCGCAGCTTCGAGCCGGTCTCTGGCATGAGGCCTGTTGATGAAGATGAGGGACAGACCGTGACGGAGTACGCAGTCGTGCTCAGCGTGGTCATCATCGCTCTCGCTGGTGTGGTCTTCGCGCTCCAGGGTCAAATCGAGTCGTTCATCGAGAAGGTGGCGACGGAGATTGCGGCGATCCTGCCTTAGCGAGGAGAGCGGGACAGGCCCCCGGCTGTCGTTCGACCCGAAGGGTTCGACGGCGGCGGGGGGTCTCTCTCCCGTTCGGCGCCGGCGAAGGCTCGCCATGCGCTTCGCCCGCGATGAGTCGGGCCAATCCGTGGTGGAGTTCGGCATGGTCGTGCCGATCCTTTGCACGCTCGTTCTCGTGTTCGTCGATTTCGGCAAGGCGATGAACTACTGGATAGATCTGACGCACGTCGCGAATCAGGGAGCGCGTCTCGCTGCAGTCGATCTCGACCTGTCGAAGGCTCCATATAGCAGTGGCCTTTCGCTCCAGCAATACGTCCAGCAGCAAGCCGAAACGTCGGAGCTGAAGGGAGCGACCGTCTCGATTTGTTTCCCCACTGGCGATCAGACAGCGGGGTCTCCGGTGACCGTTGAGCTCGCCTACGACTACAAGTTCATTCCGTTCATCAACCGCACGATCACGATCAGGGGTAAGGCGACGATGCGGCTAGAGCACCAGGCTACGCACTTCTTGGCCTCTGGAACGTGTTCGGTGCCGTGAATGTGCGCTACTCAATTCGTTCCGAGGAGGGAGGCGTGATCGTCCTTGTCGGCCTCTTGATGCCGGCGGTCATCCTGCTCCTCGCCCTCGCGGTCCAGATCGGGAACTGGTACGCGCACAAGCGCCATCTTCAAGTGCAGGTGGACGCGGCAGCGCTCGCGGGCGGCCAGTACTTCAGCGACTGTCTCAAGAGCTCCGGCGGAGCCGTTCAAGCCGAGATGGAGAGCATCGCAGCCTTGTACGGCGGGACCTTCTACAACGAACAGGTAGGTGGTGCGTCTGGGAAGGGATCGCTGACGCTCTGGTACCAGCGAAATCAATACCCGCCCCCGACGAAGACGCCGGCGGACGTGGACGTTCCCGAAGGCCAGGACGCCTGTGCGAGCGCGATGTTCGACGTGAAAGCCACCGAAGCTGGGATTCCGCATCTGTTCAACATCGGGCTATCGCCGGTGAATGTTCATGCGCACGCCCGCGTCGAGCTGCGCCTGCTCACGCAGATGAGGGGTCTGTTGCCCGTCGCCGTTCCCGACACGCGCTTCGACTTCGGTTTCGCAACGTTCATCAACGAGGCAACCGGCGCCGTGATCGCCGGGCCGGTCGCGATGACAAAGAGTGGCACGAACGCCAAGGGCCAACAGCTTTGGGCCACACCCTCACCCCCGGCGGTGCCGATCGAGGCAAGAGACATCGGCGTCCGGATCCGGTTGGTGGCGGGAACCGACCCGAACCGAGCGTGCGGACAGCTCTATACGGAGTGCTATACGGACCCCGACCTGACGACCGAGGGCCTGGTCCACATCCGAGGGTGGACCGCCACAGGTGGCCCCCTGCAGCCGGTCGAATTGCGCAACGTCTGGATGCTGCCCGGCAGTTGCGACCCGCATTCCTATTTCACGATGATCGATTGCAGCGCGGGGATCCAGGCCGAGGTCGACTTCGGCGACCGGCTGATCATCGGTCCGGACGCCACAGCTACCGTCACCGCGACGATCGCCGGCGGGGGAACGGTCGACCTCACACGCGGCGCGCCGGTCGCCGGAACGACATTCACCTGGACAGCCGGCGGCGGCCTCGGAGTCGGCGGGCCGGGCGCGCACGCCGTCACGATGCACTACAGCTGGGAACAGACGACGGGACTCTGGCGCGGCAACACCTGCACGAACAAGGGGAGCAATCCGTGCAAGCAAAGCGGAGCTTTCGAAGGCGGAAACATGGTGCAGCGTCCGTTCGAAGGATCGCTGGACACGTCAGGGCCGATCCAGCAGGTCGACATCTTTGAGTCAGGCGTCAGTACATCCGGCGCGCACTCGTTCGAGCAAGGCACGACGCACACGCTCGGCGTGACCATCGCGACGGCGGGCACTCTCCGCACTCAGGCTGATGCGACAGATCCCGTCATCTTTCTCCGCGTGACGGGAAGCCGAAATCAGTCGATCGACTGCGATCCTGACATCCCAAACCTGGCGGACGAGCTGGCACAAGGCTGCGGTCCGGCGTACACCATCAACTCCACCCTGACGTGCCCCTCCTACAACGAGCTCTGGGGGACGCCGCAGCCGTGGGACTGCGTCAAGGTGCAGACGGGTGGCGCGGTCGGACAGGTGGAGCGCGGAATGAAGGACCGCATCCTCGGGGGTTCGAACTCGTGCACCGCGCCGATCAACTGGCCGGACTATGGACCCGACGACCGGCGAATCGTGCCGCTGATCATCACGCCCTTCGGGAGCTTCAACGGCAGCGGCAACACAATCGTCCCGGTGATCGACTTCGGAGCCTTTTACGTAATGGGCTGGAACAGCGATCCGTGTCCCGGCGCAGTGCCCGTCCCGAAGGGCTACATCGCGGGGCACTTCATCAAGTACATCCCGAGGAACCCAAACGGCTCCGGCGATACGGCGTGTTACCTCAACGACCCAACGAAGCTCACGCCATGCGCCGCAGTAATGACCAGATGAAACGAGGAGGAGACGAATGCAACTCGCAAGCAAAATGATCTCAACGAAGCGCGGGACGCTCCTTCTCGCTGGGGCAGCCGCGCTTCTTGCAGGGGCACTGATCTTGATCTACCTGAATGGCTATCGAAAGAGCGTGAAGTCAGAGGGCGCGCCTGTGACAGTCCTCATCGCCAGCGAGAACATCCCCAAAGGGACATCGGGGACCGTCATCGCGTCGAAGAACCTGTTCAAAACGACCACGATGCGTGAAAGCCAGCTCCGAGAGGGCGCGTTCAGCGATCCTGCGACCCTCAACGGCAAGGTGGTGACGCAGGAGATCTACAAGGGCTCGCAGTTCACCGCGACCTCCTTCGCAACTGGCGGCAAGACGCTCGTGAGTGGCCTGGCGGGGGACGAAAGAATCGTCGCAATTCCGCTCGACGCCGCTCACGGCCTCATCGGCGAGATCGAACCCGGCAGTCATGTAGACATCTTCGCCGGCTTCAACATCGTGTCGCTCCGGCCTGACGGCACGCCGACCGCCGGTGGCCAGGCTCGAGCAGTCCTGAAGCGGATCATCACCGACGTGCCCGTTGTGGAGATTGCCGGCAAAGCCGGTGGAATGGGCTCGAACGCGACGAAGGTGCTAGTGACGCTGACCGATAAGCAGGCGGCAAACCTCGCCTTCTCATCGGATAACGGCAAGGTCTGGCTCTCGATGCGCCCCGGTGCAGGCGCTGAATCGACTCCGCCCGAGCTCGTCACGGTCGAGACAGTGCTGCTCGGAACGCCTCCGCTCACGGTTCTCCGCTCGTTGAGGGGGCGTTGATGAGCCGCCGCCAGCTGAGCATCTTCATGGCGCTCGACGATCGCGTGGACCAGGACGCCGTGCGCAACGCGCTGCCGCCGGGGACGCCGGTGCGGATGGCCACGCTCGACGACGCCGCCGCACGGATGTCCACCCTGCTCGGCAGCGAACCCGTGGATGTTGTGCTCATCGGGTGCGGCGAGGATTCCGACCGCGCTTTGCACGCGATCGAGGCGGCTGCAGCTGCGCGGCCGGAGACGCCCGTGATCGTCCTCTACGCCGGCAGCCCGAACGGATTCATGGAAGCGGCATTCGACGCAGGGGCCGAGGATCTCATCGCGCTACCGCAAACATCGGGCCAGCTCGTCTTCGCACTGGAGAAGGTAATCGCGCGGAAGCGCGGCACAACAGGCGCCGTCGCAAATCCGCTGATCACTGTTCTCGGTCCGAAGGGCGGAACAGGAAAGACGCTGACGGCCTGCAACCTCGCGGTAGCTCTGGCTCTCGAAGGTGCGCGACCGGTCGTGATCGACCTCGACCTGCAATTCGGCGATGTGGGGCTCGCACTCGGTCTCAAGCCTGAGAAGACGATCTACGACCTGGCCACCTCGGTTGGCTCTCTGGACGGCGGCAAGGTCGACAGCTTTGTCTCCTTGCACGAGTCCGGGGCGCGGGCGCTCCTGGCGCCGGTTCGACCTGATCAGGCGGCCGCGATCAAGATCCCCTTCCTTCAGCAGTTGTTCGAGATCCTGCGAACGGGCTACGACTTCGTGATCGTCGATACCCCGCCGTCATTCTCGCCGGAGGTCATCGCGGCGATCGACGCGTCATCGCACCTGTGCGTGGTCGGGATGCTTGACGCACTCTCCCTCAAAGACACGAAGATCGGATTCGAGACGCTCCAGCAGATGGGGTACGAGCCTGAAGAAACGACGCTCGTACTGAACCGAGCCGATACGAGCGTGGGGATCAGCAGCGAAGACGTCGCGTTGATTCTCGGCAGGACGCCGGATGTTCTCGTCCCGAGCGATCTTGCAATTCCGCGTGCGATCACTCGCGGGCAACCGATCGTCGTCGCCGAGCCGCGCTCCGGCCCTGCACGCGCATACATCGCGCTCGCCCGCGCGTATGCGAGCGCCCGACCCGGCGCCAGGTCGGCCGTCGTCCCCACCGAAGCAGAGCGGGCCCCCAGCCGTCGCCGGTTGCTCAGAAAGGCGCGCTAGGTCATGGAGCTCCACGAGCGTCTTTCGACACAGGCGTCAGCACTGGCAGCCGAGAACGGCGGCCGGGATCCATTTGCCGAAATAAAGAACCGGATCCATCTCGAGCTTGTCAGCGAGCTCGGGCCTCGCCTGTTCGACGTCGCCGACTCCGAGTCGGTGCGTCGGACCGTGGAAGAAGGGATCCGAGACCGGCTCCGGCAGGAAGCGGTACTGGCCCACGAGGATCGCCAACGCCTGGCGGCCGAGATCGCGGATGACATCTTCGGTTACGGCCCGCTGGAGCGTTTGCTCAACGATTCCTCGATCTCGGAGGTGATGGTCAACGGCTGCGAAGACATCTGGATCGAGCGCGACGGTCTCATCTCTCAAACACCGCTCCGCTTTTCCGACGACTCGCAGCTACGGCGGATCATCACGAAGATGGTCGGCCAGATCGGACGCAGGATCGACGAGTCTTCGCCGATGGTCGACGCAAGACTTCCGGATGGCTCCCGCGTCAATGCGATCATCCCTCCGCTCTCACTATCCGGGCCGCTGCTCACGATCCGGCGTTTCGCCAAGGAGCGCTTCGGCATGGGGGAGCTGATCGGGACCGGCACGCTCAGTCGCGATGCAGCTGATTTTCTCTCTCGCGGCATCGAGGCCGACCTCAACATGCTCATCTCGGGCGGTACCGGCTCCGGGAAGACAACGATGCTGAACGCGCTCTCGGCTGCGGTCCCCGACAGCGATCGCATCGTGACAATCGAGGACGCGGCCGAGCTTCAGCTGAAGCAGCGGCACGTGGTTCGTCTCGAGTCGCGGCCGAAGAACATCGAGGGGGAGGGAGAAGTCACGATCCGCGACCTCGTCCGAAACTCCTTGCGAATGCGGCCCGATCGGATCATCGTCGGCGAGGTTCGCGGCGCGGAGGCTCTCGACATGCTTCAGGCCATGAACACCGGTCACGAAGGTTCTCTTTCGACGGTCCACGCGAACTCGCCTCGCGATGCGCTGAATCGGCTCGAGACCATGGTGCTGATGGCGGGCTATGACCTGCCTGTCAAGGCGATTCGACAACACGTTGCATCGGCCCTGGATCTGATCGTGCAACTCGACCGCCTGGACGACGGCTCGCGCCGAGTCACGCAGATCGTCGAGGTCCAGCGGATGGAGGGTGACATGATTACGCTCCAGTCGCTGTTCGAGTTCAGGCTTGTGCGCATCGACGCGGATCGCACCGTCGTAGGCGCACTCGAGCCGACCGGTCTACGGCCGACGTTCCTGCAGAAGTTCACGCGGCACGGGATCGAGCTTTCGCCAACGCTGTTCGGCGACGAGACCGCTGCCATGTTCGGATTGGATGCAAGCGACAACGGCGACAAGCACGCGTGGATGCGAGCGGGGGAGCGAAGATGAATCGCGGACGCCGCACGCTACTGACGCTCGTTGCGTCTGGATTGATCGCCGTTCCAACGGCTGCCGCCGAGATCGACCTGACGCCGGTCAAACGCGTGCCGTTCCCGAAGCGCGGGTACGTGGTCGACATTGGTCGCGATGCACACTTCACTCACACGCGTGTCCACTTGAGCGAAAACGGCGTCGCGGTCAGCAAGTTCAGGATTCGCCCACTAGCAGGAAGCTCGATCAACTCTGCCGTTGTGCTTGCAATCGATGCGAGCGACAGCATGGCCGGCGCCCCATTCAAGGCTGCGCTCGAAGCCACCCGGGAGTTCGGGTCCAGCCGAACGAACGCGGAGCGCGTTGGTGTTGTGGCGTTCAACGATGACGTCCAGATCTTGCAGGCGCCTACCCTGAGCGTCGAAGAGCTCGGTGCCTCTCTGGACAAAGCACCTTCGCTCTCTTACGGCACGCATATCTACGACGCGGTGCAAGGGTCGCTCGGACTACTGGCCAACGCGAAGGTGGCGACCGGCACAGTCATCATCCTTTCTGACGGCGTCGACGTGGGCAGCTTCGAGACGCTTGAAGAGGCGATCGATGCAGCTCGCAGGCAGGGTGTTCGCGTCTTCACCGTCGGGCTCAGAAGCGCAACGTACGACCCAGAACCGCTGCGGAGGCTCGCCAGTGAGACAGGCGGTTCTTACTATGAGGCCGGCTCCGCCGTCGAGCTCGCACCGATCTATCGTGCGTTGGGCGATCGGTTGGCGAGTCAGTACCTCCTGGAGTACCGATCCAGCGCAATCCCGAGGTCCGCGGTGATCCTGCGGATGAACGTTGATGGCGTCGGAATCGGCACCGCCGAGTACACAGCGCCGAAGCCTTCCGTTTCCGCGCCGTTCCACCGCTCGCTCTTCAAGAGGTTCGTCCTCTCCCCCTTCGCGACGGTCGTGATCAGCCTGCTCCTCGCCGTGATTCTCGGGGGAGTGATGCTGTCCCTTCTCCGCCGAGAGAGAACGGGAGTTGTCAGCCGGGTCGAGGATTTCCTCCACGGCGTCAAGCGACCGGCAGAGCGGCTGATGGCCACGGGGGAGAACGTCCGGACGAGGCTTGCCAGCTCTCCGCAGGCGCAGAGCTGGCTCGGGAGGCTTGATCGCGACCTTGAGATCGCGGGGATCGATATGCGTGCGTCACGTCTCGTCGCGCTTACCGCGGCCGGTACCGGTCTCCTCTGCGTCCTCTTTGGCCTGCTGTCGCCCGTGCTCGTTCTCTTGGGCCTGCTCGTGCCTATGGTGGTGCGCGGGTGGATCAAGCGAAAGCTGCGTCTCGTCAGGGACGAGTTTGCAGATCAGCTGTCGGCTAACCTCCAGGTTCTCGCCTCTGCGATGCGTGCGGGCCATAGCTTCAGCGGCTCGCTCGCCGTCGTCGTTGAGAATGCCCATGAGCCATCGCGTCGCGAGTTGCGGCGCGCTGTGAACGACGACCAACTCGGAATCCCCACGGACGTGGCGATTCGTCGCGTCGCTGATCGCATGGACAATCGTGATCTTCAGCAGGTTGCCCTACTCTCGGAGCTGCAACGCACGGCAGGTGGAAATTCCGCCGAGGTCCTTGACACGGTCACGGACACGATCCGCGAGCGGGGCGAAGTACGTCGCCTCGTGCAGACCCTCACGGCGCAGGGCCGTATGGCACGGTGGATCCTTACCGCCGTCCCTGCAGTCGCTGCGTTCTTCCTCTGGCTGATGCAGCCCGAACTGATGAACCCGCTGTTTCTGACGACCGGCGGTCAGATCGCCCTTGTGATCGCCGCGACCATGGTCGCATGTGGGTCAATGATGATCCAGCGAATCGTCGAGATCAGGGTCTAGCGAGATGATCCTCATCCTCCTCCTTGGTCTCTGCCTGATTGGGGTAGCGGTCGCGCTCGGATTCCGCGCCCGCGTCGGCGACAACGTGCGCGGCCAGCAGACGCTGAAGCACATCGGTTACCGAGTAATCGTCACGATGGTCTCGGTCATCTTCTGGCTGTGGTTGCTGAGCGTCGCGGGCGCGACGCCGGTCGCGGTCTTCCTGCTGGTGGTCGTGTTCGGCGCGGTGGGCTGGTTGGCACCGATCTTCATCCTGAAGAGGCGCGGTGCCGCCCGGCTGCAGCAGATCGATCTTGAAGTGCCCGAACTCGTCGACCTCCTCGTCACAACGGTTGAGGCCGGCGTGGGGTTCACCGCCGCCCTTCAGATCACCGCCCGTCGCGTCGAAGGACCGCTTGGCGAGGAGCTCCGGGTCGCGCTCAGCGAACAAAACATGGGCCTGACGATCCAAGAGGCGCTAGCGAACATGCTGGGCCGCGCGAACAGCCCCGCCTTGCGCGTTTTCGTCCAGGCGATCCTCCAAGGCGAGACACTGGGTGTTTCGATCGGCAAGATCCTCCGCGATCTCGCAGTCGACATGCGGAAGCGACGCCGGCAGTCGGCGGAGGAGCGTGCGCAGAAAGCGCCGACCAAGATCATCTTTCCTCTCGTTCTCTTGATCCTGCCGGCACTCTTCATCGTCTGCGTTGGACCAATCCTGTTCTCGTTCATCCACGGACTCTCCTAGTCGGAGCTAAAGGACGACCTATGACGGACGGCGTCGCGGCACGATTCACGACGGAAGTCGGGAGCGACCAATCAGCGACGAATATCCGGCGACTCCAGCCGCTCCGCGTGCTGCTCTCGGGACAAGATCGCCGCTTCATCCGCGTCACGGCGTTCCTGCTCGCGTTGCGTGGGTACGACGTCACCGAGGCCGAGCCTGGTGAAGCCGTACACGCCGCCGCGCGACACCGCGCAGACGTCGTCGTACTCGAGAGTGGGCTTTCCCGCGCGGTGGCCGCCAGCCGCGTGGCGCAACTTGGTGCGCTCGCAGCTGCACCGGCCGTCGTCATGGTCACGGACGACGGCAAGAACCTGTGGAGCGGCCAGCCGACCGTGGAGAAGTGGACCCCGCTCGAGCAGCTTGTCGGCGCGATCGAAAGCGCGTCGCTGACACGGCGACTCCCCGCAGCAGAGGCGGCCAGTCAATGAATGCCTCCGGCGTAATCCCCGCGAGCTCAGGTCCGCAGTTGCGACGGGATGGCGCACACTCGATCGTGACGGTTCTCACCGGTTTGGCGTTGAGTGCTGCGCTCGTACTCCGGTATGGCGCAGATCGTGACATTCTTCTCGCGCTGTTTGTCGTCAACATCCTCGTTGCGATCTCGCGTCACGACATCGAGCGGAGGGTGATCCCCAACCGCCTCGTCGTGCCCGCGTGGGCGATGGCTCTCGCGGCGAACACGATTCTTCATCCGTCGCAATGGTCGGAATGGCTCCTTGCAAGCCTCGCTGCCGGCGCGTTCTTTCTCGTCTTCGCGCGTGTCTCGCGAGGGGGCGTTGGCATGGGCGACGTCAAGCTCGTTGCTTTCCTCGGAGCAGCCCTAGGTGCAGACGTGCTTCCTGCACTGGTCGTCGGAACCGCAGCGTCGGGAGTGCTGGCGGCGGCGATCCTCGTCCGCCACGGGGCAGCGGGCCGCAACCGAACGTACCCGCTCGGCCCGTTTCTCGCCGCCGGCGCGATCGTGACGCTGCTCTTTCTCTAGGCCCGGCCTGCTCTCGCACGCGTTCACTCGTTGAACGCAAGATAGGGCGTTAGACCCATTGTCGAAATGGGACAACTAAACGACACTGTGCGCGGGGAAACAACGGGAGGGCGAGAAGAATGACTGCGGACTCGCTTCCTCCGCGGACCGGGGAGCTTCTCGGTGTCGGGCCAAAGGCTGCGGCGGAGGTTGGACTCATATCGGACCTGATCGGACGAGCTCAGTCGAGCTCAGTTCCGACTGGTCGCGCGGACGCGCCCGATCTCTACGCTGTCGAGCGCGCCTTTGGGCGGCACTTCGTCGACAAACGGGCGCGTTCGGGCGTCGCGACCGCCCGCGACCGCGCTCTCGATCTCGCAAAGGCGGCGGGAGAAGTGTCTGGATCCCTTGCGATCTCGTTTGCGAGCGACGTCTTCGTATCCCTTGCGATCGAGCGGCCCTGGCGCGAACGGGATGCGGACGTCGTCCTGACCACCTTGTCGACGATTCTGGGGACATCCTCGCGGTCGCTGGCAGTAGAGCTTCTGGTCGCGTCGCTACGCGCACCGCAACTTCTGGAGCTACCTCCAACTGTCGCACTCGAGGTTCAAATTTCCATGCTCCACGCGCTGACGCCGGTGGTGGAAGCGTCGCTCTGGGCGAAGGACGATGCGGGAAGGCCACAATGCATCGTCGCCTTCGGACGGACCGCCGCCACACGTCGATTCCGCGCAATCGCTGCTCGCGCGCTCGACGGTGAACCGGCCGACAGCGGGGAGCGAGGCACGATCGTGGCAGCTCCGGTTCGCCGCTGGCAGCGGCCGGCGGCGGCTCTGGTCGCACGCATGCGGACTCGTGACGGCGCGAGCATCCTTCTGAGCGAGGCCGCTGACGCGATGGGTCCTCTTCTCGAACGCGAGTTCCTCCTTCAGCGAGCCGCTGCACGTGAGAACGCGCTCGTGCGGGCCACCGAGAGGCGGCTTGGCCGGCTTGGGCTCGATCTCCACGACGGTGCGCTGCAGCACGTCGCGGCGTTCGCAGCAGACCTCCGCGTCGCTCGGCGCGAGCTCGACGAGATGTCGCCGTCTACGACCCAACCGCACGCGGCGTCGCGAATCAACGACCTCGAGACACGTGTCTGGGAACTCGATCGCGTCCTTCGCGAGCTGGCGCACTCGCTCGAACCCGCGAGCCTGCTCCGGCGCCCGTTGGCCGATGTGATCTCCAGTGAGGCGTCGGCATTCGCCGAGCGAACCGGGATCGAGACGCGACACCTTGTCAAAGGCGAATTCGGAGCGATGACGGCCTCTCAGAAGATTGCTCTGATCCGCATTGTGCAGGAAGCCCTCACGAACATCCGCGAGCATGCGAATGCATCGAGCGTGGAGATCAGCATCTCTGCAACACGCGCTAGTGTCGACGCCCGGATCGAGGACGACGGCGCCGGCTTTGACGTCGCGCGAACGTTGCTGGACGCGGCAAAGCGCGGGCGCCTCGGGCTTGTCGGCAGCAGCGAGCGCGTGCGCTTGCTCGGAGGGACCTTGGACGTGAGCAGCCGTCTGGGCGGGCCGAGCGTGGTCTCCTTCAGCTTGCCGCGCTGGCAGCCGCTGTTCACTGCCGGCGACGAAGCGCCTGCGGTCGAGCTGCTCGCGACCTAGCACGGCTGAGCGAAACCTGCGCTGTCGCTCGGAGTCGGTTACGACGTGCTACTTGCCGTGGCCGTTTCCGTGATCCCCGCCGGGATGGTCAGCCTGACCGGAAGACGCGCCAGGCGCCCCACTGCTCGACGGCGGCGGCGGCTCCGGAGCTTTGCCGCCCTTACCGGGCTTGGCATCTTGCTTCGGCGGAGCGTGCCCGCCGCCGCTTGCGCGCGGCGGCGGGGAGGCCGGAGTAGCGCGCGGCACCGATGCGTGCGGTCGTGCGGGCGATGCCGGGACGGCACCGCCTCGCGAGGCGCGCGGAGGGCGCTTCCGCCCCTCTGAGCGGCTCTTCGTGCCACCCGATGTCTGGAGCGCCCGGGTCGGGATCGAGGCCGCTTGAGGCGAGCCAGATGCCGTCGTGTCGCCCGCTGCAGCAGGCTGCTCCTGCGGCGCGACAACATCGGGCGACTCCGGTTGTGAGGGCTGTCCGGGCGAAGCCGGCGTGGTCGGACCGGTCGGGGACGTCGCACCTGGTGATGGCAGGGCGGCGGCACCGGAAAGGAACTCAGGCCCGAACAAGGGATTCGCCGAGAGCGAGGACGGCCGACCCAACGGACCCTCCGGCCTCCCGGCGGTCGGCAGCACGAACTCGGGGACGGCCCGCTGCTGCGCGCCGGGAACCGCGAACTCGGTCGCTTTGACGCTCTCCCGGACGCCGAAGGCGTGCAGCCAGAACTGGACCGAAGCGAGGCCGCCGGCACCGACGAGAGCCAGGTATGCAGCAGCGGAAAGCGGCCGTCTCACAAGCCTTAGTATCCCTCTGCCGCCGGACACGCGTTCAGGCCGTTTCGGGGCCCGCCGCGACGACGCAATCTTTGCCCTGCCGCTTCGCGGCGTACAGGGCGAGGTCGGCCGAGGTCATGAGGTCGTCGGCGGTGTGGATCTGCGGGAAGGCCGCAACTCCGAAGCTCGCCGTCACCTGCACGTAACTCGGTCCGACCGGTATCGCCAGCTCTGACGCCGCGACGCGCAGGCTCTCGGCGAGGGACTCCGCACCGGCGGCGTCGGTCTCCGGGAGCAAGATCGCGAACTCCTCGCCTCC
>WNGA01006591.1_pt1 | contig 22409 bp, 21 predicted proteins | sample 5400061 | NCBI WGS metagenome assembly WNGA01 (sample SAMN13153366, study PRJNA577476) | soil metagenome | isolation source: 100 cm soil or saprolite under grassland replicate 2 | place: USA:California | collected 2016-06-15
CGGCAGGTTCTCCATAGGCCAGAATTATAGCCACATCCGAAGACGAGATCCGCGACGGTCCACGGACGACATCAGACCCTGGTTCGCGCACCACTCGGCTGGAGAAAGCTGACGTTCCAGGTCAGGAGGGCCGTGGACCAAAGGGGACACTACTCGAACCTACCGACCGGTAGCCAATTGAGACTGCTGATCCGCTCTGAGTGGGCTGCGAGGCTCACCTGGCTTACAGACCGATTCAGCAATCGTCGGTCGTGACGAAGTATCCGCGGTCTCGATCACCAACCTCTCGGTACGACCTCTCCCCGTCTGTTGTCCCGGCGCCCTTCGAGCTGAGTGTGCGAGGCCCCGTAGCGGCACCTCATTCGGCAGACTGGGGCTCCATCGGTGTCGCCCAGTCGCGTCGCCCACCGGTCGGGCCGGCGGTGAGACCCGCTCACTCGCGTCCCGATGACGTCCGACCTGAACCAGGTTGGCCAGAGAGGAACCTCAGTTGTGACCAAGCTCAGGAGAAACCGAGTCCTGACCTGGGACACGTGAAGCCAACCTGCAGCTTCCAATGGCTCCGATAACGATGGAACTCCAGGAGCGCGATGTTGTTGCCGTTCCTGCGGACACGCACTTCTCTGGGCAGGCCGCCCGGGTAGCCGGCCACCTGGAACTGATCCCCGGGCTGTTCGTGATGCACCAGCTTGCGAGCAACCCGCAACACTCCTCCCCGGGGTCCGACGATCCCGGCGACAGCGCCGGGGGCATTGCACGCGAGCCCGTCGCCTATCCAGTAGCGGTGGGGGTCCTCGACTCGGAGGACCTTGGCAGTACCAGTCCCCGGTTTGTCGGGCTGCGCCCCGCACTCTGCGACGACCCCGGGCGGCGGTGCTTGAAGGGCCGCGGTCTTGGACTCTCCGGGCTGGAGCTCGACGAAGGCCCCTGGAGGTGCGCTAAAGCTCACTTCTGTCCCGGATACCTTCGAATTGTTCCTCACGGTGATCGACAGCGAGCACTAGTGAAACGGTTCCCCGTTCCCGGACATGAGGGTTACGGTCGGGTTGAGTCGGGAGGAGAGCACCGTGAGGCTGCGTATGGGGCGGGGTATCGGTGGATGAGGCGGACCGCCAGGAACTCTTCCGTCTCCTGTACCAGGCAAACTACGTAGGAATCCTCGGTTACGCGCTGAGGCGGGCCGAGTCCGGCGAGGATGCCGCAGACGTTGTGGCCGAAACATTCCTGACGGCATGGCGCCGCCTAGACGACGTACCTCCGGGTACCTCAGCTCGGCTTTGGCTGTACGGGGTTGCCCGGCGAGTGCTAGCCAACCAGCATCGGGGGGAGCGCCGGCGGTCGCGGCTCGCTGAGCGGCTGCGGGAGGACATCAACCAGGTCGAGTCCAGTACCCCGTTGGAGGTCATGATGGTGAAGCAGGCGCTGGGCCAGCTCCGCGAAGAAGACCGCGACATCATCGGGCTCGCGGCCTGGGAGGGACTCTCCCACGAAGAGGTGGGCAAGGTCCTCGGCTGCTCGCCGAACGCGGCCAAGATCCGCCTGCATCGAGCCCGCAGGCGACTGATGACACGACTCTCCACAACGGGCGGAGGCGCGACACGGTTGGACCGGTCCAGACATGAAGAAGGGGGACCGGTATCGGCCCTTCCCGCAATGGAGGAGGAATCGTGAGCAACCCCAGAGATTTGCTCGATGACCTGCTGCCCCGTTCGGCGACGGTGCGGGATGAGGACCTGATCCCTCTCGCGAACACCCCGTCCGCAAACGCTCTGTTCGCGGAGATCGTCTCGATGCCACACGGAGGAGAAGAGACGCATTCCCGCATCGAAATGGAGCCGACCGTCGAGAACCTGGGGTCGGCCGGGAACCGAGCCCGCGACACGGTCAGCCCCCACCGCCTCCGGAACGTTCTGGTCGCAGTCACGCTTGCCCTGGCGGTGGGAGTGTCGGTTCCAGCATTTGGAGTGGTTCCGCACATCAAGAGCTGGTTCTCTGACTTGAAGGGAAGCGACAATCCCATAGCGCAGACACCTGATGTCGTCCTCGCTTCCGGTGTCGATGGGCGGGCGTGGAGAATCGTCGCCACTCAGACCAACGAGGGCCTGTGTGTCTTTCTCTTCACACAACGGTTTGGGGAACCTCTAGGTCTCGGTGGATGCGGCTGGGCCTCCGATATTCGTGGCTATGGGTCAGCCGACGAGCTTCACTGGATCGCAGGAACGAACGGATCCGGCGGTATCGCTGTCCTCAACCGGAACATCACCTACGGCGTCACGGCAGAAGGTGTGGCGAGTGTCGACCTGGAGCTCGCCAATGGGCAAGCGGTGACTGCCAGCTTGATTGAGCGGCCGGATGGGCTCGGTGGCCCACTTAACTTCTACTGGGCCGCGCTGGGCACCAAGGAAGGAGTCAAGCTGAACGCGGATGGTGGCGCGATGGAATCTGAGCTCCCCCTCGTGCACGCGCTCGTCGCCCGTGATTCGGCCGGGAACATTCTGGAGCGTCGAATCGTCGACGGGTCGCACGGCTGAGGGGCAATTACTCGAACCTTCCAGCCGGTAGGTTCCCGAGCACAAAGAAGGCCGCTGAACAGCGGCTTCACATCTCGGCACACGTGTGTGGAAAGGGCTTCAGCAAGCCAAGCAGTGGACCCAGAGGGGACTCGAACCACGGGTCGGACCTCACCGCGAGGGGCCGAAAGGCAGAGGCCGCGTGGCCGGATCCCAGTGCGATCGGCTCGGGCGGGTGATACGACTTCGAAATTGGAGCTTTCCTTCCGGGAGGGCTCTGCGGGGGGCCCAGGATGTCAGACCCCCCCGCCATAATGACAAGCATGGAAGTTGCCCCCGTGGAGGAGGCCACCGAGCTGCTGGAGAAGGCCAACGCCGACCTCCGGCCCGAGCTGCTCTCCGGGCCCGAGGCCCGCGCGCTGCTCGGGGCCTATGTCCGGGCCCAGCGGCTGGCGGCCTTCGGGGTGGCCGCCCTGGCCGGGGTGGTCGAGTCCCCCTCCGATCTGGCCCGGGCCACCGGGACCTCTGTGGGGAAGGCCAGGGACATCGTCGCCACCTCGAAGGTCCTGGAGGACTGCGGTGAGCTCACCGACGCCCTGCGCCGGGGCGAGGTCTCGCTCGACCAGGCCACGGAGATCGCCGGGGCGGAGCGATCCGCCCCCGGGGCGGCCCGGAACCTCCTCGCGGTGGCCCGGGAGGAGGCCTTTCACGTCCTCAAGGAGCGGGCCCGCACCGTGCGGCTCGAGGCGGAACGGCACCGGGGCCTGGCAGAGCGCCAGCGTGAGGCCCGCTCCGCCCGCAGCTACCGCGACGACCTCGGCATGGTGCACGTCCACCTGGCCCTCGAGCCCCATGTGGGCACGCCCATCGTGAACCGGGCCGAGGCACAGGCGGCCCGGCTCGCCCGGGAGGCCAACAGGAAGGAACAGGAACGGGAGCCCTTCGAGCGCCATCTGGCCGACGCCTACGCCGCGCTGCTCGCCGGTGGTGGCGGGGGGCGGCGGCGGCCCGAGCTCGTTGTGGTGGTGAGCCACGGGGTGGCCACGCGGGGGTGGCGCGACGTGGCGGAGGGGGAGGTGTGCAAGATCCCCGGGGTGGGGCCGGTCTCGCCCGAGGTGGCTCGGCAGGTCGCCCAGGACGCCTTCCTGACCGGGGTCATCTCCGACGGCAAGGATCTCCGTCACATGCGGCGGTGGACGCGCAACACCCCCGTCGAGGTCCGACTGGCGCTCGAGCTCGGGGATCCCCCCGCCTTCGACGGCATCCGGTGCGCTGACTGCGGCAACCGCTTCGGGACCGAGATCGACCACGTCGAGCCCCACGTCGCCCTGGGCCCGGCCTCCACCGACAACCTCGAGCCCCGGTGCTGGTCGTGCCACCAGGCCAAGACGGCGCGGGACCGCAAGGCCGGCAAGCTCCGACCTCCGGACACCTGACACGCCGCGCGGAAGGTGCTCGGTCGGGAATCGCCCGCACGGGGGCGAGAGGCCCCCGTGACGCGCGGAATGGCTTGGACGGCCGACGGGAACCCCAGTGGACCAGAGGGGAGTTGAACCAACGGTTCTCTCCGGTTGTTGATTGGTCATCCCTGGACGGGAAGGATCACCTCGGAGTGGTGGGCGGCGTCGTGGTACAGGCTGAGGACGCCGCCGACTGAGCGTTCGAGCTGCGGTTCGGTCGGGGAGAGGTGGGGGGCGTCGCTGGGCTGGATGCTGATGCGCAGCGAGTGCCCGGGGGCGAACCGGGCCGAGGTGGGGAAGATCTCGATCCACACGGCGTAGGCCTTCCCGTCGACCACCGGCAGCTCGCTGGTCTTCGTGAAGGGGTGGTAGGGGCGGACCATGAGGCCGCCGGCGAACGTCGACATCGAACGGTCCAGGGCCCGGAGCGAGATCGTGTTCCAGCCCGCGGTGAGCTGGGTGGCCCGGCCGTTCGGATCGACGTCCTCCACCCGGACCGCGAGGAGGCTGTCGTGGCCGTTCGTTCCCACGTCCAGGCGCACCGCGATGGGTCCGGCCACCGTGAGGCCCCTCGGCAGGGCGAGGTCGTAGGCCAGGCCGGTGGCGTCGTTGAACTCGTCGTCGCTCTCGCACAGCGAGCCCGATCCGGCCCCCGCGGTCCACTGCACCGTCGAACGCGTGCACACTCCGGACAGGGGCTGCCACGGCAGCGTGTCGGGTGACTGCTTCGCCGGCGGGGCGGCAGCGAGCGTCCCGGCGCTCCCCGGCTCGGCGGGCCCCGACAGGTAGAGCTGCCGGTACCCGACGCCCGGCGGTGGCCACGAGGGCGCGAAATGGTAGTGGCCCTCGCCGTTGCGGAAGTACGTCACGGACGGCGTGTTCGCGAGCCCCGGGTCCGCGACGCCGCGCACGTAGTGGTCGAACCATCGCAGCTCCAACTCGTTGGCGGGCGGGACTCCGTCGGCGGGCAGGCCGTTGCCGGCCGTGATGTGGTACCAGGGCCCCATCACCAGGCGCACCGGCACGCCGTTCGCCCTCAGCCGCTGATACAGCAGGGGCTCGCCCCGCTGGAACAGGTCGAACCACCCGCCCATGATGAACGTGGGGATGCGGACGCGGTCGATGACGTCGATCGGCGACCGCGTCCGGTAGAAGGCGCCGTCGTACGCGTTGGAGCCGCCCTGCATCGCATCGAGGACGGTCTGCGCCTGGAACGACTGAGCGCCCTCCGCGTGGTCGTTCATGACCTCGAGCGTCCGGCCCGGATCCGAGCCCGAATAGGTCGGCGGCAGCAGCCCCAGGGCGGTCACCAGGCCGAGCCACGACGGGATGAAGCTCGTGTCGATCTGCCCGCCGGACGCGGTGATGTCGCGGTACGCGTCCGACATCGGCACGATCGGGAACGCTGCCTTCACCGAGGGCTGCTGGTGGGCCGCGGTGAACAGCTGGTTGATCGCGCCATAGGAGGTCCCGTGCAGCCCCACCCGGCCGTTCGACCAGGGCCTCGTCGGCGAGGCCACCCATCGCACCAGCTCGGCGCTGTCCCGTTGCTCCCGGGCCCCGAACGAATTCCAGCGGCCCTCGGACGAACCGGTTCCCCGGACGTCAACGATGACCTGCACGTACCCCCGCCGCACCAGGTAGTCGGACTCGAAGTTCAGCGCACCGTTCTTGTTGTACGGGGTCTGGGTGAGCACCACCGGGAACCGCCCGGGCGCCGGCGTGCCGTCGGCCCTCGCGGGGCGGAGGACGTCGGCGTACAGGACCACCCCATCGGACATCCGGATGGGCACGTCGGCGGTGCGGGCCACGCCGTACGTGGCGGGCCGCGGCGACCATCGGGTCCAGGACGAGGCGGCGCCGGCGGGGGAGGGGACGGCCACCGCGAGGGCGGCGACGAGCGAGGCTGCGGCGAGGATGCGGGCTCTCATCGGCGGGCTCCACTCAAGCGGCGGGCGCCGGTTCGTCTCTTACCCGCTTGCTCCGTTCAGGAAAACAACGTCAGGCGGCGCCCGGGTCGCCGGTTCGAACGAAGCCGAGCATCCGGTTCCAGGCGTCCGCGGAGGCCTCGGCGTGCTCCTCGGCGGCCCGGTCGAAGAACGAATGTGGCGCGCCGTCGTAGATCTCGACGTGGTGGGTGACCCCCGCGCCGCCGAGCGCCTCGTCGAACCGCCGGACGTGCTCGTGCGTGATGTTCCGGTCGGCACCCGCGAACAGCCCGAGCACCGGGCAGCGGTACCCGGCCGCCAGCCGGGTCGGCGCGTCCCGGTCGTGCTCATCCCGCTCCGCGACGAACCCGTAGAACCCGATCACGCCGGCCAGGTCGTGGTCGCGGGCCGCCTGGTTGAACGAGTTCCGCCCGCCGAAGCAGAACCCCACCGTGAACAGCCGTTCGGCGGCGCCGCCCTCCGGCGAGCGGAGGTGTGCGGCCGCCGCGGCGACGTCGGCCGCGATGCCCCCGGGCGTGGTGGCCTGCACGTGCGGCATGTACTCGAAGTCGTCGTCGCGCTCGGCGACGCCCGCGGTCCGCCCGAAGTAGTCGAGCGCGGTGGCGTGCACCCCGGCGTCGGCGAACCGGAGCGCCAGCTCCTCGTAGAAGGGATGGAGGCCCCGGACGTCCGGGAGGACGACCATCCCCGCACCGCCGCGGTCGGAGTGCCGCACCGAGTAGGCGGCGAACCGGTTCCCGTCGGCGGCCTCCAGCTCGATGCGCTCACCCTCGGCGGATCCGGCTCCTCCCGAGATCGGCGGCAACGGCGGTCTGGCGGCGGGGTCGTAGCACATGAGGCCTCCTCGATTCGCTCGCGGATCCGCGGGCGGAAGCCTATCGCCCCGACCGGGGCCTTCCCGGCGTGCCAAGATTGGAACGCTGGGAGGGAATCGGACCTGAGGGAGGGACGAACGTGGCTGGGATGGTTCCGGAGGACATCGGCGAGCTGACGTGGGTGGCCGACCCGCGGGTGTCGCCGGACGGTCGGCAGGTGGCGTACGTCGTCATGCGGGTCGACCGTGAGGCCAACGAGTACCGGAGTGCGATCTGGGTCTCGGCGGCGGATGGCTCCGCCGAGCCCCGGCAGCTCACCGCGGGGGCGAAGCGCGACGGCTCGCCGCGATGGTCGCCCGACGGCGCGCAGTTGGCGTTCGTGTCGAACCGCGACGGCAAGGTGGGCCAGCTGTACGTGATCCCGATGGACGGCGGCGAGCCGCGCAAGCTCACCTCGTCGAAGGAGGACGTCGAGGAGCCGTCGTGGTCGCCGGACGGGTCGCGGATCGCGTATTCGGCCCGGGTCCCGGATCCCGCCTACGAGGAGGAGGACGAGCGCAAGCGCGCGCCGCGGCGGTTCACCAGGCTCCAGTTCAAGCTCGACAACGTCGGCTGGACCGGGGACCGGCGCCAGCACCTGTTCGTCGTGGCCGCGGACGGGAGCGCCGAACCCGAGCAGCTCACCGACGGCGACTTCGAGGACGACGGTGTGTGCTGGTCGCCCGACGGCACCCGGCTGGCGTTCGCCTCGGCCCGGGAGGAGCACTGGGACACCCTGCCGGTGCGGGACGTCTACGCGATCGACGCGTCCGGCGGCGAGGCGGAGCGGCTGACCGGCGGCGACGGCACGGCCGAGCGGCTGTCGTGGTCCCCGGATGGGCGGCGCATCGCGTACCTGGTCAACCCCGGCGTGTTCGACGACCCCCGCCACACGCAGGTGGCGGTGCTCGACGTGGCGACCGGCGAGTGCACGGTTCTCACCGAGTCCCTGGACCGGAACTGCGCGCCGTACCCGCCGGCCCGGGAACCCCTGTGGGACGGCGGCGACGTGCTGTTCGCGGTGGAGGACCACGGCGCCACGCATCTGTACCGGGTCCCGGGGGACGGCTCGGGGAAGCCCGAGCTCGTGGTGGGTGGCGACCGGGGGCTCACCGGGTGGGACGCCGCCGGCGGGACCATCGCCCACACACTGTCGACGCCCACCGAGGTCCCGGAGCTGTTCGTGGGGGAGCGGCGGCTGACCGAGGTGGGGCGGGCGTTCGCCGATGCCCGGGAGATCGTGGACCAGGAGCGGTTCACGGCGACCTCGGCCGACGGCACGGAGGTCGACGCGTGGATCATGCGCCCCGCCGGCTTCGAGGAGGGCCGGCGGTATCCGACGGTGCTGAACGTCCACGGGGGGCCGTTCGCCCAGTACGGCATGCGGTTCTTCGACGAGTTCCAGGTCCAGGCCGGCGCGGGGTACGTGGTCGTGTTCTGCAATCCGCGAGGCTCGTCCGGTCAGACGGAGGAATGGGGCCGGGCCATCCGGGGGCCGGTGGAGGGTGGGCCCGGGTGGGGGACCCGCGACTACGAGGACGTCATGGCCGTCGTGGACGAGGCCGTGCGGCGGTTCGACTTCGTGGACGGCGACCGCATCGGCGTCATGGGCGGCTCGTACGGCGGCTACATGACGTCGTGGATCGTGGGGCACACGGACCGGTTCGCCGCGGCCATCAGCGAACGGTCCTGCAACAACTTCCTGCTGGAGGGGGGAAGCGCCGACATCGGCTGGATGTTCAAGGGCGAGCTGGGGGCGTTCTGGTTCGAGGATCCCGAGGCCTATTTGAAGATCTCCCCGTCGACCTACGCGACGAACATCACCACGCCGCTGCTGATCCTGCACTCGGAGAACGACCTGCGGTGCCCAGTGGGCCACGCCGAGGACCTGTTCACGATCCTGCGCCTGCTCCGCCGCGAGGTGGAGCTGGTCCGGTTCCCGGCCGAGAGCCACGAGCTGAGCCGCTCGGGTTCCCCGGCCCACCGCGTCCAGCGCTTCGAGGTCATCCTGGACTGGCTCGAACGCCACCTGGGCAACGCGTAGCCGCCTTCCCGACCAAGAGGGCCGCCTCCGAGCTCGACCAGGCCGCCAACGCGTGGAACGTGACCGAGTCGACCTACCGGTTCGAGGGCACGCAGGTGCGCCACGGGGGCTCGTCGTGGCGGTGGATGGCCCGGATCGAGCTGGGAGTGGCAGAGCGGACACGTCTCCGGCTCCAACTGGATCCTGTGGTGGGAGCGCCGGCGGTGGCCCTCCGAGCCCCGTCCCGTCGAATCCGCCGCCCGCCGCACCACCGCGGCCTGACCGCGAGGGAGCGGGTCAGCCGGCCCGGCGACCCCCGGACCCGTGACCGACAGGCCTGACGGCACCGGATCTCGATGGAGCCCTGCTACAGTGCCGCCCCACATGGACTGGCGACTCGAGCTGGTGCAGGTCCCCGTCTCCGACGTGGACCGGGCGAAGGCCTTCTACACAGAGAAGGTCGGGTTCCACCTGGACCACGACCACCAGGTCACCGACGAGCTCCGATTCGTCCAGCTGACGCCTCCCGGTTCGGCCTGCTCCATCGCCCTGGGAACGGGGCTCGGCGACATGCCGCCCGGATCCGTCAAGGGCCTCCAGCTGGTGGTCCCGGACATCCACGCAGCGCGCGCCGAGCTCCTGGAACGCGGGCTGGAGGTCGGCGAGGTCCAGGTGTTCCCCTGGGGCTCGTTCGTCTTCTTCAGCGACCCGGACGGCAACGCCTGGTCCGTCCAGCAGATCCCCCCTCGCTGACGAACCCCGGCGAGAGTGTCGAAGCCGCGCGCCGGACGATGTCACGCGATGGTCACGTGAACCATTCGCGCAGCGGGGGGCTCTCGCCGAGCACCGAGAAATCCCCGCGATCGCGGATCTCGCCGGCGGCGGCGGCCATGGCGTTGACGGCGATCCACGTCAGGCCGCCCCCGACGCTCACCCGTTGCGCCCCGGCATCCGCGATCTCGAAGAACGACATCCCCGGCCGCGCGAGCACGTTCACCGGCTTCGTGACGGCCTCGCAGACGGCGTGGATCTCCTCCCTGCTCCGCAGGCCGGGGGCGAAGAGCACGTCGGCTCCCGCCGCCTCGTACGCCCGGAGGCGGGCGATCGTGTCGTCGAGGTCGGGGTGGCCCCGGATGTGGTTCTCGGCCCGTGCCGTCAGCGTGAACGGGAACTCCAGCGCCCGCGCGGCCTCGGCGGCGGCGGCGATCCGCTCGGCGGCGTGCGCGAGGTCGTAGAGGCGGCCGCCCGGGTCGTAGTCCTCGATCGATCCGCCAACGGCCCCGGCCCCGGCGACCCTGGTGATCGCCAGCGCCGCGCTCGCGGGGTCCGGGCCGTAGCCGTTCTCCAGGTCCACCGAGACGGGGAGGTCGGTGGCGCGATCGAGCATCCGCGCGTGTTCGACGACCTCGTCCAGGCTCACGTGGCCGTCGAGGCGCCCGAGCGTGAACGCGAACCCCGAGCTGGTGCTGGCCAGCGCCTGGAAGCCGAGCGCGGCCAGGACGCGCGCCGACCCCGCGTCCCACGGATTGGGGATCACGAACGGCTCGCCATCGTGGAGCGCCCGGAACGCCGACCCCTTCTGCTCCTGATCAGTCATGAATCACCTCCAGCACGACCTTGCCACGCTTTCCGGAATCCATCACCCGCTCGAACGCCGCGCGGGCGTCGGCCAGCTCGAACACCGAATCGATCGCCGGCCGCACTGCGCCCTCGTCAACGAGCCGGGCGAGCTCGATGAGCTGGTCGCGATCCGGCTCCACGACGAAGTAGGTGGCGGCGACCCGTTCGGCGACCTCTGGCGGAGGCTCCTCGGCGACCGACACCAGCCTGCCGCCCGCGCGGAGGACGGTCGCCGAGCGCGCGAGCGCGTCGCCTCCCGCCGTGTCGAAGACGAGGTCCACGGGCTCCACGGCGTCCTCGAACCTCGTGGTCGTGCGATCGACCATCTCGTGGGCCCCGAGGCCGGTCTCGGCTACGGCTCCCGAGGTGGTGCCGATGACGTGCGCCCCGCGCCATCGCGCGAGCTGCGTGGCGAGGTGTCCGACCCCGCCGGCCGCGCCGTGGATCAGCACGCGATCACCCGCCCGGAGCGCGCCGTGGACGAACAGCCCCTGCCACGCGCTGAGCCCGGCCAGCGGGAGCGCGGCGCTCTCCACGTGGCCGAGCGTCCGGGCCTTCGGCGCGAGCAATCTGGACGGGACGACGGCGTACTCGGCGGCTGCGCCGTCCCGGTCGAATCCCGTGAGCGCGTACACGGCCTCGCCGTTCGCGATGCCGGCGTCGTCCGGCGACGCGACCTCGACGACGACCCCGGATAGCTCGTATGACGGGATCGCGGGAAGGCGGTCCACCGGCCACCCGAGCTCGTCGCGAGTGATGGCAGCGGCGTGGACCCGGACGAGGGCCTCCCCCGGCCCCGGCCGCGGGGTCCCGATCTCCTCGACCCTCAACGCCTCGAGGCCGCCGGGCTGGTGGAGGCGCACCGCGCGCATGGTGGGAGCGGCGGCCGCCGACTGGGAAATGGGCTTGATGCTCACTGGGACCATCTCCTCCTCTGGTGAATGACTGGATGCTTGCAACACGTTTGCATGGAATCCGGACGTCGACGCTGACTCCGTGCGCGGCGAGGGCTTCGCTCGAACTCGACCATGGCAATCGGCCGCCTTGCAGCGGTACCCTCTGCAACCCGACCTGGGAGTCTCGTGGTGAGCAGCTACGTCGAGGTGTGGGGCCGAAGCGGGCGGGAGCTTCGACCGCTGGACTTGGAGCGAATGACCGTGGGAACCCTCGAGTCGAACGACGTGGTCGTCGACGCCGACGGGGTCTCCCGGGTGCATGCTGTGTTCGAGCGATTCGGCGATACCTGGTGTGTCCGCGACCTCGGCTCTCGCAACGGCACTTTCGTGAACGGAGGAAGGATCATCGGCGAGCGAGCCCTGCACTCGGGCGATGAGATCGTCCTCGGACGACTTCGCCTGCTGTTCCACGGCCCGGCCCGGGGGAAGGAGACGGCCGCCATCGCGCAGGCGCCGCCCCTGACGCAGCGCGAGCGCGATGTCCTCCTGGCCCTGTGTCGCCTGCTGACGGGCGATGCGTTCACCCGCCGAACGTGCGGGCCTGACGGTTGAGGAGAAGCTCGTCGATTCCCTCGCATCGGACACGACCGGTCAGCCGGGTGGCCTGCCCCTCCTCTCGACGGCGCTGCTGGAGCTGTGGACCCACCTGGGTGAGTGACCGGCCCGGAGTGCACGACGGAGCCTCGAAACGTAGGAGCCGACCGTCTTCTCCGCGGTTCGAGGTGGGTGCTCACCCCACAGCTCCTCGATGAGGTCGTCGACGGACACGACACGTCCCCCACGAGCGAGCAGGAAGGCGAGGATCGTGCGTTCCTTCGATCCGGCGATCGGCAACGGATCCCCGGTTTCCGTCACGACCTCGAGGGACCCCAGGACGAGGAAACGCATCCTCCGGAGGCTAGCGGCCTCGACCGTGGGTGGCTAGCCCCAGCTACATGGCGTGAGCTTCCTGTTCCTGCGGCGGCATCAGACTCGCTCTCAGGGGGCCAAGCGTACGAACTCAAGACCGTTCCGCGAGCTCCTTCTGGGAGAGCTTCCGGGCGGTCCGGTGGGACCGGATCATCCGTGCCAGCTCCTCGAGTTGGCGCCGCCGGTGCTTCTCGTCTCGCTGGGCACGGGACCGCGCTGGTAGTTCACGGCGAAGGGTGTCCTCATCGAGCCACCGCCACGATCCTCGGCGGCGCCGACGCTCAGATGCCGGACGCGGGGTCTCCGGGCGCCGGCTGGAGGTCGAACGTGGAGCGCACGGGCACCCCGTCGCGGAGCGTGTTGAGGACCACGCAGAAGCGCTCGGCGCTTTGCAGGAACCGCTCCGCCCGCTCCCCGCGGGCGTCGCCCCGCACGACAACTCGCGTGTGGCACCGCACACCGGTCAGTCCCACTGGGAACTCCTTCCCCATCGCAAGGGTTCCCCGCGGGTCCCAGTCCCCCTCCGCTGTGACCTCGAGCTCCTCGAGCTCGATGCCGGCGTTGGCCGCCACCATCCGAAGGGTCGTCTCCTGACAGGCCACGAGGGCACCGAGGAGGAGATCGGCCGAGCACGGCACGTCGCCCGAGCCCCCCACTGCCGCATGGGCGCCGGACCGCCACACCACGTCCGAGGCGGCGTCGGGTGCGACGGCGCAGTGGAGCGGGTCGCCGAGGTCCCCTCCGGCGCTCCGAACCGTGATGACGATTGGCGGGGACTCCGGTTCGGCCAGGTAGCGCTCCCGGATCGGCGCCTGGAGCCCGCGGACGTCGACTCGGGACTGCGGCATCGCCCCATCATCCCCCGGGGGGGACGGGGGCGGCAAGCCGGGGCTTCCGGCGGGCGGTGCCACCGCCCATACTGGGCACCCCGAGGCGAAAGGCGAGCGGTGGCCGAACCACATCCGTGCCCGCGTTGCGGCGCAGGGAACGAGCCGGGCCAGAGCTTCTGCGGCTCCTGCGGCGCCCGGCTCGTCCTTACGTGCCCCGCGTGCGGCGCCACCAGCCCGCTCGGGTTCCGGTTCTGCGGAAGCTGCGGCGCCGAGCTCGGGTCGAAGGGGGACGAACCGCGTCCCACCGGCGAGGAGCGACGCGTCGTCACCGTACTGTTTGCGGACTTGGTGGGGTTCACGTCGCGGGCGGAGCAGCTGGACCCCGAGGACGTGCGCGCCATCCTCCGGCCGTACTACTCGTCGCTTCGCGAGGAGATCGAGTCGTTCGGCGGAACGGTGGAGAAGTTCATCGGCGACGCCGTGGTGGGCGGGTTCGGGGCACCGGTCGCACACGGCGACGACCCCGAGCGCGCGGTGCGGGCGGCCCTGCGGGTCCGCGACGCCGTCGACGAGATGAACACCCGCGATCCCCGGATGAACCTCCAGGTCCGCGTCGCCGTGAACACCGGCGAGGCCATCGTCAGCCTCGATGCCCGCGCTGAGGAGGGCGAGGGCATGGTGGCGGGCGACGTCGTGAACACGGCGTCGCGGCTGCAGACCCACGCGCCCGAGGGCTCGATCCTGGTGGGCGAGGAGACCTTCCGCAGCACCCGGGGCACCATCGAGTACGAGCCCGTCGAGCCGATCGTGGCCAGGGGCAAGCAGCTCCCGGTGCCCGCGTGGCGGGTGGTCGCGGCGGCGTTCCCGCCCGGTGAACGCGGCGCCTCCACGGTGCCGATGGTGGGGCGCGAGAGCGAGCTCGCCACGTTGTCGGGTCTCTGGGATCGCGTCGTGGCGGACCGGCAGCCACACCTGGCCACGATCGTGGGGCTCCCCGGGATCGGAAAAAGCAGGCTGGCCCAGGAGTTCATCGACGCGGTCCGGGGGGCCGGCGGGCGCGCCATCGTCGGGCGATCGCTGCCGTACGGGGAGAGCGGCGCGTACGGCGCCTTCGCGCAGCAAGTGAAGCAGATCGCCGGGATCTACGATGGCGATCCACCCGAAATGGCCATCGGCAAGCTCCGGACGTCGGCGGCCGACGTCGTCGGGGCGGAGAGCGCGGACGAGGTCTCGGCGCACCTGTCGCTGATGCTCGGGCTGGAGGGAGCGGCCCCCTCCGAGGGCGCGGTCGCCGATCGCCACGTCCTCTTCTTCTCCGCGCGGCGATTCGTGGAGGGGCTGGGCCGCGCCGCGCCGACCGTGCTCGCGTTCCAGGACCTCCACTGGGCCGACGCGAGCCTCCTCGATCTCATCGAGATTCTCGGCTCGCGGCTCGAGGAGACTACGGTGCTGCTGCTCGTGCTGGCCCGCCCCGAACTGCGGGACAAACGCCCGGCCTGGGGGTCCTCGGTGCAGGCGGCGCTCGCCCTTCCGCTCGAACCGCTCGACCTCGCGCACGCGAACGAGCTCGCGGAGCGCCTCCTCGCGGACGCCGCCGGCCCTGTCGACCCCGCCGCGGCCGAGGAGATCGGCAGGGCGGCGGAGGGCAACCCGCTCTTCATCGAGGAGCTCGTGGCGTCGATGGCCGAGCGATCCTCGTCGACGGGGGCGGGGCTGCCCACCAGCATCCGCGGGATCATCGCCGCCCGCCTCGACGCCATCCCCCCCGCCGAGCGCTCGGTGCTGCTCGACGCGTCGGTGATGGGCCGAATCTTCTGGAGCGGCGGGCTCAGCCGGCTGGGACAGACCGCCGACGCCCTGCCGGCGATCATGGACTCGCTCGAGGGCCGCGACCTGATCCGCCGGGAGGCCGTCTCCCGGTACCAGGGCGAGCAGCAGTTCCGGTTCAAGCACGCGCTGATCCGCGACGTCGCTTACGCCACGCTTCCCCGCGCCAGGCGGCGGGAGGCCCATGGCGAGGTGGCAGCGTTCCTGGAGTCGGTGCACGCCGAGCGGGACTCGCCCGCCGCGCTGGCCCACCACTGGCAGGAGGCCGGCGACGTAGAACGCGCGATCGAGTACTTCGTGGCCGCTGCGGACCAGGCCAGCCGGGGGTGGGCCAAGGAGGAGGCGGTGTCACTCTTCCGGCGTGCCCTCTCGCTCGTGCAGCAGGAGGACCGCGAACGGTTCCGCAAGCTCCGGCTCAAGCTGGCAGTTGCGGAGCAGATGCTGTACCACGTGCCCGACGCGCAGCAACTCGCGAGGGACCGGACCTCTGAGCCGCCCGCGTAGCGTCGGTTACAGCGGAAAGTCCGCCGGGGTGACGTCTCCGCCGATCTCGTAGATGTGGTCGACCACATGATTGCCGAGGAGCTCCGCGTGCCGCCGGACCGTCGCGATGTCCGGCGCCTCGTAGATGCAGAACGACTTCAGCGTGCCGTCCTCGTCCACGACCACGTGGCTGTGCTCCCACACGATGGTTGGGAACTGCTCCTGGGCGATCCGCTTCGACCGGGTCGCCACGTTCGGAAGCTCGTCCTCGTCGACGTCGTAGGTGCGTTCGATCACGTACCTGGGCATCTCATTGTCTCCCCTCGTCCCCGTCGAGGGATTGTCTCACCCGGCGCGGCCGCGTGACCGGCGGCTCAGATGGACGCGGCGTCCAGCGCGGGGCCATCGGAACACCGAAAGACTCGTGAAGCAGAAGCGGTCTTCGGCGCCCGAGGAAGGCTCTCTAGCCCGTGCGGCCCACGCTACGACCGGACAGTCTGCGAGCAGGCTGCCAGGGCCGTCCGCTTGTTGCCCTCCAGGAAGTACTGGCCCTCGGCGATGCCATGGGCGAGGACGGCGACCTGCATCGCCAGATCCGCCTCCGGGTACTGGGCGTACATCGCCGGTCGGGCCAGGGCTGATTCCAGACCTGCCGAGTCACGAAGCTGCTCGGCGGCTTCCCGCTGGGTGCAGGAGAAGACCTCGGCGTAGAGCGCCAGCACGTCCTCCAGCGTGAGGTAGAGGACGTCGCTCTCGCTGGGCTCGCTCACCCGATGCGGCGGCGGGCCCTGCTCCGTCCGGCGGGGGAGGACCCTTGGCTGTCGTGCCGCTCAAGGATCTGGAGAGCCTCGCGGTTCTCGGCAACAACGCGGCGCCCGACCTCCCGGATCAGTTCTCGGACCTTGCTCACCGGAACGACCCGCAGCTCACCAGAGTCCAGCTCTTCGACGACGACGGACGTGCCGCTGACGTACCCCAGCCCCTCCAGGGACTTGGGCAGCGAGATCACGTTGCTGTTCCCGACCCGGCGAATCTTCACGATGTCCATCGAAGGGGCAGCGAGATCACGTTGCTGTTCCCGACCCGGCGAATCTTCACGATGTCCATCGAAGGCAGTATATATACAGGGATATCCGAACGGTCAACGGCTCCTCAAACGCCGAGCCCGGGTCGGACCGTCGTAAGCCTCCGAAGGGCTGGCGGAGGCGAAGGTGGATTCCTATCCGGCGTGATGGATGGGCGGTTTGCTGGACAGATACGGGCGAGCGCGCGAGCAGACCGGCCGTGGCGCGCCCCACCGCCTCTTGAGGTCGCCGGCGTCGACACGCCCGGCATACGCTCAAGGCGTGGACGACGTCGAACGGGAGCGACGGGAACGGATGCTGGCACCGGAGGAGATGGGTGACGGCGAGACCTCCGAACGTGCGATCCTCGGCCTGTCGCAGATCGACCTTCACGCAAGGGAGCACGAGACAGCCCACTGGCCTCGTCGCCGGAGCGCTCGCCGCCGGCTGTCAGATCGTCGGGCGAAGTCAGCACGGTCCCGGATCCACCAGCTTTTCAATTCATGGTCGCCGGGAGCGATGGTTGGACGAGGGCGCGGGCGCGTTCCCGTCACTGCCAATTGCTCGGTTGACGCCAGCCATCGTCGTACGGTTCTGATGCTGCTGACCTGGGCCGCTCGCGACTCTGAGTCAGACTCGGCTGCTGACCACTCAAAGGGCACCAGCCTTGCTGAGGTGCCGTCCTCGTCGGTCGACGCCAGCCACCTGGGCGTGCTCACCTGGGGGCAAGGCGGTCCGCGGTCTCCGCCCGATGGTGGCCTGACCGGCCATACCGAAGGCGCCGTCGAACCGCGGAGCCGGAGTAGGAGGAGACCATCTCCATGTCCACCGAAGAGAACAAGGCGATCGTCCGGCGCTGGTTTGAGGAGGTCCTCAACGAGAAGAAGTTGGATCAGGCCGATGATCACGTCGCTCAGGACTACGTGGACCACGGTGCCCTGCCCGGGCAAGCGCCCGGGTTGGAAGGAGCCAAGCGCAAGTGGGCGATGTACGCTGCCGCATTTCCTGATCTGCGCACCTGGAGCGAGGACATGGTCGCAGAAAGGGACGAAGTTGCGGTGCGCTGGATGGCCGAGGGGACCCAACAGGGGGAGTTGCTCGGCATCCCGCCCACCGGGAAACAGGCCCGATTCAGCGGCATGAGCATCTTCCGCCTGGCCGAGGGGAAGATCGCGGCGCAATGGGAGGAGTGGGACAAGCTGGATCTGATGCGCCAACTCGGCGTGATGCCCTCGGCATGGCAGAGCAAATGATAAGCCCAGGCCAGGCGACAGCGACGCGCGCTGGGCGACTGCGGGACCGACCACTGGTACTGGCCCGCGCTTCGGGGAGAGGAGAGTTACGCAATGTCCACCGAAGAGAACAAGAAGGTCGTTCTGCGCTGGATAGAACAGGCGTGGGAGAAGAAGAACGTGGACGTCATCGATGAGCTGCACGCCCTTGACTACGTCGGCCATATCGTCGGTACCCCTGGACCGGTCCGAGGCCGCGAGGCATTCAAACAGCTATTCACCACCTATCTCGCCGCCTTCGACTTGCAGCGCACAAACGAGTTCCTCATCGCGGAGGGCGACAGGTGGTGGCCTACGACACCTACCGCGTCAAGCACAAAGGTGAGTTCGCCGGTATCCCGCCGACGGGGAAGGAGCTGAGCGCTACCGGGATTGACATTTACAGGATCGTGGACGGCAAGATCGTGGAGCAGTGGTACGAAATGGACTTCACGGGCTTGCTGCAACAACTGCGGTAGGGTCTGAATCACTGGCGGGAACCGGCTCCTCCTGATCAGCCGGCGCTTGGCGACCCGGGCGACCATCGGATCGCTCGGGCGGGACGCCAAAAGCGCTGGTAGCGGAGGCGAACCGGACACTGTACGCACCCCGTCCAAGCGAAAGACGGGTTGAATGGCGTCGCGGCCCTCCACGTCGATCCGCTCGACCAGGGCGCCGAGGAGCCCTTTGGTTACCTGGGGCTCGCCATTTGTGATCGCCCCACGCAACGACCCGGCTGTCTCAGCCACAAGGCTCTCGGGCGGAGCGTCCGGCGCAAGGTTGAGCTCGCTCTGTAGGCGCTCCCGAGACGCCGGCGGATACGCGCGCCAACCTCTGGCGAACATCCGCGTGAGCTACACGCGCGGCCCCGATCGGCTTGGGATGATGCTCGCCGTGAGGCGCGTCCAACGCCGAGCGCACGCCTGGGCCGTGATGGTTGGGCGGAAGTCACTGGCTGCTCCCTGTTCCTGCGGCGCCACGGACTGGGAGGTGGTTCGTCGCCCGCTGGGGCATCGTTTCCTACAGTGGTCCGAGAAGGGCCGTCCCTTCCCTACCCGCGAATCCGCCCGCTGCCGCCGTTGCGGCGCGCGGGGGTCGACAGCGGGTTCGTCGCTGTGTATTCCCCGGCGGTCGTCTGGCTCTACCGCTGAGGGTGCGCCTCCACGATGCCGGCGCCAAACCGCGTCGGCGCCCAGCCGGCCGCGGCGAGCAGGGCGCGCCACTGCGGCTCGGTCCGCTCGCGGCCGCCGGCGAGCGCGAGCAACAGGAGATCGAGCCACTTGGCACCGTCCGGCTCGTTGCCGGGCTCGATGACGCCGTCGAGGACGACCAGCCGCTCGCCTCCCGCCGCGCGGACCGTCTCGAGGATCCGGCGCGCCGAAACGTCGTCCCAGTCGTGGAGGACGGTGCACAGCAGGTGGACGTCGCCCGGCGGAACGCGCTCGAAGAAGCTGCCCTCGACGAACGTCAGCCGCTCGCCGAACGCGGTCTCGTCCCGTACTGTCTCCGGCACGTCGAAGACAAGCCCGTGCATCCGCGGGTGCAGCGCGAGCAGCTCGCGCAGCAGCGAGCCGTTGCCGCCGCCGACGTCGACGACGGTCTCGTCGCCGCGCCAGTCGACCATCCGCCGTCGAGCTCGGCCACCGCGCGCAGCCACGTCCCGCCGAAGAGGCGTGCGAAATCGTCCCAGCCGTCGCGGGTCAGCACCGCGGACGCCTCGGTGTTGCGGAAGACGCCCGGCGCCTCCTCGGCGAAGATGCCGTCGCTGGCGAGCGCGCGCAGGACGCGGTGGAGGGTGCCCGGGTCGGCGCCGTTCTCGCGCGCGAGCTCGTCGACGCTGCGCGGACCGTACGCGAGCGCCTGCGCGATGCGCAGGTCGGCGGCGACTGAGAGCGCGCGCGTCACGAGACCGCCGCGGAGCGCGTCCCAGATCGCGCCTTCGGCGCTCATGCGCCCGCGACCCGAACAGCGGCGGCCCCGAGCGGCGCCGCCAGCGCCTCCTCCTCTCGGGTCATGTCGCGCAGTCTGCCATCCACCCGGGATCATATGAGAGAGAGCGGCCGGGGAGTCACGAGCCAATGGTTTGCGCGATGTCTGGTTCCGCCCCACTGAAACCCAGGTCAGTCAGGGGCCATTTCCATCGGGACGCTCGATACGCTCTAGAACGACATCACGTCGGCTGGATGTCGGAAGGCGTGCGCCTGGCTATGTCGTGCGGAGTTGAGGTACGGGCGGGGGCGGCGGGCCCGTCCGGCCCGGCGAGCGGGGCGAGCTGGAACCGGGCATGAACGGGAACGGCGTCAGTCCAGAGGAGGGCGCCCGATCTGCTTCCGAGACTGACGTGACGGTCTCGGTATCTTCGTCGAGGGCTCCCCTGGGTGGTCGGATGTCCCCTGAGCCTAGGGCGACTCCTCTCGGCGCGCTCCTCCGGGGCTCGGCATACGACCAGGTCCGGGCCGCTACTCTGAGCACGGGGGCCGGGCACCAAGATCGGGTGCGTACAGTGTCCGGTTCGCGGAGGCGGACGGGAATCGAACCCGCCATCCAGCTTTCGCCGGATCACCGGTTTTGAAGTTCGGGGACAGTCGTGCTGTCCTGTGCTGTCGGGTGCTGCGCCGTGATGCGCAGTCCAGAACACCGGGGCCCTTCGTGACGTCTGGTGCCGTCCCGTGCTGGCTGGTGACGTCCGGTGCGTTTGCAAAATGTTTGCAACAAGTCAAGCAGGCGCCGGATGACTTTTGTCGGCGGAGTCCATGTGTGCGCTGCTCAGGGTCTCCTTCTGGTTGACGATGGGAGGTAAGGCGCTGACCAAGCTCCCGGCCCCGGGTCGATCCCGAGCCGCTCTACGGGGTCGACCGCAGGACCGTGCACCGCTGGCTCCGTCGCTACGCGGCGGGCGGGCGTCGACGCCGCTCACCACGCCAAGTACGACCGCTACGGGCCCGAGATCAACCGTCGCCGGCCCCGAGGGCGAGGCCGTCACGATCAGGCTCGTGTCGCGCGACCGAAGGGAGACACGATGAGGAAACGCACGGTCGGAGGAAGCGGTCTGGAGGTCTCGCCTATCCGAGCGCGACACCCGCGCGTCGGGCGGGGGTCCGCACCCGGAGGGCACGCCGGCGTGACCTGAACACGAGCGGCGCTCGGAGCTCGATCGCCTCTCCGTCGATACCCGCGTGCACGGATCCCGCGCCGGAGATCTCCAGGGTCTCCGTGGTCCAGGCCCGGCCCGGTGGGTCGGGAGGCCTCGGACGGGCATCGAGGACGACGACGCCGAGGAGCCCGCCGTCCAGCCTGGGGCGGGCACCGGGGGCGAGACACGAGCACGACGGCGGGTTGCGCATGCTCGCGCCCGCGGTCGTCGACGACATGGAGCTCCTCTGCTGCTCCGCCCGGACCGAGCACCTCGTCGACGGTCTCCAAGAACGTGCGGAGCTTCGCGTCACGGTAACCCGGCCGACGGACGGCGTCGCCATAGATCCCGAGCGAGACGTTGTTGAGGAAGACCCGGCCGTTCACATCGCCGACGTCGATCCGGCGCTCGACCCCGTCCGTGAAGGCGTCGAGCGCGGCGACCACGTCTCGCGGGTCGACGCCGATGTCTCGCGCGAAGTGATTGCGGGTCCCGGCAGGAATGCACACGAACGGGAGATCGTGCCGGGCAGCCGCTGCGGCCACCGTCGTCATCGACCCGTCGCCGCCGGCCATCCCGAGCATGTCCGCGCCGTTCGCAACGGCGTTCGCGACCAGTCCTCCCAGCGGGCGATCCGGGCCCAGGAGGACGACCTCGAGGCCTTCCTCCCGGGCCCGGTCGGCCAGGCCGACTCGCTCGGCCGTGCCACCTCCCGACCTCGGATTCACGAAGAGCACGGGCCGCCGCGGGTGCGCCACCGCCTCCCGGCCCCGGGGGCTCGCCGGCATCAGCGGACACCGTTCTCCGTGGGGGTTGCCGCGCCGGACTCCGAGGTCCACTTGTCGACGCTGTGGCCTAACCCTCGGATCTCGAAGCCAAGGACGATCGCCTGCATCCCACGCAGCATGGCGAAGAACCCGATCCACAGCAGGACCAGCGCGGCGCGCGCCGGGTAGTACTGCTGCGAGGCCCAGAAGCCAAGCAGGATCTCCATGATCCCGACGAAGAGCCCGAACCCCCACAGGGGGTTCACGACTCGCGACGCTGTCGACGCCACGATGTCGACTGTCCCCCGCAGGACCAGCAGCAGACCGAACACCGCCGCCAGCGCCCAGAACGCGTCGATCGGCCGAGCGAACGACCAGATCGCGCCGCCCACGAACAGGATTCCCAGCACGACGTGCGCCCACCGCCACGAGGAACGGATCCAGGCGATGAAGAACTCGTCCGCGCTCGCGACGAGGAACAGCACTCCGAGCAGCGCCCCGATCGTCACCAGTGAGGTCGTGTCGAACCTCAGGGCCAGGAGCGCGATCGCCAGCCACGCGACGCCGGCGACGACGAACCACCACCACTTGCCTGTGACCCTGCGGATCACCCCCTGCGCTTCCTCCTGCGTGAACATCGTCAGTCTCCTTTCTCTCGTGGGAGCTCCGGCGGGCGAGCCCGTCTCGCCCGCCGCGTTCGCTCCCTATCTGTCTCCCGGCACCGCCGGGACGGTTTCCTCGACGAGCGCCGTC
>WNGA01010297.1_pt1 | contig 22403 bp, 21 predicted proteins | sample 5400061 | NCBI WGS metagenome assembly WNGA01 (sample SAMN13153366, study PRJNA577476) | soil metagenome | isolation source: 100 cm soil or saprolite under grassland replicate 2 | place: USA:California | collected 2016-06-15
TATGGGGAAGCCGATTTCCGCTCCGCCGAGGCGCGGGTGATCGCGCGCCTGCTCGAAGGCGGACCGCAGGTGCTGGCGACCGGCGGCGGGGCCTTCATGAATGCCGAGACCCGGGCGGCGGTCCGCGCCAAGGGCATCGCGTTCTGGCTGAAGGCCGACTTCGAAGTGCTGCTGCGCCGGGTCAAGCGGCGCTCCGACCGCCCGCTGCTTCAGACCGGGGATCCCGCCGAAACCCTCAAGCGTCTGATGGCCGAGCGCTATCCGGTCTATGCCGAGGCCGACGTGACCATCCACTCGCGCGACGTGCCGCACGAGAAGATCGTGGACGAGATACTCGCATCCCTGTCCGAACGTCTCGGGCTTCCGGAACCGGCCCGAACCATCCGGCCGGAGCGTGCGCCGTGACCGCGCCGCTGCGCCCGCGCGAGCCGACCGTCGTCCGGGTTGCGCTCGGCGAACGCGGCTACGACATCGCGATCGGGCGCGGGCTCCTCGGCCGGCTGGGGACCCGCGTCGCCGCGCTGCGGCCGGGTGCGGCGGCGGCGATCGTGACCGACGAGACCGTCGCACGGCAACATCTCCCGGCGGCCGAGGCGGCGCTCGCCGCCGCCGGCGTCCGCACCGCGCGGGTTGTCGTGCCGGCGGGCGAAGGCTCGAAGCGCTGGTCCATGATCGAGCGGGTGTGCGATGCGCTTCTCGCCGAGAAGATCGAACGGCGCGACCTCGTCGTTGCGCTCGGCGGCGGCGTCGTGGGCGACCTTGCCGGCTTTGCCGCCGCCATCGCGCGCCGCGGCCTCGACGTGGTGCAGGTGCCGACCACGCTGCTGGCTCAGGTCGATTCCTCGGTCGGCGGCAAGACCGGCATCAATTCCACGCACGGCAAGAACCTGGTCGGTGCGTTCCATCAGCCCGTGCTGGTGATCGTCGATACCGCGCTCCTCGACACGCTCCCGCCGCGCGAGTTCCGCGCCGGCTACGCCGAAGTCGCCAAGTACGGCCTGATCAACGATGCCGCCTTCTTCGCCTGGCTCGAGGCGAACTGGCGCGACGTCTTCTCGGGCGGGCCCGGGCGCGAGCATGCGATCGCCACGAGCTGCCGCGCCAAGGCGGCGATCGTCGCCCGCGACGAACGCGAGACCGGCGAGCGGCAGCTGCTCAATCTCGGCCACACGTTCGGCCATGCTTTCGAAGCCGCAGCCGGCTTCTCCGATCGACTGCTGCACGGCGAGGCGGTCGCGCTCGGCACGGCGCTTGCGTTTGCATTCTCGGCGCGGCTCGGCCTCCTTTCGCCGGCCGAAGCCGACCGCGTCACCGCACATCTGGCGGCGATCGGACTGCCGACCCGCGCATCCGATGTCGCCGGCGGCGCGCCCGGCGTGGATCAGCTGATGGACCTGATGGCGCAGGACAAGAAAGTGAAACGAGGCAGGCTCACGTTCATCCTGGCCCGCGGAATCGGCAGGAGCTTCATCGCTCCCGATGTCGACGCGGCCGAGGTCAGAGCCTTTCTCGCCGAGAAGCTTGGCTGAGCAATGACGACCGAGCACTGGCTGGCTCTTGTCGCGGTCTTCGTCTGCCTTCTGCTCTCGTTCTTCTTTGCCGGGAGCGAAACGGCGCTCATTGCGTCGTCGCGCGCCCGCATGCTGCGGCTGGAGAAGCACGGCAACCGGCAGGCCGGCATGGTCAACCGGCTGATGGCGATGCGCGAGCGCCTGATCGGGGCGCTGCTGCTCGGCAACAACGCCGTCAACATCGCGGCCTCCTCGCTCGCGACCAGCATCCTGGTCGTGTGGTTCGGCGAGTTCGGCGTGATCTATGCGACCGTCGTCATGACCGTGCTGGTGGTGGTGTTCGCCGAGGTGCTGCCCAAGACGATCGCCATCAACGCGCCCGACCGCATGTCGCTCCTGGTCGCGCGGCCGATGTCCTGGGTCGTGGGTCTGCTGGGGCCGGTGTTGAGGGGCATCGAGGCGGTGGTTCGGGGGATTCTCCGCCTGTCGGGAATGCGGGTGGGCGAGAACCAGCCGATCTTGTCGGCGCACGAGGAGCTCAGAGGCGCCGTCGATCTGCTGCATCACGAAGACCGGGTGGAAAAGCACGACCGCGACATGTTCGGCGGCGTGCTCGATCTGCGCGAGTTGACGGTGTCTGACGTGATGCTCCATCGCACCGAGATGATCACCGTCAACGCCGATGATCCGGCGGAAGAGATCGTCCGCGCGGTCCTCGCGGCTCCCGTCACCCGGCTGCCGCTGTGGCGCGGGAGCCCCGAGAACATCGTCGGTATCCTCCACGCCAAGGACCTCCTGCGCGCGCTCCAGGCGGCGGCCGGGGATCTGTCCAAGATCGATATTGAGGCCATTGCGCTGCCCGCCTGGTTCGTCCCGGACGTGCGGCCGCTGGCCGAGCAGCTCAAGGCGTTCCGCCGGCGCAAGACGCATTTCGCCCTGGTGGTCGACGAGTACGGCGAGGTGATGGGGCTGGTGACGCTCGAGGACATTCTTGAGGAGATCGTCGGCGACATCTCGGACGAGCACGACATCGCGGTCTCCGGCGTGCGCCCGCAAGCCGACGGCTCGGTCAACGTGGACGGCTCGGTGCCGATCCGCGACCTCAACCGGGCGATGGAGTGGAATCTGCCCGACGAGGAGGCCACCACCATCGCCGGCCTGGTGATTCACGAATCGCGCTCGATCCCGGAACCCGGCCAGAGCTTCATCTTCTACGGCTTCCGTTTCGAGGTGCTGCGCCGCACCCGCAACCGCATCACCGCGCTGCGCATCACGCCGCTGCAAAAGGTTGCCGCCAAGACGGCATGACCTTGAAATGGTCGCCGACGGCCCGGAGGAATTCGCCCAGCTGATCCGCGCAGAACGGAGCAAATGGGGCGAGGTCGTCAAAGCGGCGAAAATTGCAGCTGACTAACCTCTCTCACGCTCCGCCTTCCCCCGGCGCCGCGGCGTGGATGGCGAGGGCGTGGACGCCGCCGGCGAGCTCACGGTCAAGTACGGCATTGATCATGCGATGGCGCTCGATCCGGCTCTTTCCGCGGAACGCCTCCGCCACGATATAGACCCGGAAATGGGTCTCTCCGCCCGGCCGGTGGCCGGCGTGGCCTTGATGCTGGTGGGACTCGTCGACGACCCGCAGGCTCTCGGGGGCGAAAGCCGCCGTCAACTTTTCCGTGATGAGGGTCTGCATCGCCGCGGTTTAAGCGGGGCGGTGCCGCAACGTCAACCGCCGTCGATGCGGTCAAAGAATAGTCAACGGCCGCCGGCCAGCTTGCAGCCGGCCCGCCGCAACGCGCATAATGACCGGTTATGAAATTCGACTCGCCCCTTTTCGATCGCATCCGGGTCAAGCCGGGCCAGGACCGGCGGCGCCGCGCCGACCGTCCGGCCTGCGAATGGCCGGGCTGCGACGGCGCGGCCACGCACCGCGCTCCCAAGGGACGGCTGCGCGAGGGCGAGTATTGGCGCTTCTGCCTCGAACATGTGCGCGAGTACAACCATTCCTACAATTATTTCGCCGGGATGAGCGATGATGCGGTGGCAAGGTTCCAGAAGGACGCCGTGACCGGTCACCGGCCGACCTGGAAGCTGGGCCAAAACGGCAAGCAGCCCGGTCAACCGCGCTCAAGCTCCGGACGGTTTTCCGCGTTCAATGGGGCCGCCGATCCGTTCGGGGTGTTCACGGAGCTCGGCGGAGGGGCAACTCCACGCACGGAACAACCGCGCCAACACCGGACGGTGCGCAACGCGGAGCGCAAGGCGCTCGATTCTCTGGGGCTGGAAAGTGATGCCAAGGCTCCCGACATCAAGGCTCGGTTCAAGCTGCTGGTGAAGCGGCATCATCCCGATGCCAACGGCGGCGACCGGAGCTGCGAGGACCGGCTGCGCGAGATCATCCAGGCGTACAACTACTTGAAATCCGTCGGCTTTTGCTGATGCGGATGGGGGATGCGCGCCCCGCGGGCTTTCTGCTAAGTTCGCGCCGCATCTGAGCCGGGATTCTCTTTGAAAAGGCGGGCCTCGAACCTTGATCGAGGCCACGGAGGCGCAATGACGATCGCGACGGAAGAGGTGGCGGGACTGCCCGACATGAAGGTGTCGGTCCGCCAGGTATTCGGCATCGACAGCGACATGGAGGTGCCGGCCTATTCGGAGCCGGACCCCCACGTGCCCGACGTCGATCCCGACTACCGGTTCGACCGGCCGACCACGCTCGCGATCCTCGCCGGATTTTCCAAGAACCGGCGCGTGATCGTGACCGGCTATCACGGCACCGGAAAATCCACCCACATCGAGCAGGTGGCGGCCCGCCTCAATTGGCCCTGCGTGCGCGTCAACCTCGACAGCCACATCAGCCGTGTCGATCTCATCGGCAAGGACGCGATCGTCATCCGCGACGGCCTGCAGGTGACCGAGTTCCGCGACGGCATGTTGCCGTGGGCGCTGCAGCACAACGTCGCGCTCTGCTTCGACGAGTACGACGCCGGCCGCCCCGACGTCATGTTCGTGATCCAGCGGGTGTTGGAATCGTCCGGGCGCCTGACGCTGCTCGACCAGAACAAGGTGATCAAGCCGCACCCGTCGTTCCGCCTGTTCGCCACCGCCAATACGGTGGGCTTGGGCGACACGACCGGCCTCTATCACGGCACCCAGCAGATCAATCAGGGCCAGATGGATCGCTGGTCGATCGTCACCACGCTCAATTATCTGCCGCACGACAACGAGGTCGAGATCGTGCTCGCCAAGGCGCGGCACTACCGCACGTCGGAGGGGCGCGACATCGTCAACAAGATGGTGCGGGTCGCGGATCTCACCCGCAACGCCTTCATGAACGGCGACATCTCGACGGTGATGAGCCCGCGCACGGTGATCACGTGGGCGGAGAACGCCGACATCTTCAAGGACGTCGGCTTCGCCTTCCGGCTTACCTTCCTCAACAAATGCGACGAGCTGGAGCGACCGATCGTGGCCGAGTTCTATCAGCGCTGCTTCGGGGTGGAGTTGCCGGAGAGTTCAGTGAACGTGGCGCTGAGCTGAAGGCATGAAGTACGGAAGTCTCTGGAGGAGCGGAATTGAAAAAGGAGTGTTCAGTGACGCGCTTCCAATTCGGAAATACGCCGTTCAAGCGCGTCCAGTCTCTCCTAGACCCTCGCATCGGTGTGACGGCGGGTCACCATTTCGCCGGCCAACACCTGCGTAAGGCTGGCAATGCGCTCCTTGAGGTCGCCAAATCCTTGATCGACTTTGCTCTCGAGTCGATCGAAGTCCTTGCGCAAATTCTGCCCCTCTCGGCGAATCTCCTGAAGCAGGCGCAAGGTATGGTTCTCGGTTTCCGCCATGTCCGTGGCCTTGATCTGTCCGACCGAAGATATGTCCTAACCCGGGCGAGATAAAGCCGCGATCGGCACCATTCTCATGGCCTCGAACATCAAGGGCAAGAGTATTTCCAAGGAGGCGCCGACCGAGCCGTTCAAGCGCGCGGTCACCGGCTGCCTGCGCGCGATCGCGCGCAAGCACGAGCTGGAAGTCTCCTTCGCGGCGGAACGGCCCGGTCTCGCCGGCGGCAAGGCGCGCCTGCCCGAGCCGCCGCGCAAGCTCAACCCGCACGAGGCGGCGATCGTGCGCGGCCATGCCGACTCGATCGCGCTGAGACTCGCCTGCCACAACCCGGCGATCCACCGCCGCCTGCAGCCCGGCGGCCAGCAGGCCCGCGCCGTGTTCGAGGCGATCGAGCAGGCGCGCGTCGAGTCGATCGGCGCACGGCGCATGGAGGGGGTTGCGCACAATCTCACGGCGATGCTCGACGACCGCTTCCATCGCGGCAAGTTCGACGAGATCACCGACCGCGCCGATGCGCCGATCGAGGACGCGCTCGCCATGATGGTGCGCGAGCGCCTCACCGGACAGGCTCCGCCCGTGGCGGCGCGCAAGCTCGTCGATCTATGGCGCCCGTGGATCGAGGATCGCGCCGGCCGCGATCTCGACCGGCTGGAGAAATTCGTCGAGAACCAGCGCCGCTTCGCCGATGCCGTCCACGACCTGCTCGACTCGCTCGACATGGGCGACGATCGCAGTCGCGACGCGGAGGACGAAGACGACGAGGGCGGCGATCAGGACGGCCGCGAGGACGATGCCTCGGGCGAGGGCGAGGCGAAGGAGTCCGAGGACGCCGAGGGCATGACGCTCGAAGAGGCCGAGATGGCGGCCGACGAGCTGCCCGAGAGCGCCTCGGAGGCCCTCGACGCCGACTCGGCCGACATGCCGGAAGACGCCGACATGGGCGATTCGGAGACCCCGAACGAGCCGTGGCGCCCGCGCCATCACGGGCTCAACGAGCCGCGCGGTCCGGACTACCGGCCGTTCGTCACCAGGTTCGACGAGGTCGTGGCCGCCGAAGACCTGTGCGAGCCCGAGGAGCTCGAGCGCCTGCGCAGCTATCTCGACAAGCAGCTCTCGCATCTGCAGGGCGTGGTGGCGCGCCTCGCCAACCGGCTGCAGCGCCGCCTGCTGGCGCAGCAGAACCGCGCCTGGGAATTCGACCTCGACGAGGGCCTGCTCGATCCGGCGCGGCTCTCCCGCGTCATCGTCGATCCGTTGCACCCGCTGTCGTTCAAGCGCGAGAAGGACACCAATTTCCGCGACACCGTGGTGACGCTGCTACTCGACAATTCCGGCTCGATGCGCGGGCGCCCGATCACGGTCGCGGCGACCTGCGCCGACATCCTCGCGCGCACGCTCGAGCGCTGCGGCGTGAAGGTCGAGATCCTGGGCTTCACCACGCGCGCCTGGAAGGGCGGCCAGTCGCGCGAGGCGTGGCTCGCAGCCGGCAAGCCGCAGAATCCCGGCCGGCTCAACGACCTGCGCCACATCATCTACAAGGCGGCGGACGCGCCGTGGCGGCGCTCGCGCAAGAACCTCGGGCTGATGATGCGCGAGGGACTGCTCAAGGAGAACATCGACGGCGAGGCGCTCGACTGGGCGCACAAGCGGCTGCTCGGGCGCACCGAGAGCCGCCGCATCCTCATGATGATCTCCGATGGCGCGCCGGTCGACGACTCCACGCTTTCCGTCAATGCGGGAAACTACCTCGAACGGCATCTGCGCTGGGTCATCGACGATATCGAGATGCGCTCGCCGGTCGAGTTGATCGCGATCGGCATCGGCCATGACGTGACGCGCTATTACCGCCGCGCCGTCACCATCGTGGACGCCGAAGAGCTGGGCGGCGCGATGACCGAAAAGCTCGCCGAGCTGTTCGACGATCACGCGGCGCCCGAGCCGCGGCGGGTGCCGTTGCGCCGGCTGCACGCGTGAGCGCCACCGCGGAAGCGCGGTTCGCCGCGGCGATTGCGGGCACGCTGCTGCTGTCGTCGCTTGCGGCCGCGGCCGAGCCGGAAAAACCCCGCGTCGCCGAGCCCCCGGTCGCGATCGAGGTGCGCGCGCGGGTAATCCCCAGCTTCGAGCCGCGCGAGCCGTCGCGGCGGCGTTTCGGCCTGCTCGAGTTTCGCGGCGGCCTCGAACTGACGTCGCCGTACAAGGAATTCGGCGGCGTTTCCGCGATCCGCGTCGGCGGCGACGGCGCCCACTTCCTCGCGCTCACCGACCAGGGCCGCTGGCTGCGCGGCCGCATCGTCTATGAGGGCGCGCGCCCAGCCGGCATCGCCGATGCCGAAATGGCTCCGATCCTGGGGCCGGACGGCAAGCCGCTCGCGGCGCGGCGCTGGTACGACACCGAGTCGCTCGCCGAGGACGGCGGCACCGTCTATGTCGGCATCGAGCGGGTCGATCAGATCGTGCGTTTCGATTACGGACGAAACGGGTTGCTCGCCCGCGGGCAGCCGATCGCGCTGCCTCCCTCCATGAAGAAGCTGCCGCACAACAAGAGCCTCGAATGTCTCGTCTTCGTGCCGAAGAATTTGCCGCTCGCGGGCACGCTGATCGCGATCTCGGAACGCGGGCTCGACGAGGAGGGAAACCTGCGGTCGTTCCTGATCGGGGGAGCAAGTCCCGGCACGTTCTCGGTGAAGCGCAGCGACGAGTTCGACGTCAGCGATTGCGCGCTCGCGCCCGGCGGCGAGCTGCTCGTGCTCGAACGGCGCTATTCCATCTTTCGCGGGGTCGCGCTGCGCATCCGCGGAATCCCGCTCGCCAGCATCAAGCCGGGCGCACTGGTCGACGGGCGCCAGCTGATCTTCGCCGATATGGGCTACGAGATCGACAACATGGAAGGACTATCCGTGCACCGCACGGCAAACGGCCAGACCGTGCTCACGCTCGTGTCCGACGACAACTTCTCGCCGATCCAGCGCACGATCCTGCTGCAGTTCACGTTATCGGATGACAGGTGACGGATGTCAGATGACAAATGGCAGAATGCTGCGGATCATCTGATATCTGATCTCTAGTGCCCCTTTGTTTCCGAAGTTCGTGTGAGAGAGTGCCGCAATGTATCACGAACTTCGGAAACGGGGCACTAGCCTGCGGCGCGCTTCTTCTCGATCTCGCGCTTGAGGTCGCGCGCCTTTGCCGACAACTCGTCGTCCTTGGCCTTGATCAGGAAGGCGTCGAGCCCGCCGCGGTGGTCGACGGATTTGAGCGCGTTGGCCGATATGCGCAGCTTGACCGAGCGGTCGAGCGCGTCGGAGATCAGGGTGACGTTGCAAAGATTGGGCAGGAACCGCCGCTTGGTCTTGCGGTTCGAGTGGCTCACCTTGTGGCCCGTCTGCGCCGTCTTGCCGGTCAGGTCGCACCGCCGCGACATGGGAAATCCTCAAAGTCTATGCGCCCGCATCGCGGGCATCGGGTGGAACTTAACCCTCTTGGGAGGCTGCGGACCGTATAGTGACCGGCCGATCATGCGTCAAGGAACACCGATGGAAACGCCGACCGGGACACCGCACACCGCGCGTGAAAGGCAAGGCCGGCGCCTTGCCCCCTGAAGAGGTCTCCGCACAAGAGGGCTTCCTCCGCCGCATGGGTTGTTTTCATCGCTCTCGGGTATAAGTCGGCGGCCATGACGCCGTCCACCCTTGCCACCGATGCCGGGAGCGCGCGCGATACCAAGGTCATTACCCTCGTCAGCGCGGCGCATTTCGTCAGCCATTATTACATCCTGCTGCTGCCGCCGCTGTTTCCCCTGGTACGGGCCGAGTTCGGTGTGACCTACGTCGAGCTCGGCGCGGCGCTCGCTGCGTTCAACGTGATCGCGGCGGCGATGCAGACGCCGGCCGGCTTCCTGGTCGATCGGGTCAGCGCGCGCGCCGTGCTGGTCGGCGGTCTCGTGCTCGGCGCGGGCGCATTCGGGATCGCGAGCCTGCTTTCGTCGTTCTGGGCATTCGTGGCGATGTTCGCGCTCGCCGGCCTCGCCAACACGGTCTATCACCCGGCCGAATATGCCCTGCTGTCGCATCGGGTCGCCCCGTCGCGCATGGGCAAGGCGTATTCGATCCATACCTTCGCCGGCATTCTCGGCTCCGCCGTGGCGCCGGCGAGCCTTCTGTTCTTCGCGGCAAGCTTCGGTTGGCGGGGCGCCTTTCTCGGCGCCGCCGCGCTCGGCTTTGCGGTGGCGGCGCTTCTCATGGTGACGGGCGACGTGCTTGCCGGGCTCGACCAGCCCCAGGCCAAGTCGAGGGCGCAAGACCAAGGCGTGGGCCGCGCGAGCTGGCGCCTCCTGCTCACGCCGCCCATCCTGCTCAATTTCGTGTTCTTCATCATGCTGTCGCTGGCCGGCGGCGGCGTGCAGAACTATTCCGTGGTTGCGCTCCAAGCCTTGCGCGGGACGCCGCTCGCGGTCGCCAATGTGGCGCTCTCCGCCTATCTGCTGATGAGCGCGATCGGGGTTCTCATCGGCGGATACGCGGCGGCACGCGCCAGCCGCCACGACGGCGTCGTTATCGCCGGACTCGCAGCCAATGCGTTGACGGTGCTGGGGGTAGCTTTTTTCGACCTCGCCGCCCCGTGGCTGATCCTGCTCATGTCGGCCGCGGGCCTGTTCCAGGGTCTGACCATGCCGTCGCGCGACATGCTGGTCTGGGCGGTGACGCCGGCCGGCTCGTTCGGCAAGGTGTTCGGCTTCGTCACCACCGGTTTCAACATCGCCGGCATGGTGGCGCCGTTCATCTTCGGCTGGCTGATGGACCAGGGAACCCCGCAAGCCATCTTCCTGGTGTCCGCCGCCTTCGGCCTGGCGACGATCCCGACCGTGATGATCACCGCTGCGCGGCGGTGACGGCACGCGTTTCGTCAAGCACGGTCGCGGTGTCGCGCGAAAGCGACAATTTCATGAGCCGGCGGATGACCTGCCATGCAGGATCGTGAGGTCAGCCGGGAGTGCCATTCCGACTTCCCTCCCGCAAACCGCCCTGCCAATTGGCGCAAGCGGCGCCCGCCGTGCTAAAAGGTGACGGGAATTCCCCGGAGACAGGCCATGAGCCCCGTCAAGGTCGCGACCATCGATGCCGGCAGGGCCGAATCCGACGCGCGGGCGGACGTATCGGTCCTGATGACCGAGATGGGCCGCCGCGCGCACGCGGCCGCGCGCGTGCTCGCGCTCGCCTCCACGGCGCAGAAGGACAAGGCGCTCGCCGCGATGGCGCAGGCCGTGCACGCGGGCAAGGCCGAGATTCTCGCCGCCAATGCCGAGGATATCGCCGCAGCCAAGGCGTCGGGGGCGACGGCGGCCTTCATCGACCGTCTCGCGCTCGACGAGAAGCGCGTGGCCGCAATGGCGGACGGCCTCGATGTGGTGCGGGCTTTGTCCGATCCGGTCGGCGTGGTGACCGAGGCTTGGACGCGTCCGAACGGCATGAAGATCGAGCGCGTGCGCGTGCCGCTCGGCGTCGTGGGCGTGATCTACGAAAGCCGTCCGAACGTCACCGCCGATGCCGGCGCGCTCTGCCTCAAGGCCGGCAATGCGGTGATCCTGCGCGGCGGCTCGGAGAGCTTTCATTCGGCGCGCGCGATCCACAAGGCGCTCGTGCAAGGCCTGCGGGCGGCGAGCCTGCCCGAGGGTGCCATCCAACTCGTGCCCACGCGCGACCGCGCGGCGGTCGGCCTCATGCTCGCCGGGCTCAAAGGCGCAATCGACGTCATCGTGCCGCGCGGCGGCAAAAGCCTGGTCGCCCGCGTGCAGGCCGAGGCGCGCGTGCCGGTCTTCGCCCATCTCGAGGGCGTCTGCCATGTCTATGTGGACAAAGCCGCGAACCTCGACACGGCGAAGAAGATCGTCCTCAATGCAAAGATGCGGCGCACCGGCATTTGCGGCGCCGCCGAGACGCTGCTGGTGGACCGCGCGGTAGCCGGCACGCATTTGCAGCCGCTCGTGACGATGCTGCTCGATGCCGGCTGCGAGGTGCGCGGCGACGCGGCGACGCGGGGCGTCGATGCGCGCGTCAAGGCAGCGAGCGAGGAGGACTGGCCGACCGAATATCTCGACGCGATCATCGCAGCGAAAGTGGTCGACGGCGTCGACGCGGCGATTGGGCATATCGAGCGCTACGGCTCGCACCACACCGATGCAATCGTCACGGAAGATCAGGCCGCCGCCGACCGGTTCCTCAACGAGGTCGACTCCGCGATCGTGCTCCACAACGCCTCGACCCAGTTCGCCGACGGTGGCGAATTCGGCTTCGGCGCCGAGATCGGCATCGCCACCGGCCGGTTCCACGCCCGCGGTCCGGTCGGCGTCGAGCAGCTCTGCACCTTCAAATACCGCGTGCGCGGCTCCGGGCAGACGCGGCCCTGACTTCCGGTGCATTCCTCTTCGACCTTCTTCCCTGAAGTCCCCTGAGGCAGTGATCGAGCGCCACGAGAATCGATCGGGTTGAGGGTCCTTGAATTCTTTGAGCACGAAACGAAAGCATCCCTGGCCCGGCGTAGCCCTTCGGCCTTCACCGCCTTCTTCCGCGCGCGGCGACGATAAGGCCCGAGCGGCGCCCCGGCTTGTGCTTCCCCCGCACGCGCCCGGCATGCGCATCGGCCTGTTCGGCGGCACGTTCGATCCGCCGCACCAGGCGCATCTTGCCGCGAGCCTGCTCGCCATGAGGCGGCTTGATCTCGATCGCGTGTGGTGGCTGGTGACGCCCGGCAACCCGCTCAAGGACACGCGCGATCTCCAGCCGCTGGAGCAGCGGATCGCCGCGGCCCGGGCGCTCACCCGGCATCCGCGCATCGACGTCACCGGTCTCGAAGCCGTCATCAATACCCGATATACCTACGACACGCTCGAGTTCCTCGTTCGCCGCTGTCCCGGCGTGCGATTCGTGTGGCTGATGGGCGCCGATAACCTCAGGAGCTTCTCCCGTTGGCAGAACTGGCGGGGTATCGCGGCGCTCCTGCCCATTGCCATCGTCGATCGTTTGGGTCCGAGCCTCTACGCAATGGCCTCGAGCGCCGCGCAGGCGCCGGCGTGGGTCTACCTGCACGGGCTGAAATCGCCGCTTTCCTCGACCGCCCTGCGGGCTTTGCGACGGGAGCGCCGGGGGAGGTTGAAACCGGTGACCCGGCGTGACTATGTTTAGGCGCGCGCCCCCGGATGGAATCAGCGGGGCGAATCGAAAGCGGAAGGAAAAGGACCCCTGTCCCCCACGGCTCTCTCTCGGGCCCCCGATCGCGTGCCCGACCCCGTCTCCCAGGTGCGCCCCAACGCCGAGGAGACCCTTCGCTTGGTTCTCGCCCGGCTCGACGACATGAAGGCCGAGGACACCGTCACAATAGATCTTTCCGGCAAGACCACGATCGGCGACTACATGGTGGTGACCTCAGGCAGGTCCAACCGCCATGTCGGCGCCGTCGCCGATCACGTGCTGGAAGACCTGGAGAAGGCCGGGCTGCCGGGCGTCCGGGTCGAAGGGATGCCGCACTGCGACTGGGTGCTGATCGACGCCGGCGACGTCATCGTTCACGTCTTCCGGCCGGAGGTGCGGGCGTTCTACAACCTCGAGAAGATGTGGGCACCCGGCCGCGCGCGCGAGCGGCGACCGAGCTGATCGATTCGAGGCGGCGGCGGCAGCCATGAACCTCATCGTCGCCGCCGTGGGCCGCATGAAGAAGGGTCCGGAACGCGACCTTGCCGAGCGCTATCGCGAGCGCGCCGCCAAGGCCGGCCGCGCCGTCGGCATTCAGGACGTCGAGATCGTCGAGGTTGCGGAGAGCCGCGCCCGCGAGGCAAACAGGCGGATGATCGAGGAATCGATTGCGCTCGCCCAATTGATTCCCGACGACGCCGTCACGGTGGTGCTCGACCAGCGCGGCGAGAGCCTCGATTCGGCGAGATTTACCAGTACCTTGCAGCGCTGGCGCGATAACGGCCGGCCGGCGGCGGTGTTCGTGATTGGAGGGGCCGACGGGTTGGCCCCGAGCTTGACCGAAAAGGTCGACCTTCGCCTGGCCTTCGGCGCCGCGACTTGGCCGCACCAGCTGGTGCGGATCATGCTCCTGGAACAGCTCTACCGCGCCGTGACGATTCTCGCCGGGCACCCCTACCATCGGGGCGGGCGACCGTAATTTTGCCCGCGTTTCACGTAAATTTGCGGGACCACCGCAGTCTTCCGCATCGCCGCGGCCGATGCCAATTCACCGTTGCGCCTTAATCCAATGGTTAATGGTTCGTTAAGGAAAGTGGGGCGTTATTTGCGGCCGATGGACACTTCTTCGCACCAGCATCGGGCGGGGCCGATTCTCGTCCGGACAGCGCTATTCGCGCTGCTGATGCCGCTGGGTCTGGCTGCCTCCGCGCTTGCCGAGCCACCGGCTGCAGACCAGCCGGCGCCCACCGGCCGGCCCGCGAGCGCCGACGTCCTCCCCCAGGGCGAGCAGAAAACCCTGCGCGAACGCGACCTTGAGGCCGTGCGCGAGGAGCAGCGCAACGCGGCCGAGACGGAAACGAAGCTGAGGGCCGAGATTGCATCGATCGGCGAGGATCGCACCAGGCTCAACCGGGCGCTGATCGAGACCGCGGCCCGCATCCGCGAGCTGGAAACCCGGATCGCCGCCAGCGAAGGACGAATCAAGACGCTCGACGACAATGAGCGCACGATTCGGCGCTCGCTCGAAGACCGCCGGGGCGTCATCGCCGAGGTTCTCGCGGCTTTGCAGCGGATCGGCCGCCGCCCGCCGCCCGCCCTCATGGTCAGACCCGAGGATGCCCTGCAGTCGGTCCGCACCGCCATGATGCTCGGAGCGGTTCTCCCGGAAATGCGGATCGAGGCGGAGGCCCTCGTCGCGGATCTCACCGAGCTGGTCCGCGTGCGCCAGGAGATCGCCGCCGAAATCGAGACGACGTCACGCGACCTCGCCGCCCTCTCGCAGGACCGCCAACGCATGACGTTGCTGGTCGAGGAACGGCAGAAGAAGCAGGCCGAGACCGAGCGGGCGCTCGAGACCGAGCGCGAGCGGGCCGCGGCGCTCGCCCGGCAAGCCGACGGCCTCAAGGACCTGATCGCCAAGTTCGAGCAGGACATTGCGGCGTCCGCGCGCGCGGCCGAGGCGGCTGCCCGCGCAACCGCCAAGGAACCTGCGACGTCCGGACGGCCGAACCTGGCCGCGCTGAAGGATCCCGGCCGGCTCGCGCCGGCGGTCGCTTTCGCGGCCGCCAAGGGCGCGCTGCCCTTGCCGGTCAATGGCGTGAAAGTGCGCGAGTTCGGCGCCGCCGACCGCCTCGGCGGCACCGAGAAGGGTCTTTCGATCGCCACGCGTTCCGGCGCCCAGGTGACCGCGCCGTGCGACGGTTGGGTCGTGTATGCGGGGCCGTTCCGTTCTTACGGCCAACTCTTGATCCTCAACGCAGGCGGCGGCTATCATGTATTGTTAGCGGGGATGGAACGCATATCTGTGGACCTCGGCCAGTTCGTTTTGACCGGGGAACCCGTGGCGGTAATGGGGGCAGGGTCGCAAACGGCCGCCCTGGTAGCGGTAGGCTCCAGCCAACCGGTTCTGTACGTTGAATTCCGAAAGGACGGGACACCCGTCGATCCAAGCCCCTGGTGGGCAAACGACAGCGAGAAGGTTCGCGGATGATGCGCAAGACTTCCCTGATTCTCCTTGGCGCGGCGGCAGGCGCTGCATTGACCCTGCTTGTCTCCCAGCCCCGCACGGCGTTCATCGGCGCGGCGGCAAAAGCCGCCGTCTCCGACACGTACCGAAACCTCAACTTGTTCGGAGACGTGTTCGAGCGGGTGCGTTCCGACTATGTCGAGAAGCCGGACGACTCCAAGCTGGTCGAATCCGCCATCAACGGGATGCTGCAGGGGCTCGACCCGCATTCCAGCTATATGGATCCCAAGAGCTTCCGCGACATGCAGGTGCAGACCCGCGGCGAATTCGGCGGCCTCGGCATCGAGGTCACGATGGAAGAGGGCCTGGTCAAGGTGGTGGCGCCGATCGATGAAACGCCGGCGGCAAAAGCCGGCGTCCTCGCCGGCGACATCATCAGCCATCTCGACGACGAGCCGGTGCAGGGTCTCACCCTCAATCAGGCGGTCGAGAAGATGCGTGGGCCGGTCAACACCAAGATCCGGCTCAAGATCATGCGCAAGGGCCAGGACAAGCCGATCGAGGTGACGATCGTGCGCGACATCATCCGCGTGCGCTCGGTGCGGGCCCGCACGGAAGGTGACGACGTCGCCTTCATCCGCATCACCCAGTTCAACGAGCAGACGACCGACGGCCTGAAGAAGGCCCTGTCCGACATGCAGTCGCAGATCGGGGTCGACAAGCTCAAGGGCTACGTGGTCGACATGCGCAACAACCCGGGCGGCCTGCTCGATCAGGCGATCTCGGTTTCCGACGCGTTCCTCGAGCGGGGCGAGATCGTGTCCACCCGCGGCCGCAATGCCGAGGAGACGCAGCGCTTCAATGCCCGTGCCGGCGATCTCACCAAGGGCAAGCCGGTCATCGTGCTCATCAACGGCGGCTCGGCCTCGGCCTCGGAAATCGTTGCCGGCGCGCTGCAGGATCACAAACGCGCGACCGTCGTCGGCACCCGCTCGTTCGGCAAGGGGTCGGTGCAGACCATCATCCCGCTCGGTTCCGGCAACGGGGCGCTGCGGCTGACCACCGCGCGTTACTTCACGCCGTCCGGTACGTCGATCCAGGCCAAGGGCATCAAGCCGGACATCGAGGTGCTGCAAGACGTGCCGGAAGAGATGAAGGCGCGCACCGACACCAAGGGCGAGGCCTCGCTGCGCGGCCACCTCAAGGCCGAAGGCGACGAGCAGACCGGCTCGCAGTCATACATCCCGCCGGACCCCAAGGACGACAAGGCGCTCAAGATGGCGGTCGACCTGTTGCGCGGATCGATCACCAATGCGGCCTTCCCGCCCGACCCGAAGCGGGCGGTGCCGAATTGACCACTTGTTAACCTCGCTGTGAAACCAATCGGGGCGGCCCATCGGCCGCCCCGCTGCGTTCCCGGGCACCCGTACGCCCGTGCTGGGATGTTCCGCAACAACGCGCGAGGCTTCCCGCTGTGGCGGCGGACGATCTCAACACTCCTCTCGGGCGCGGCGCGAAGACCAAACGGTTCGCGCTTCCGGCCGGCATTTCGCGTGCGATTGCCGCGGTGCTCGGCCTCTGTGTCCTGGTGTTCGCCGGGTGGGTCGTGTTCGCCGATGACCCGTTCGGCGGCGAACCGGTGGCCATCGTCTCGGCCGATCTGCGGGCGCCGCCGCAAGCCGGGAAACCGGGCGAGGCCGGCGCGCCGCCCACGGTACAGGCCAACGCTGCGGCCAAGACTCCGGCCGCCGGCGCAGGGACCGTCACCATCATCGACGGCATGAGCGGCAAGCGGCAGGAAGTGGCGATCGCCGGCGGCGCCGGCCAGACGCCGGCCCCCGCGGTCGACCAACGCCTGATCGAGACCTCGCGCCACGGCACGATCCCGAAGATCGCCGCCGACGGAACGCGCCCGGCCGATGTCTATGCCCGACCGCTCAAACCCAGTTTCGACAAGGTTGCGGGCCCGCGCGTGGCGATCGTGGTCGGCGGCCTCGGTATCGGGACGGCCGCCACGTTCGAGGCGCTCGGCAAGCTTCCCGGCCCGGTCACGCTGGCATTTGCGCCCTACGGCGCCGACCTCGCCCGCTGGGTCGCGCGCGGGCGCGGCGAGGGCCACGAGGTGCTGCTGCAGGTGCCGATGGAGCCGTTCGACTATCCCGACAACGATCCCGGGCCGCAGACCCTGCTCAGCACGCTCAACGCCACGCAGAACCTCGACCGGTTGCATTGGTTCCTGAGCCGGTTCCAAGGCTACGTCGGCATCGCCAATTACATGGGCGCCCGCTTCACCGCGAGCGAGAGCGCCGTCGCGCCGCTGCTGCGCGAGACCGCCAAGCGCGGCCTCATCTACTTCGACGACGGGACCTCTCCGCGCAGCGTCGCGAGCCAGATCGCCGGGGCCAACAACGCGCCCTTTGCCAAGGCCGACATGGTGCTCGATGCGGCGCCCACGCCCGCGGGCATCGACGGCGCGCTCACCCGCCTCGAGACCATGGCGCGCGAGCGCGGCATCGCGGTCGGGGTCGCGACCGCGCTGCCGGTCTCGATCGAGCGCATCGCACAGTGGGCGAAGGCCGCCGAGAGCCGCGGCATCATCCTGGTGCCGGTGAGCATGGTGGCCATCAGGCCGAAGCAGACGACGGACGACAGACGACAGAGGGCGGAAGACAGAAAAGGCTGAGGAGCCTATCTTCCGTCTTTCCGTCCTGTCCTCTGTCCTCCGTCATCCGACTCCATGCCCCGCTTCGAAGACCTGCCCTACCGTCTTTGCGTCGGCCTGACGGTGCTGAACCGCGACGGGCGCGTCTTCATCGGGCGGCGCAGCGACGGCCCCGAGCAGGTCGACATGACCCATGTCTGGCAAATGCCGCAGGGCGGGCTCGATCCGGGCGAAGACCCGTACGCGTGCGGCCTGCGCGAGCTCGCCGAGGAGACCAACATCCGCTCGGTCGAACGCCTCGGCGAGATTGAGGAATGGCTCAAGTACGACATCCCGCGCGAGATCGTCGGCCGGGCGTGGCAGGGAAAATATCGCGGCCAGACGCAGAAATGGTTCGCGCTGCGCTTCACCGGGAACGACAGCGAGATCGACGTCGCGCATCCGGCGGGCGGCCACGAGCCGGAGTTCGTCGCGTGGCGCTGGGAGCCGATGCAGAATCTTCCCGACCTGGTGGTGCCGTTCAAGCGCAAGACCTACGAGCGCGTGGTCAAGGAGTTCGCGCGGTTTGCCAAAATATAAGTGGCATGCTCGGTCATGACGGAAGCGTGGGCGCTGCTTTCGAGATTATTGTCCCAGCGCTTGCTGCACGGCTCTGAGCTGCTCCAGCTTGGTGCGCAGCTTGTCGCGCGTCGCCTCGTCCTTGGCGTCGGCGACGTCTTCCTCCGCGTCGCTGATCTCGCCGGCGATGACGGCCGGATCGATCTCCTCGACCGGCACGGCCCTGTCGGCGAGCACGGTGAGACCTTCCGGGCTCACCTCGGCGAAGCCTCCCACCACCAGGATGCGCAGCTCGTTCGCCCCGAGGATCTTCAGGATGCCGGGCCTGAGCATCGCCACCAGCGGCGCGTGGCCGGCGAGCACGCCGAACTCGCCCTCGGTGCCCGGCACCACGACATGCTCGACCTCGCCCGAGAACAAGAGCTCTTCCGGCGAGACGAGGTCGAAATGGAAGGTGGCCATTGGGGCTCTCCGATCATCGGCACTCTTTTCCTCATCCTGAGGAGGCCGCATCGCGGCCGTCTCGAAGGATGAGGCCAAGATGGGGGCCGCCTCGCCCTTCGAGACGCCGGCCTTCGGCCGGCTCCTCAGGGTGAGGTGGAAGGTAAGCTCCGCGCGTTAAGCCGCCTCGGCGGCGAGTCTCCGGCCCTTCTCGACCGCCTGCTCGATCGTGCCGACCATGTAGAAGGCGGCCTCCGGCAGGTGGTCGTACTTTCCCTCGCACAGGCCGGTGAAGCCCTTGATCGTGTCGGCAAGCTCGACGAATACGCCGGGCGAGCCGGTGAACACCTCGGCGACGTGGAACGGCTGCGAGAGGAACCGCTCGATTTTTCGCGCCCGCGCGACCGTCAGCTTGTCCTCCTCGGACAGCTCGTCCATGCCGAGGATGGCGATGATGTCCTGGAGCGCCTTGTAGCGCTGCAGAATCTGCTGCACCCGGCGGGCGACGTTGTAGTGCTCCTCGCCGACGATCATGGGCGAGAGCATGCGCGAGGTGGAGTCGAGCGGGTCGACCGCCGGATAGATGCCCTTCTCGGCGATCGAGCGCGACAGCACGGTGGTGGCATCGAGGTGGGCGAACGAGGTCGCCGGCGCCGGATCGGTGAGGTCGTCGGCCGGGACGTAGATCGCCTGCACCGAGGTGACCGATCCCTTGTGGGTCGTGGTGATGCGTTCCTGCAAGGCCCCCATGTCGGTCGCCAGCGTCGGCTGGTAGCCCACGGCGGAAGGAATGCGGCCGAGCAGCGCCGACACCTCGGAGCCCGCTTGCGTGAAGCGGAAGATGTTGTCGACGAAGAACAGCACGTCCTGGCCCTGGTCGCGGAAATACTCGGCGACGGTGAGGCCGGAAAGGCCGACGCGGGCGCGCGCCCCCGGCGGCTCGTTCATCTGCCCGTAGACCAGCGCGCACTTCGAGCCGGCCGCCGAGCCGTTGTTCTTCTTCGGATCCTTGTTCACGCCCGACTCGATCATCTCGTGATAGAGATCGTTGCCCTCGCGCGTGCGCTCGCCCACGCCGGCGAACACCGAATAGCCGCCGTGCGCCTTGGCGACGTTGTTGATCAGCTCCATGATGATCACGGTCTTGCCGACGCCGGCGCCGCCGAACAGGCCGATCTTGCCGCCCTTGGCGTAGGGCGCCAGCAGGTCGACCACCTTGATGCCGGTGATGAGGATGTCGGCTTCGGTCGACTGATCGGTGTAGGCGGGTGCGTCCTGGTGAATCGCGCGCCGCTCGGAGTGCGGCACCGCGCCGGCCTCGTCCACCGGATCGCCCACCACGTTGATGATGCGCCCGAGCGTGCCGTCGCCGACCGGCACCGCGATCGGCTGGCCGGTGTCGGTCACCTCCTGCCCGCGCACCAGGCCCTCGCTCGTATCCATCGCGACGGTGCGCACCGTCAATTCGCCGAGATGCTGGGCGACCTCGAGCACCAGGCGGTTGCCCTGGTTCCTGGTCTCCAGCGCGTTGAGGATCGCCGGCAGGTGACCGTCGAACTGCACGTCGACGACGGCGCCGATGACCTGGGTGATGCGTCCGACTACGTTGGTTGGGGTGGCCATGTCTTACCTCTCGCGAATTTCGGTCACAGCGCCTCGGCGCCGGAGATGATCTCGATCAGCTCCTTGGTGATCATCGCCTGGCGGGTGCGGTTGTATTTCAGCGTCTGCATGCGGATCATCTCGCCGGCGTTGCGGGTGGCGTTGTCCATCGCGGTCATGCGCGCGCCCTGCTCGGAGGCCGCGTTCTCGAGCAGCGCGCGGAACGCCTGCACCGCGATGTTGCGCGGCAAGATCTCGGCCAGGATATCCAGCTCGTCCGGCTCGTACTCGTAGGCCGCCTGCGCGCCGTCCGCCTTCTCCTCGGCGAAGGTCGGCGGGATGATCTGCTGCGCGGTCGGGATCTGCGCGATCACCGACTTGAAGCGCGAGAAGAACAGGGTGCAGACGTCGAATGCGCCCTTGTCGAACAGCTCGACGATCCTGTCGGCGATCGTCTGGGCGTGCTCGAAGTGGAGCGTGCGCACGCCGCGCAGCTCGATCACGTCGATGATCTGCTTCTCGTAAAGGCGCTTGAGCTGGTCGAAACCCTTGCGGCCGACGCACAGGAACTTGACCTCCTTGCCCTCGTTGGTGAGCCGGTTGGCGCGCTCGCGCGCGAGCCGCACGATCGCCGAGTTGAACGGGCCGCACAGGCCCCGCTCGGCGGTGCAGACGACGAGGAGGTGCGCCTTGTCGCTGCCGGTGCCGGCAAGCAGCCTCGGCGCCGAATCGAGATCGGTCACCGCCGCCGCGATGTTGCCGAGCACCTTGTCCATGTGCTCGGCATACGGCCGCGCGGCGAGCGCCGCCGCTTGCGCGCGGCGCAGCTTGGAGGCCGCGACCATCTGCATGGCCTTGGTGATCTTTTGCGTCGCCTTGGTGGAGGCGATGCGGTTGCGCAGGTCCTTGAGGCTGGGCATGTGGTTCGGAGGACGGACGACGGATCAACTCCTTCAGTCGTCACGCATCGTTCGTCCGTCCTCTGTCCTCCGTCCTCTGTCGTCTGTTCAGGCGAACGTCTTGGCGTAGGCGTCCACCGCGCTCCTGAGCTTGGCGGCGGTGGCGTCGTCGAGATCGCGCGAGTCGCGGATGGCTTCCAGGATGTCGGCATGGGTCGAGCGCAGCGTCGACAAGAGGCCCTGCTCGAAGGCACGCACCCGGTCGACCGGAATCGGATCGAGGTAGCCGTTCACGCCCGCATAGATGACGCAGACCTGCTCCTCCATCTTGAGCGGCGAGAACTGCGCCTGCTTCAACAGCTCGGTGAGGCGCGCGCCGCGGTTGAGCAGGCGCTGCGTGACCGCGTCGAGGTCCGAGCCGAACTGGGCGAAGGCCGCCATCTCGCGATACTGCGCGAGCTCGCCCTTGATGCGGCCGGCGACCTTCTTCATCGCCTTGGTCTGGGCGGCGGAGCCCACGCGGCTGACCGAGATGCCGACGTTCAACGCCGGGCGGATGCCCTGGTAGAACAGGTCGGTCTCGAGGAATATCTGGCCGTCGGTGATCGAGATGACGTTGGTCGGGATGTAGGCCGAGACGTCGTTCGCCTGGGTCTCGATCACCGGCAGCGCGGTCAACGAGCCGGCCCCGTTGTCGTCGTTCAACTTGGCGGCGCGCTCGAGCAGGCGCGAGTGGAGGTAGAACACGTCGCCCGGATAGGCCTCGCGCCCGGGCGGGCGGCGCAGCAGCAGCGACATCTGCCGGTAGGCGACGGCCTGCTTCGACAGGTCGTCGTAGAAGATCACCGCGTGCATGCCGTTGTCGCGGAAGAACTCGCCCATGGTGCAGCCGGCGAACGGCGCCAGGTACTGCATCGGCGCGGGATCGGAGGCGGTCGCCGCGACGATGATCGAGTAGTCGAGCGCGCCGTTCTCCTCCAGCACCTTCACGAACTGCGCCACCGTGGAGCGCTTCTGGCCGACCGCGACGTAGACGCAGTAGAGCTTGATCTTCTCGTCGTCGCTCGCATTGAGCGGTTTCTGGTTGAGGATCGTGTCGAGCGCGACGGCGGTCTTGCCGGTCTGGCGGTCGCCGATGATCAGCTCGCGCTGGCCGCGGCCGATCGGGATCAGCGCGTCGATCGCCTTCAGGCCCGTGGCCATGGGCTCGTGCACCGACTTGCGCGGGATGATGCCGGG
>WNGA01007237.1_pt1 | contig 22400 bp, 22 predicted proteins | sample 5400061 | NCBI WGS metagenome assembly WNGA01 (sample SAMN13153366, study PRJNA577476) | soil metagenome | isolation source: 100 cm soil or saprolite under grassland replicate 2 | place: USA:California | collected 2016-06-15
ATGAGCCAGGCGAGGGCTCCGGCGTTCTGCGCCGCGTCCATCTCGGCCTTCGCCGGCATGGGGCACATCATGATCACCGGCACGTTCATGCCGAGGCCGCGAATTTGCCTCAGCAGATCGAGGCCGTCGCGCCAGTAGGGCATCGCCATGTGAACGTCCAGCAAGATCAAATCGAACTTGGACCCTTCCCGCAGGATGACGAACGCGTCGTCAGCGCTCTGCGCCGGCGTGATTTCATACACGCACCCATGCTCAAAGTAGCGGAAGAGGTCCCTCAGCACGACGATCGTTCCCGGCTCGTCATCGACGACCAGGACCCGCTTCGTCATGACAATGACGCGGCGGCCGAATCAACTAGCGATCGGCTGATCGACGCCCCACACATACACGTCACCCAGACGCGATCGTTCTCGAGCCTTGTGTCCAGCTCGCCGCAGTTACTCATGCTCGCGGATGAAGGCCTCGAGGGCGGAGGCGAGCCCAGTGGTCATCAAGGCACTCAGAAAAATCGGAACGAGCGTGCGAGCACTTCAAGGCCGGCCAGACCTTCCTCGCGGTCCTCCGGGATCCCCACGTAGGCGACTGTGACCACGCCGGACGAACCGTAGAACTCAAGGACCGTCCAGTGCATGGAGCCTCGCGGCACGTCGGCTGTGAAACGCAGACGCAGCACGTTCTTCACGCGGTAGTCCTCTACAACGTCCAGTGATTCCAATGTCAGGTTCGGCTTTTCTGCTGGAGGTGCCGTTTGAATCAGGCTAGCCGCGAGGCGTTGCCAGATGGCTTGCTTCTCTCGGTCGCTGAGTCCAAACCGGAGATCTTTAAACGTATTCCAACCGCCTGGGCCAATTTGCGACCGGACCTGAATCCACGCGCCTCGGGAGGAAATGAGCCCGGTATCTCCGCTCTGCATTTCTAGCTCTGCGCGCTGCATAGCCGCGGTCCGACCAGCTTCGTCGAGCGTTTGAAAGAGGCGTCGGTTGAAGCCGAGTAATGGATAATCTGACATCGTTGCCTGCCGCCAACCATCAGGAACTTGAAACGTGTATTGGGGGGGGCGCAGGTGGCGGAAGAACCCGTTCCAGTACTCGGCCTTGGGTAAGGGCGCGCAGCCGGGCAGCGTCAACGTGCTCAGCACGACGGTAAGCGCCCAGTTCCGCCAGAGTTTCACGCCGTCCACTTCCCCAGCCCTCGAGCTCGTGGCGCAGATGCTCATCCTTTCCCGTGAGGCAAGCTGGAGATGCCCCATCTCCAGCTTCGCCATCACCCGGCGGTGCCAGGCCGCGCGGGGGCGCGTCATCTCAGTTCACGCGACGTTTGGTCGCTGTCCGCTCCAGGTTCTGCAGGTAGGCCCTCAAGAGCTCCGCCTCTGCGACCAGCAGAAATACTTCGCGCTGTTTCAGAGACAGGCCGAGCCCGACCAGCGTCTGTCGTATCCCGACCACGGCCCCGCGCGCCACCTCGCCGAGGTTCGGTCGTTCACCCCGTCGGAGTCGCTCACGGGTCACATCGATCCATTCTTTCGTGAGCCTCCGAATGGCGGCGCGGACTCGATCCGCCTCGTCGTCGTTCATCCCCAATGCGGCGAATTCATCGGTCATTCCAGCAGCGCCGTCACCGCTACGCCGAGGCCCTTCGCGCCATGATCGTCCATCAGCCCGTCTTCGAAAGTTCGCGCTGCATGCAGGGGTTGATCACATTCGCGGCGACCAAGCTGTCAGTTCTTGCCGTCCACCACCAGCGGCCATTAGGCTCTACCCGGTCAATCGTGGCCCCGCTAGCTCCGGGCAACTGACGGCAGACGGCATAGGCGACCCCTACGCGATCCTGAGCCGGCGTGTTCTGGAAGCTTGCGCACCCCGCGACGAGCAGCGCGAAATATGCTACGGATGCTCTAGCCATGAGGTGGTGTGTCCTCCTCGTCTCCGGCGGTGCTGGCCGCGTAGGAGCGCTTCGTTCACGCCAGCCCTAGCTCGCCAAGTGCCCCGTCCGGGTGCCCGCAGCCGTACTTCGTGTGCCGGTAGAACATGATCCGCCCGACGAGTTCTGGATCGCCCGCAACCATCGCCGTTGACTCCGCGGCCCTCAAGTGATCGACGGTGCAATGCATCGTCGCTTTCCACTTCTCGTGGCCATCGCGCCTGCGAGGCTCAAGCATCATCATGATGCCGAGGCCGAAGGTGCTGGGCGGGAAGGCGACCGGCTCACCCCGCTGAGCCTGCCGCTCCTCGCACTCGCGCGCGTACTTCGGGCTCTTGAATATCACCATGAGCGCGCGCGCGACCTGCCGCTCGCAACGCCGCTTCGCTCGCTCTCTGGCAGTCATTCCAGCAGCCTCCCCACCGGCACGCCGAGGGCCTTCGCGAGCGCCCGCAGCGTGCTCACCGGCGGGTCGTGGCGCCCCGCCTCCAAACGCTGAACGTAGCCAAGCGAGAGTCCCGCTCGGCGGGCGAGCTGTTCCTGGGTCATCTTCGTCGCCTTCCTCAAATGCTTGAGATTCTTCTCCACGGTCGCCATTATAACCCCTAAGGTACGTACCTATAAAGTCGTTAGCCGCTCCGGTCAAGGTCGGGGATGTAAAACGACGTCGTGGAGGGCACATCGACATGCCAGGTGCCCGACTCGGACGGTAATTTAATGCCAAATCCGGACGCAAAGCCCAATATGGCAGCGCCCTGACGTTGATAGCTAACGCCCTGCCACGCTAGCAAGTTCGCGACGTACCGAGGGCCTGTGTTCGCGGGAAGGATTGTAAGGGCCGCGCGCGCCCAGCTGAGCTATCCGTCCGTGCGCAGAACTCGCAGCCCTACTCTACCCTAGACGGATCAGCCCAGGCGGGGACCGCTCACGCGCGAAGCCCGAGCGCAGCCAGGCGCCCGGCGGTCGGCACGCCGTCGGCGTCCCAGCCGCGCAGCGCGTAGTATTCGTCGAGCATCGCGCCGAGCTCCGCCGGCGGGCAGTACATTCCGGGAGCTCCGCCGGCGGGCAGTACATTCCGGCCGAGGGCCCATCGGGGATCGGCTCGTGCATCACCCTCCATGGCAGCACGTCCTGGGCACGGCGCACGCCCTCGCGCACGTTGAACAAGCGCTCCAGGTTGATGATGCGCTCGCCCACGCGCTCGAGCTCCTCGACCGTCACGTCCCAGCCGGTGACCGCGCGGACCATCGTCGCGTACGGCTCGCCGATGAACAGGCCGAAGCCTCGCTCCGAGGTGAAGCGGCACAGGACCAGCGAGTCGCCCAGCGCCGTGAAATGCTGGCTCCGCACGGCGAACGCGGGCTTGTCATTCGTGCCCCGCCGGTCGAAGCCCTGGGCGTACTGGGGCGTGGGGCGCGTGTCGTGGTGGCTTCCGCCGCGGGTCGCCGTGGCGTAGCCGATCGAGAGCCCCTTGAGTGCGCGCGCGGAGTGGGCCGGTAGCTCGAGGCCTTTGACCGCGTAGACGAGGTTCGTGGCCTCGGGATGGATCGACGCGGCGAGCCGCCAGGCGCCCTCGGCCAGGCGCGCCCCGAAGCCCTCGCGGCGGGCGGTCATCTCGACGAGCCGGACCATGCCGCGCCAATCGCCCCAGCCGAAGGGCACGCCGATCTCGTTCTTGTCGAGCCAGCCGCGCTCGAGCGCCTCGGCCACGAACGCGAGCGTGACGCCGAGCGAGATGGTGTCCATCCCGAGCAGGTCACAGAGGTCGTTGGCGAGGATGAGCGCCTCGGGGTTCGAGATGCCGAGCATCGGGCCCAGCGCGAAGATCGTCTCGTACTCGGGCATCTTCGCCTTCGTGCCGGCGAACTCGCCGTCGGCGATCGCGTACTGCTTGCCGCAGGCGACCGGGCACTTGAGGCAGGTCGTGTCGCGGTCGTGGTAGTGAGACTTCATCTCCTCGCCGCTGACCGCCCGCGCCTCCGCGAACGTTTCCTGGCGCAGGTTGTAGGCGCCGAGACCGCCGAGGGCGTTGATCGGGCCGACGAGAAAGGGCGTGCCGAAGGCCGTGAGCGCCTTGGTTCCGGTCTTGAGCGGCTCGCGCGTTTCCTCGATGAGCGCCTTGAGCGCCGCGGCGTCGGCGATCTCGGTCTTGCGTCCGCCCCGGACCACGACGGCCTTGAGATTCTTCGAGCCCAGCACGGCGCCGATGCCGCCGCGTCCCGACACACCCTCGCGGTTCTTCCAGTAGTGCGCCATCGCCGCGAAGCGCACGCGGTGCTCGCCCGCCGGGCCGATCGCGATCGCATCGGCGTCGGCGCCCTCGGCGGCGGCCAGCGCGTTCACCGCCTCGCGTGTCGTGGTGCCCCAGAGCTCGGGTGCCGGCTTCACCTCGGCGCCCGCCTCGGTCACCAGCAGGTACGACGGCGCCGCCGCGCGGCCGGTGATCAACACGGCGTCGAAGCCCGTGCGCTTGAGCGTCGCGGGGAAGCGCCCGCCGAAGGTCGAGTCGAAGAAAAGACCGGTCAGGGGCGACTTGCTGGCGACGCAGGCACGGCTGTTGCCCGGCACCGTCGTGTCGGTGATGGGTCCCACGCTGAAGACGACCGCGTTGTCGGGCGCGAACGGGTCGGTCCGCGGCGGGAGGCGGTCGTAGAGCAAGCGCGCGGCGAGGCCGTTACCGCCCAGCAGCCCCCGGGCCGTGCCCTCGTCGAGCGTCTGGGTGCGCGTCGTCCCCGTCGTCAGATCGACGAGCAGGACGCGACCGCCGTAACCCTTCAACGCCCGATGTCCTTCAGTCCCTTGCGGGCGGCGTCGGCCAGCTCAGCCGGGACGCCCGTCTGCGACAGGAGCTTCCTGTACACCACCTCCGCCGCATCGTTCTGCTTCAGCGCCGCGAAGCTCGCACCGGCACCGAGCAGACCGCGACGACCGGCCGGCGAGTCGGGCAGGACGTACGCCGCCGTCATGAAGTACTCGGCGGCGGCGAGATTGTCGCCCTCCCCCTGGTAGGTCTCGCCGATCGCGCCGGCGGCGGCCGCGACCACGGCCTTGTCATCGGTCCGCACCAGCCGCTCGAGCACGCCGCGCGCCGCGCCCCAGCGCTTTTCCTGCGTGAGCAGCCGCGCGTAGCCGAACGCGGCCTCGGGGCGAAGGTCGGTGGCACCCCCGTCCTTCACGCCACGCGCGTAGGCGTCGAGCGCGCCGGCGCGGTCGCCGGTCACCTCACGGGCCCGCGCCAGCGCAGCCCAGACGCGGGGCGCGCGCGGGTCGTTCGGCGAGGTCGCCACGAACTGCTCGAGGGCCGGGCGAGCCGCCTCGGGCCGGCCCGTCTCCACCTGCGCCTCGGCCAACGTGACCCGGGCAGGATCGAGAAACGGGCTCTTCGGATAACGTCTCTCCAGCAGCGTGTACGCCTCGGTCACGACGGGCCACGCCGACACCGCCGCGGCGCCGGCGCCGACACGCTCCAACGCGTCGTCCGCCGTCTCGTCGGATGGGAACTCCTCGGCGAGCCGCTTGGCCGTCGAGAGCGCGCCGGGCCAATCCTTCTCCTCGACGGCGATCCCGGTCAGGACGTAGAGCAGCCGCGGCGCCGCGAGTCCCTTCGGCGCGAGTCCGAGCGCCGCGAGCGCCGGCTGTTTGAATTCCTTCACCCCGCCTCGCTGGAAGGCGACCACCGCCAGCCCGTATGCGGCGACGGCCGCGACCTCCGCCGTGCCGGCGTCGCGGGCCTCGGTGAACTTGCTCGTCGCGGGCTCCAACTGCCCCTGGGCGAGCGCGGCGGCACCGAGGCCGAGCGTGGCGAGGTGCCCGACCCCCTCACGCTGCGCCTGCGTGAACGCGCTGGCCGCCTCGGCAGGACGCCCGGCGGCGAGGAGGGCCGCGCCGAGCGCGGACTGGGCCCGACCGAGGAGCGGCGGGAACGGCGCGCGCCGGATCCAGTCGCGGAGCGCGGGCTGCGCGGCGCCCACGTCCCCGGTGCGCACCATGAGCATCGCGCGATTGAGCCGGGCGAACTCCGTTCGCGGCGCTCGGGGGAAGCTCGAAATGACGCGCTCGAGGAGCTGTCGCGCCTCCTCGCGGTCGGCGTCGCTGCGCAGCGCCAGCTCTGAGGCGAGCTCGAGCGCATCAGGCGCGCTTGGATCGCCGGGGAGCGCCTGCGCGAACTCGAGGAACTCCCGGCGCGCGTCCTCGAGGCGGTCGTGACGCAGCAGTGACCACGCGAGCCCGAGCCGCGCGGCGGGCGCCTGGGCGTGGGTCGGAAACTCGACGAGGACGCGGCGGAAGGCGGCCGCGGCCGTCAGGTGCTCGCCCGCGTGATACGCGGCCTCGGCCCGCAGCAACAGCCCGGCGACGCGCGCGTCGGTCGAGGTCGCGGCAGAGACGACACCCGGAAGGTCGCGAGCGGCCTGGGCGAACTCGCGCAGCTCGAAGTTGGCCTGGGCCAGCCGGTACGCAGCGTACCAGCCCGTCGCGCTCGCGGGATCCATTTTCTGCGCCAGCTCGTACTGTGTGCGCGCGTCATCCCGGTTCCCGCCGAGCCGGTACGCCTCCCCCTTCAACAGGATGGCATGCGCGCGCACACCGGTCGTGAGCGTCGCGCCCAGCAACTCCTGGACGAGCGCCGGTACCTCCGCCGGCTTTTTCGCATCGATCAGGACACGCGCGAGGCGCATCTGGAGCGGCACGACCAGCGGCGAGCGACGCGCCTCCAGGGCGCGGACCATGTTCTTCGCGCCGTCGGGATCGGAGGGGAACAGCGCGAGGGCGAGCCCCGCCTCGACCCACTGGCGTTCGGGGCCCCCACTCCTCGTCGACGCCAGGTACGCGCGAAAAGCGGTCGCGCTATCAAGATAGCGCTCGGCCGCCAGGTTCCACCAGCCGAGCCGCGCCCAACCCGCCTCCAGCAGCGGGTGCGGCCCCCCCCGGACGAACAGGGTGAGCTCGCGAACCGATCGCTCGTACTGGCCGGCGCGCCCGAGCGCCTCGCCGAGCCAGAACGAAACGTCGCGCGCGAGCGGGGCCGGAGGGCCGTGAGACGCGAGCGCTGTCCATGCCGCCACCGCCTCGTCGTGCCGGCCGAGCGCGTAGTTGGCGAGCCCGAGGCCGTGCCGCGCCCAGGCCTCCAGCACGGGCGGCGTCGCCGTCTGGAACTGGGTGAAGGTGTCGCGCGCGCGGGCCATCTGGTTGAGCCGGAGCGCGGTCCAGCCGCTCGAATGCAGGCTCCAGAGCGCGAACTCCGAGGTTCTCGGGCCACCGGCGACCTGACGGAAGAGCGCATCCGCCTGCTGGAACCGATCGAGCCGATAGTAGGTTTCGGCGAGCCAGTACCGCGCTTCCGCCACGAAGTCGCGATCCGAGCCGCGGCGTACCGCCGCTTCGAGATCCTGGGCCGCGTCGTAGTACTCGCCCTTGGCGTAGTGCGCACGCCCGCACTCGAGGGCCTTCGACGCGATACCGAGCGCCGCACCGACGCAGGCGAGGGTGCCCGGCGGACCGAGAGGGGCAGTCAGCTTGTCGGCCGCCGGCGCCACGATGGGCGCCAGCGGCATCGTCGGGAGCTCCGAGGGGGAAGGCGGCAGCGGCAAGTCCGCGGCGGCGACCGGCGGTTTCTCGATCGGTGCCTCGGCGAAGGGCACGAGCCCGGTCAGATCCGGCGGCGGCGGAGCCAGCGGGAGCACGGTCGCCGCCGGCGCCGGGCCCGGCAGCGCGACGAGCGCGGCGAGCAGGACGAGCGCGAGCCGGCGTGGCGTCACGAGCGCTTCTCGCCGCTCGTGGACGACTTGCTGAGCCGGGCCTTGACCGCCGCCGCCCGGTCGCGCGCCCAGTCTCGCAGTGTCACGTCGGGGCTCTTGCTGGCGACGGACTCGTACGCGGTGAGCGCGGCGCGCAGCTCTCCGAGCTGCTCGCGCGCGAGACCGAGGCCGGCGAGCGCACGATAGCGGTCACCGGCTTCGAGGTTCTTCACGGCGCCGACGGCTTCGAACGACTTCGCCGCGTCCCGGGGGCGGTTGAGCTTCAGCTCCGACTCGCCCTCCAGCAGGAGCGCCTCGGCACGGACCGCATCATCGTTGCTCGCGGTGGCCGCCTTCGCCTGGGCCGCGGCATCCTGCCAGCTCTTCCGCTTGAACGCCGCGCGGGCCAGCTCGAGAGCGGCCTGGTGGGCCAGCGGGTGGCTCGGGAACTCCTTGCGGAGTCGCCGCCATGCGGTCTCCTGATTCTGGACCTGCCCGGTCCGTCCCGCGATCAATCCGGCATCGTAGAACGCCTCGGGGGTCGGTGGTGACTGCTGCATCAGCTGCGCGTAGGCGCTCTGCTGCTGGGTCCGGTTTCCGTACTTGGCGAGTGTCGCGGTGATCGTCTGACGCGCGGCCGGTGCCAGCTGGTGCGACGGATACGCCGCGACGAACGCTTTGAGGTCGTTGACGCCCGCCTCGCGGTCACCCATGGCCAGCCGTATCGAGCCGAGCAGGTACTGCGCGTCAGGAACAAGCCGGTGCTTCGGATGCTTTGTCGCGAAGCCCGTGAGCAGTGGCAGGGCATCGGCATAGCGCTTGAGGTCGAAGAGTGTTTGTGCGAGATAGAAGCTCGCGGACGGCGCCTGCGGGTGTTCGGGCCAGGTCGTGACGAGGTCACGCAAGGCCTTGGCCGCGGCCTCCGGCCTGCGCAGCTCGAGCTCGCTCAGGGCGAGACCGTAGGCAGCGTCGGGCGCAAGCGGCGAGGCCGCATCCTGTCGCATCACGTCGTCATAGGCCGCGCGAGCTTCGGCAAAGCGCTTGACGCGGTAGAGCGCCTCGGCTTCCCAGAAGCGTCCCTCGAGCCGCCGAGCGGGCGGCGCCAGCGTACGAAACCGGCGGAAGGCCTCGAGCGCCAGATCCGCGTCGCCCAGCGCGAGTCGCGCCCGGCCCACGAGCAGCACGGCCGATGGCAGCCGCGGGTCGTTCGGGTATTCGGCGATGAAGCGCTCGAGGACCCGGCGGGCGAGCGGGTGGAGGCCGTCCGCGGAGGCCTGCTCGCCGACGAGCCAGAGCCGTTCGGCTTCGTCGAGCGCGAGCGCGAACGGCGCGGAGAGGGCGACTAGCAGGAGCGACGCCAACGCCAACACGGGAAGCAGCGTGCGCGTCATGATGACAGCCCATGGTAGCACGCTTGTGGTACGGTCTCAGCGTGGCTCTGTGCGTATTCGACCTCGACCACACTCTCATCCAGACGCCCCTCGATCTCGCGGCCATGGCTGTCGACATGCGGGTGCTCATCGAGGCGGCGAGCGGCCCCCTCCCGGCCCGGCACGAGCGCTATCGTGTGGGCGAGCTGATCACGTACTGCCGGTCGCAGGCGCCGGCGCTGGAGTCCGCCTTGTGGGACCTGGCACTCGACCACGAGCGGCGCGCGATGGAGGTGGCCACGCTCGAGTCGGGCGCGCTCGCGGCGCTCGCGGGTGCGCGCCGCGCCGGGTTCGCGACGGCGCTCTGGACGAACAACGCGCGGGTACTCACCCTACCCGCGCTCGAACGCCTCGGCCTGGCCGGCGACCTCGACCTGGTCGTCACGCGCGACGACATGCGCGCGCTCAAGCCGGACCCTGACGGGTGGCGCGTGATTTCAGAACATTTCAGAGGTCGCCTCGCCGGAGGCACCGGCTCAGCTCCCCCTGCCCCACATTTCAACGGTCGCCTCGCCGGGGGCATCCCGGCGGTCGTCGTCGGCGACTCGTGGGTCGACGGTGTGGCCGCGGCCGCGGCGGGCGTTCCGTTCATCGCCTACCGCGCCCGGCAGGCAGACCTCGACCGCTGGAAGGTGACGCCGATCGCGCAACTCGCGGATCTGGCGCTCCTCCCCGCGTGGCTCGAGGCCCGAGGCAACGGGCGGCCCTAGCGTGGAGCTCTTCGGAGAGCCCGAGCGAGCCGCGGCCGCCCCGCGGACGCCGGCGCCCTTGGCCGACCGGGTGCGACCGCGCTCGCTCGACGAGATCGTAGGGCAGGAGCATCTGCTGGGGACCGGCCGGGTGCTGCGAGCCGCGATCGAGACGGGCGAGCTGCACTCGATGATTCTCTGGGGTCCCCCGGGCTCCGGCAAGACGACCCTCGCGTCGTTGATGGCGCACGTGACGGGAGCCCGCTTCGTCGCCTTCTCGGCGGTCCTGTCGGGAGTCAAGGAGATCCGCGAGGTGATCGGCGAGGCGGAGCGCCAGCGCGCCCGCCAGGGGATGCGCACCATCCTCTTCGTCGACGAGATTCACCGGTTCAACCGCGCCCAGCAGGACGCCTTTCTCCCCCACGTTGAGAAGGGCACGGTCGTCCTTGTCGGCGCCACGACCGAGAACCCGTCCTTCGAGGTGAATTCCGCGCTGCTTTCGCGCTGCCGGGTCTATGTCCTTCGCGGACTCGAGGAGGACGATTTGCTCGCGATCATGCGGCGGGCGCTCGCGGACGGCGAGCGCGGCCTCGCCCAGCTCCACCCCGAGGTGACCGCCGAAGCGCTCCGCTCGATCGCGGGCGTGGCGAACGGTGACGCGCGGGTCGCGCTGAACGTGCTCGAGCTGGCCGTGCTGCTGGCGCCCGTCGCGGGTGGCCGGCGGCGCGTCACCGAGGCTTCGATCCGGGAGGCGGCGCAGCGCCGGACGCTCCTCTACGACAAGTCCGGCGAGGAGCACTACAACCTGATCTCGGCGCTCCACAAGTCGCTGCGTGACTCGGATCCCGACGCGGCGCTCTACTGGTTCACACGCATGCTCGATGCCGGCGAGGACCGGCTCTACATCGCCCGCCGCTTGGTGCGCTTCGCCTCCGAGGATGTCGGTAACGCCGACCCCGGCGCGCTCTCGCTCACGCTCGCGGCAAAGGAGGCATACGACTTCCTCGGGGATCCCGAAGGGGAGTTGGCCCTAGCCCAGGCGACGCTCTACCTGGCGCTCGCGCCGAAGTCCAACGCCGTGTATGTCGCCTACAACGAGGCGAAGGAGGACGTGAGCCAGCGGCCGGCGGAGCCTGTGCCGCTGCACATCCGCAACGCTCCAACGCGCCTCATGAAGGATCTGGGCTACGGCGCGGGATATCAGTACGCCCACGACGCCCCCGGCGCGCGAGTCGATCAGGAGGACTTGCCCGAGTCGCTCCGCGGTCGCCAGTACTATCGCCCGACCGACCGTGGGCTCGAGGCTGAGCTGGGCCGCCGCCTCGCCGAGTGGAGACGCTGGCGCTCGGAGCGGTAAGAGCCTAGGGTAGAGCCATGTGGCCGCTCAACCTGCTCAAGAAGCGCCACTGGGTCGTCCTGGCGCTCTGTTTTCTCTTCCTCCTCTCGTACACCGGCTTCGTGAGCTGGGCCAAGGTCGCTCAGGCGCTCGAGCAGCTCGCGGATCAGCCGTCGGTGCGCCAGCGGTTCGCGACCCCCATCGGTCGGGGCGAGGCGATCGTCACCTCGTTCATGTTCTTTCTGCTGACACCGCTGGCGCTGGCCGCCGCCGGAGGGGTCGTCGCGTTTCTCGGGGCGATCGGAGCCGGCATCCTCCGCATGATCATTCCTTTTCGTGACCTGCCGCAGTCGATCTTCTTGGGCGTGGCGTACCTCGGAATCGCCATCACCGTATGGCTCCTGCGCGACCTGTGGATGCAGCCGGCGTGGGAGTTCGTGGGCCTCATCGCCAAGGCCCTCCTCATCGCGACTCAGTAGGCGCCCGGTCGGACTCGATCGGGCGGGTCGCGCGTCGTGTGCTGCTAGAATGATTTGCATGTCTCGCCTGCGCGTGGGCGTCGTCTTCGGCGGCCGCTCCGGGGAGCACGAGGTGTCGCTCGCCTCCGCGGCGTCGGTGATCGCCGCGCTCGAGGAGCGGGGTCACGCCGTCGTCCCGATCGGCATCGCTCGCAACGGGCGCTGGGTCGTCGGCGGCGATCCCCTGCGGGCGCTCGCGGCCGAGGCGCGCGTCGCGCTCCCGTCGAACGACGCCGACGGGGCCGTGAAGAAGGCTCTCGCGAACCGCGCCGAAGCCGTCGAGAGCGCCTCCGTCGAGAGCCTCGCACGCACCGAGCCCGCCGGCAGTCTCCCACCCGAGCTCCGCCAGGGACTCGACGTGGTCGTGATCATGCTGCATGGTCCGTACGGCGAGGACGGCACGATCCAGGGCCTTTTCGAGCTCGCCGACGTTCCGTACGTCGGCGCGGGCGTTCTTGCCTCCGCCGTCGGGATGGACAAGGTCACGATGAAGGCGGTGTTCCAGGCTTACGGCCTGCCCATCGTCGAGCACGTCGTGGTCACCCGACACGAGTGGCGCACCGCGCCCGATCGCGTCGCGGCGCGTGTAGCCGAGACCGTCGGCTTTCCGTGCTTCGTCAAGCCCTCGAACCTGGGCTCGAGCGTCGGGATCAGCAAGGTGAGCGAGGCGGGAGCGCTGGCCGCCGCGGTAGATCTCGCTGCTCGTCACGATCGCAAGATCCTCGTCGAGCGCGCCGTGCGGGGGCGTGAGATCGAGGTGAGCGTGCTCGGCAACGACGAGCCGATCGCCTCGTTCCCTTGCGAGATCAGTTACGACGCCGACTGGTACGACTATTCGACCAAGTACCTGGAGGGCCAGGCGCGAGTCACGGTGCCGGCGCCCGTGTCGCCCGAGACCACTCGGCGGATCCGCGAGCTGGCGATCGCCGCCTTCCGCGCGGTCGACTGTTCGGGCATGGCGCGCGTCGACTTTTTTCTCGAGGGCGATCGCGTGCTGGTCAACGAGATCAACACGATCCCCGGCTTCACCACGACGAGCGGCTACGCGAAGATGTGGGCGGCCTCCGGGCTCGGCTACACCGCGCTGATCGACCGCCTGATCGAGCTCGCCATCGAGCGTCATCACGACAAGGGGGGAACCGGGCCGGCCACGGGGCTGGCGGGTTGACCCCCCGAACGTCGAGCGCCGGAGGCTCTGCGGACCAGGAGCTGGCGGGTTGACCCCCCGAACGTCGAGCGCCGGAGGCTCTGCGGAGGCGCTCCGACGGCTAACTCCAGTAGACGTCGTCATCGCGGGCGGCGGCACGGGCGGCCACACGAGCCCGGGCCTGGCTGTCGCGGCCCTCCTGCGCGAGCGCTCGAGGACGTGCGCCTGGATCGGCTCTCGCTCCGGCATTGAAGCTCAGCGCGTGCCCCAGAGCGGCATCCCGTACATCGCCATCTCCACCGGCAAGCTCAGGCGCTACTGGGCGTGGCAGAACGTGGCGGACCTCCTCGTCAACGTTCCGGCGGGAACGCTGAGCGTCCTTCGCATCTTGCGAACCCTCCGCCCTCGCGTCGTCTTCGGCACCGGCGGCTTCGTTGCGCTTCCCGTCGTGTTCGGCGCCGCACTTCTAAGGGTGCCTGTCGTCCTCCACGAGCAGACGGCGGTCCCGGGCCTCGCGAACCGGATCGGCGCCCGGTTCGCGCGCCGAATCGCGGTCACGTTTCCCGACCGGGCGGCCCGCCTTCCCGCAGCCCGCGTGGTCGTGACGGGCAATCCCCTCCGGCCCGAGCTCCGCGCGGGCTCGAGGTCGAGCGCCATCGCCCGCTTCCAGCTTGAACCGGTTGTCCCCCTCGTGTACGTCACCGGCGGCGCCCAGGGCGCTCACCGGATCAATCGGGTGGTCGGGGACGCGTTGGCGTCGCTCGCCGAGCAGGCGCAGCTCATCCATCAGTGCGGCGAGAACCCGGCCACGGGTGATCGCCAGTGGCTCGAAGACCGGCGCGCCGCGCTGCCTCCAGCCCTGGCGCGCCGCTACACTGTCGTGCCCTACATCGGCGCCGAGCTCGCCGGGATCTACGCCGCGGCGGCGCTCGTGGTCGCCCGCGCGGGGGCCGGGACGGTGAACGAGTGCTGCCAGCTCGGCGTACCCGCGCTGTACGTTCCACTGCCCGGGACCCGTGGTGACGAGCAAACGGAGAACGCGCGGATCGTCGAGCGCGTCGGAGGCGCGGTCGTGCTCCCTCAGTCGATGCTCACGACGGAGCGGCTCGTTCGCGAGGTTCGCGCGCTCCTCGCCGACCCCGCGGGACTGAAGCAGATGGGTGAGCACGCGCGGACTCTCGCCGTGCCGGACGCCGCGGAGCGAATCGTCGCTCTCCTCTGGGACTTCTGCCGATGACCCGCCAAGCGCCTGGGCCCGGTCAACGCGCGGGGGCCCGGCCCCGGAGATCTGGGCGCAACGGGCAGTCGTCGCAGCGCGGCACGGTGCGGCAGTTCGACTTGCCGACAGCCACCAGCAGCGCGTGAAACTCGTTGAACAGGCCGGGATCGGACGGCAGGTGTGCCTCGAGCCATGCGCGGGCCTTTTCATAGCCTGCCGTCGGGCCGATCAGACGGTGGCGCGCGAGAACGCGGCGCGCATAGGCGTCGGCGACGAACACTGGCCGGCCCACGGCATAGAGGAGGATTGCATCGGCTGTCTCCGGGCCGAGTCCGGGGATCTCGAGCAGGCTCCGGCGCAGCGGGCCGAGCGGCGCCGTCCGCATCCGATCGAAGCTCCCGCTCGAGCTCCCCACGAGCCAGCGCGTCAGCGCCTGGAGTCGGCGCGCCTTCACGCGGTGGGTCCCGGCCGGGCGGATCACGCGCGCCAGATCGGAGGCCGAGAGGTCGGCTACCCGGGGGGGCGTCAGCAGCCGGCGGGAGCGGAGCGCCGCGATGGCGTTGGCGGCATTGACCCACGCGGTGTGCTGGGTAAGCACGGCGCCAACGGCGACCTCGTAAGGCGTGCGGCCGGGCCACCAGCGCTGGCGGCCGAAGCGCCGGAGCAGCGCCCCGTACAGGCGCAGCAGGCGGCGCTTGGCGCGATCTCGGGGCGGCCCGGGCATCCCGCTCCGCCCTGGCCGCGCTTGCGGCCCTGAGCCGATGCTCGGGCTCATCGTGCTTCTGCAGACCCTGGTCCTCGCGGTGAGCGGCCCGCCCACCTCACCGGAGTACCTTCCCATTCGGGTTGCGGAGGCTGAGGGCTACTTTGCGCTCGAGGGGCTTACCGTCAAGGTCAAGACGACCCGGGCCGAATCGGGAGCCGCCGAGGCGCTGGCCCAGGGCCAGGCCGACCTCGCGGCGACGACGCTCGAGGCGATGCTGCGCTTCGGCCTCCGGGCGACGAGCCAGGCGCCGCGGCTCGTCTTCGGGCTCACGGCTGCACCGCCAGTCGCTCTGCTGGTCGGGGCGTCCCACGTCGGCACCGTCCGCTCCATCGACGACCTGTCCGCGCTGCGAGTCGGGGTCACGACGCCGGGCGCGCCCGAGCACGCGTGGTTCGGCTGGCTCCTGGCGCGAGCGGGAAAGAGCGTCGCCCAGGTCAGCGTGATGAGCCTCGGCGGACGGGGGCTCGTCGCCGCCATCGACTCCGGCGAGGTCCACGTCGCGCTCGTCCCCGAGCCGATGGCCACCCAGCTTTTGAGCCAGGGGCGCGCCAAATTGCTCGCTGATTTTCGAACCCCGCGCGCCGTCGCCGAGACACTGGGAACCAGTACTGTGAACGCCGCGGTCTTCGCCCGCGCCGACCGGCGCCCTCGGGACCGGGACCTTTTCGCCATGACACGGGCCCTGAGAAAGGCCGAGCAGCGCATCCGCGCCGGCGAGGCCCGCGAGCTGGCCGGCAAGCTCCCAACACAGGTGGTGGGCGAGCCCGAGGACTTCGCGGCCCGGCTTACAACCTCGCGCCCGCTCTATTTGCCCGATGGCCTGGTCTCTGCCGACCAGATTCAGCAGACGATCGCGATCATCCGGGCGCACACGCCCCTGCCCCAGTCGGTTCGGATCCCGCGCCCCGAGGAAATGCTTCAGATCAAGGCCCCGACCGCTCGCTGACGACGACGCCGAATCCTTCCAAAAGCCGGCGCGTCGCCTCCACGGGCAGCCCGATGACGTTGGTGTACGAGCCGACGATGCCGTCGACCAGTGCGCCCTGAAGATCCTGAATCGCATAGGCGCCGGCCTTGTCGAGCGGCGCGCCCGATGCCACGTACGTCTCGATCGTCGCATCCGCGTACGCTGCCATGAGCACGCGGCTCACGACCGTCATGGAAGCGGCGCGGCCGGTCTTACCGTCCACGATCGCGACGCCCGTCAGGACCTCGTGCTGTCGGCCGCGCAAGCGGACGAGCATGTCGCGGGCTTCCTCGCGCCCGGACGGTTTGCCGAGTGGCACACCGTCGAGGACAACGATCGTGTCCGCCGCCAGGACAATCGCAGCGCCGGCGCGGGCGGCGACCGCCCGCGCCTTGCGAAGGGCAAGCTCGGCGACGGCCTCGGGGGTCGGCCCGCCGTCGAGCGTCTCCTCGATCTCGCTCGGTATCACCTCGAACTCAGGACAAATTCCACGCAGAAGCTCCCGCCGTCGCGGAGATTGAGACGCCAGGATCAACCTCATGGCTCTAGGCGGCTTGCCGGGGAGAGGGCGTGGGGGTGCCGGCCGGGATCCGTGTAGTCAGCGTTGCCCTCGCGCCGCGCACATGATCGTCAAGTCCCGGATCGCAGCAGTCGGATCCCGGCCGGCACCCCACGCCCTCTCCCCGGCAAGCCGCCTAGAGCCGGCGAAGAGTGACCGCGGCGAGGACGATCCCCACGACGCCAACCAAATTGACCTTGAGGCTCAGGCCGAAGGTCATGGCCAGGAATCGCAGGTCCAGTGTCGCGGGCGGCGCGAGGCCGATCGTCGGCCCGCGCGTGATCAAGTCCTGGGCGCGGCCGGCCGGGAGAAGGCTGCCGAGAATCTCGCCGAGAAGGGAGCCCACGACCAAGCCGGCGATGACGACCAGGAGGATCAGCCCGATGCGGCGCTGGGCTGCCATCTGGGAACGACCTTCAGGCGAAGATCAGGGGGTGCGCGTCAGTGACGATACGGGTCTGTTCCGCGACAGCTTTGCGAATGAACTTCGGGAGGCTGAAGGCGTGCTGGTGAGTCACGCCGTCCCAGTACTCGAGTGAGCCCTTGACCCTCTCGGCGATGAGCTTGTCCACCGCCTGAGCCCCTTGACGGGCTGGATCGACCTTCTTCGACGCGACGATGAACCCCCAGGGGGTGCCGAAACAGGAGATAAAGCTCTGATAGGCGCCGACTACCGGGAAGATCTCGCGAAGGGTTCGATGGATCGACGTGAAGAAGCCGAGCTCTCCGAGCTTCGTCATGCCCGCCTGCATCGTCATCGTCCCGCCGGGCGTGAGGCGGTCTCGCACGAGGGCGTAGAACTCCTGGGTGAAGAGCATGCAGGCCGGGCCCTCCTCGAGTGGCTCGACGAGGTCGACCGTGATGAAGTCGAAGCGGTCGTTGCTTTTCTCCAGGTACGCCCGCGCGTCCTCGTGCCTGACCTCGGTCCTCGGGTCATCGAACGCGCCCTGATGCATCTCGGGGAGATGAGTCTTGCAGAGCTCGACCACCTCGCCGTCGATGTCCACCATGACGGCACGCGTGATTGAGGGGTATCTCAGGATTTCCCGGAGCGTCGCGCCCTCTCCCCCGCCGATTACCAGGGCGCTCCTGGGGGGGCCTTCGGTCGTGAGCATTCCCGGGTGAACCAGGGCCTCGTGGTAGATGAACTCGTCACCCTGGCTGGACTGGATCCGACCGTCGAGCACCAGTGTCTTGCCGTAGGCGGCCGTCTGTAAGATCTCAACGTGCTGGAACTTGGTCTGGGCCTCCACGATGGTCCGCGCGATGGCGTGCATGTGCCCTTCGAACGCCGTCGTGGTCTCGAAGAACCACTTGTAGGACTGCGAATTGATCAACTGACGGAGACCGGATTCCTATTGTTGATCGGCACCGCCGAGTTGAGGAACATGCCCCGCTGCATCTCGACGATCGAGGTGCGTTCCGCCGCGAACTGCTCGACCAGATAGTTGGCGGCGACCTCCGGCTGGAGGGTCTCGCCGCAGGAAAAGATGTCCACCGCGGCGTACCGGTACTCCGGCCAGGTGTGGATCGCGAGGTGGGATTCAGCTATGACGACGACTCCGCTGATGCCGAACGGGTTGAACTCGTGGAAGACGACGTCGACGATGGTTGCTTGGGCCCGCTTCGCGGCTTCGACCAGGGCCCCCTTGACGGCCTCGAGGTTGTTGATGGCGTCGGGATCGCAATCGAACATCTCGAGCAGCAGGTGTCGTCCCAGGGCGTTCAATCGTGTGGTCCCCCTTTCGATCCGTTCATCTACCGCACCTCTCCTGCGACGCTCATTCGCATCGCTATTACGTTCGAAAAAATTTTGCTTCCAATACAAAACTTGTTTCACTGTAGGGTCCGTTTTTATCCATTGCAAGAAAAAAACACTTTTGCGGCGATCCGAAGCCCAAAGTCGTCGGCGTGGGCCGGCTGCCGAGACACGGCCAGTCGTCGCTCGAAGCCGCGAGCGCACGCCCCGCAGTAGGAGGTGAGGCCGGCCGACGGCCGAGCCGACACTTCAGCGGCTCGACAATCGGAGGTGAGGCCGGCCGACGGCCGAGCCGACACTTCAGCGGCTCGACAATCGGAGGTGAGGCCGGCCGACGGCCGCGCCCGGACGCGCTCGGGCTACTTTCCGCTTGCAATCGATCAGCGAGCCGCTACAGTGACGGAGAATTCATGCGCGCGGTGTCTCCGAGCTTCATCGGCTGCAATCTCGCCTTCGCCGACGCCCGCATCGTCGTCTACGGCATCCCCTTCGAGGGGCGGGTGAACCTCCGCAAGGGCGCCGACGCCGGTCCGCTCGACGTGCGGCTCGGCTCCGAATCGATCGAGACCTATTCGCCGGCGCTCACCCGCGATTTGGAAGACCTGGCCATCGCCGACATCGGGGATTGCGAGCTGCCCGACGGCGCGCCCCCGCGGGAGCAGCTAGACGCCGCGCGCGAGCAGATCACCGCCTGGTGGCGGCCGGGGCTGGTTCCGTTCATGCTCGGCGGCGACCACACGGCAACGGTGCCGGTGATCGAGGTCCTCGCCCCCGCGTTTCCCGACCTCCGCATCCTCCACCTCGACGCTCATCCGGATTTGCGCGAAGAGTTCCTCGGCGAGCGCTACAACTACGCCTCGGCGATGGCCCGTGTGATGGACGTCGTCCCTCCGGAGCGCGTCTACCAGGTCGGCATGCGCACCGGCGCCCGCGAGGAGTACCACCGGCGGCGGCCGCACTTCTTTCCAATGTATCCCATGCTGGCCGGCCATCCGGTGGACGTCGTTCGCCGGCTCCTGCCAGAGCTCCAGCGTCATCCGCTCTACGTCACGATCGACGTCGACGTTCTCGACCCGGCCGAGGCGCCGGGAACAGGGTCGCCCGAGCCGGGAGGGCTCCGGGTTCCAGAGCTGGTCGAGATCGTCAGGATGCTGGAAGGCTGCGAGGTCATCGGCGGAGACCTCGTGGAGGTCGCTCACGCCTGGGATCCCAGCGGCCGCACCGGCATCGCGGCCTCCTGGGTGATCCGGGAGGCGCTGCTGGCGTGGTGGGGAGAGCTCCGCTGAGGCTTCGCGAGAAAAGCCGCATCCGGGAGTACAGCGCGCCGCGCTTCTACGAGATCGCTTTCGACCTGAACCGCAAGGGCGAGGTCGACTTCCTCGTCCACTGCTTCCGGAGATTTTCGCGACGGCCCGTCCGCCGGGTCGTCGACATCGCCTGCGGCACCGGGCCCCACCTGATGCGCCTCGCTGATCGTGGCTACAAGATGTCGGGGCTCGACCTGTCGCCCCGCAACATCGAGTTCCTGGGTGAGCGGCTCGCGGCCAAAGGCCACCAGGGCGAGCTGGTCGTCGGCGACATGACGAACTTCCGCCTGGCACGCCCCGTCGACGCGGCGATCTGCATGCAGGACTCGCAGGGGCACCTCCTGACGAACGATCAGCTCCTGGCCCACCTGAGGGCCGTGGCCCGGTCCCTCAGACGGGGAGGGCTCTATATCTTCGACCGCTACATGGCGTCCTCGTGGACAAACCCGGCGCGAAGCTGGTCGTGGTTCAAGCGCCGGGGACGGCTGATCGTACGCGCCTCGTTCTCGGCCCTGAACGACGTCGACCCGGTGAGCCAGGTCTTTCGCGAGCGTATGACTCTCGAGGCCGTCGAGAACGGCACCCGCCGGCTCTACCACCAGACGCACCTGTCGCGCATGGTCTTCCCGCAGGAGCTCAAGGCCCTGGTCGAGCTGGCCGGCGGCTTCGAGTTCGTCCAGTGGTTCTTCGGCTTCAAGCCCCAGCAGGTGCTCGAGCGCTCCCGGCACCCCATCATCATGGTCGTCGTCCTGCGCAAGAAGTAGCGCGGCCGTGAAGCGGCCGGGCGCGGTCGAAGTCGGCCGCCGCGTCTTCATCCGCGTGCCCACAGCCCGCGACCGCGACGAGTTCCTGGCGCTCATGAGCCGCCGCTCGCTTCGCCCGTGGGTCGAGCCGCCGGCCGACCGCGCGACCTTCGCCGCCTACCTCAAACGGACCCGGCGCCCGACCGAGCGGGGATTCTTCGTCTGCCGGCGCGAGGACAGGGTCATCGCCGGCGTGATCAACGTGAGCCAGATCTTCCACGGCGCGTTTCAGAGCGCGTACCTGGGCTTTTACGCGGGCGCGCCCTTCATGGGAAAGGGATACATGAGCGAAGGGCTCCGGCTCGTGCTTCGTCACGCCTTCTCGGAGCTCGGCCTGCACCGCCTCGAGGCGAACATCCAGCCGGGCAACCGCGCGTCGATCCGTCTCGTCCGGCGAGCCGGCTTCCGGCGCGAAGGGCTCTCTCCGCGCTACCTGAAGGTCTTCGGGCGATGGCGGGACCACGAGCGTTGGGCGATCACGGTGGAGAATCTCCGTCGGTGAAACGCGGCCAGGCGGCGCTACGGCTCAAGCGCGGACGCGAGACGGCGCGGACCCACCCCTGGATCTTCAAGGGTGACGTCGCCGACGTCAGCGAGGTCGAGCCCGGTTCGGCGGTCACGGTCATCGACTCGGCCGGCCACTTCGTCGGGCGGGGCCTCTATAACCCGCGCCCCGCCCTCTGCTGCCGCATCCTCACCTGGACCGACGAGCCGCTCGACGTCGCCTTCTTCCGGCGACGGCTCGAGAGCGCCGTAGCCCTGCGCTCGCGCGATCGTGCGCAGGGTCCGCCGGCCCTCTGCCGCCTCGTCTGGAGCGAGGCCGACGGGCTGCCGGGGCTGGTGGTGGACCGTTACGGGCCTGTCCTTGTGATTCAGTGTCTCACCCTGGGGATGGTGCGCGCCCGTCCGACGATCACCGCCGCGCTGACCGACATGTTCGATGACACGTTCGTCTTCGACATGGACGAGGAGGCTTCCGCTCGGCTCGAAGGGTTCTCGGCGGCCCTCGGGTGGGCCCGTGGCTCCGGGCCCCGGAGCGTTAGGGTGAACGAAGGCGGCGTCGCCTTCGAGGTGACGATCGGCGTCGGTCACAAGACCGGTTCCTACCTCGACCAGCGCGAGAACCGCGCTCGTACCAGCGTTCTGGCCAGGGGCCGCGACGTCCTCGACGCCTTCAGCTACACCGCCGGCTTCGCCTGTCACGCGCTCCATGGCGGCGCCCGGCGGGCCGTCTGCATCGAGTCCTCGCCGGAGGCGATCGCCGGTGCCCGCCAGAACCTCGCGCTGAACGGCTTCACGGCCCAGGCGGAGATCCGCGCGGCGAATGCCTTCGACGAGCTTCGGGGGCTCGAGCGTACCGGGGCGCGCTTCGGCGTGATCGTCCTCGATCCGCCGCCGTTCGCTCGTAGCCGATCGGCGCTCGACGCCGCCGCGCGCGGCTACAAGGAGATCAATCTGCGCGCCCTGCGCCTGCTCGAGCGCGGCGGAAGCCTAATGACCTTCTCGTGCTCGCACCACGTGTCCGAGGCGCTCTTCGAGGAGATATGCCGAGACGCCGCCGCCGACGCCGGAGTCCGGCTTCGCGTCGTCGATCGGCTCACGCAATCCAGCGACCACCCCGTCCTCCTGACCGTCCCCGAGACCCGCTACCTGAAGGGTCTCCTAATCCAGCGACCACCCCGTCCTCCTGACCGTCCCCGAGACCCGCTACCTGAAGGGTCTCCTCCTCGAAGCCCTGTAGCGCTGCTCGCCGCGGCTCTAGTGTCCCGTCCGAGAACTCATGTTAGGACTCGCCGCAGGCGGAGGCGACGGGCGGGTGCGGCAGGGGGCGCCGGGACCACGCGGCCCGCGTTCGCTGCTCGGGTGCGGCTGGGCTCCATCCGGGCGCATCGCGTCCGCATCGGGCGAGGCGGGAACGGATCCCGTCACCCCCTACCGCACCCGCCCGTCGCCTCCGGTGGAGCGTGATCGTTAACAGAACTTCGCGGACTGGACACTAGTCGAAGACCGACCCGCCCCAACTCCCGAGCCGACTCAGACGGCGCGTGCTGGTCCGCGAATCTATCGGGCGCGGCGGCGGGAGGGGTGGGGCGCCGGGCGCGACGCCTCTTCGTCACGCGCCTCGGCGCCGCTGATCTCGGGGAGGCCCGCCTCCTTCAATGGTTTGCCGATGTGGTCACGGATCCACTTCGCGTCCCACCACTCCAGCGGCGTGACCGACACGCCGTTGACCAGCACCTCGTAG
>WNGA01004561.1_pt1 | contig 22396 bp, 24 predicted proteins | sample 5400061 | NCBI WGS metagenome assembly WNGA01 (sample SAMN13153366, study PRJNA577476) | soil metagenome | isolation source: 100 cm soil or saprolite under grassland replicate 2 | place: USA:California | collected 2016-06-15
AGGGCTCCACTGTGGACGACGTACCGTCCACAGTGGACGTCGTGCTCGACGGCATCGTGGGCATCGGCGGCACGGGCGCCCTGCGCCCCGCCGCGGCGGCCGCCGTGGAAAAAGCGCAGCGGGCCACCGTCGTCGCCGTCGACGTCCCGTCCGGGGTCGACGCCGACACCGGCGCGGTCGAGGGCGCCGCGGTCCGGGCCGACGTGACGGTCACCTTCGGCTGTCTCAAGCCCGGGCTGGTCGTCGGCCCGGGTGCTGTCCACTCCGGAATGGTCGAGGTCGTCGACATCGGGCTGGCGCCGGCGGTCCCGCCCGCGCTCCACGTGACCACGCACGACGACGTGCGCGGATGGTGGCCGCACGCGGGGCCGGACTCGGACAAGTACACGCGGGGCGTGGTCGGGCTGGCCACCGGCTCGGCGACCTACCCCGGCGCGGCCGTCCTGTCGGTCGCGGGGGCGTGCGCGGGGCCGGCAGGCATGATCCGGTACGCGGGCAGTGCCGCGGAGTACGTCAAGGCGCGCCACCCGTCGGTGATCCCGACCGAGCGGGCCGCTGACGCCGGGCGGGTACAGGCGTGGGTGTGCGGGTCCGGGCTCGGGCTCGACGAGCGGGGCGCGGCGGAGCTGTGTACCGTGCTGGCGGCGCCGGTACCCGTGTGTCTGGACGCCGACGCGCTCACCTTGCTGGTCGACGGCGCGATGGCCGGCGCCCTGCGGGCCCGCACCGCACCGGTCGTGGTGACCCCGCACGACCGGGAGTTCGCCCGGTTGGCCGGGGCGCCGCCCGGCCCGGACCGGGTCGGGTCCGCGCTCGGCCTGGCCGCCGAGCTCAACGCGACGGTGCTGCTCAAGGGCGACCGGACGATCGTCGCCGCGCCGGACGGCACGGCCTGGGTCAACCCGACCGGCACCCCGGCCCTGGCCACGGCCGGCTCGGGGGACGTGCTGTCGGGGCTGCTCGGCGCGCTGCTCGCGGCCCGGCTGTCGCCGGTGCGGGCCGCGGTCGCCGCCGCGTACGCGCACGGGCTCGCCGGACGCCGGGCGGCCGAGGACGGGCCGGTCACGGCCAGCGAGATCGCCGATGCGTTGCGTCTAACGGTTGCCGACTTAACTCGCCGGTAGCATTAATGCCATGTGGCAGGCCGAGATCCGCGTCGACCTCGACGCGATCCGACACAACGTGGCGCTGCTGCGCGGCAGTACCACCGCTGAGGTCATGGCGGTGGTCAAGGCCGACGGGTACGGCCACGGGATGGTGCCGGTCGCCCGGGCCGCGCTGGACGCCGGGGCCACCTGGCTCGGCGTCTGCACGCTCGACGAGGCGCTGGCGCTACGGGCCGCCGGGGTCACCGCCCCGGTCCTGGCCTGGCTGCTCGTCCCCGGCCTGCCCCTGCACGACGGGATCAGCGCGGGGGTCGACCTGTCCGCGGCGGGCACCGGGCTGCTGGCCGAGCTGGTCGACGCGGCGCGGCGGGCGGGGCGGCCGGCCCGGGTACACCTGAAGATCGACACGGGCCTGAACCGGGGCGGCGCGAAGCCGGCCGACTGGCTGGCCTTGGTCGAGGCCGCGGCGAAGGCGCAGGCCGACGGCTGGGTCGAGGTGGTCGGCATCTGGAGCCACCTGGCCTGCGCCGACGAGCCCGACCCCGCGACCACCGACGCGCAGCTCGCCGCCTTCCACGACGGGCTGGCGACCGCCGCCAGGTTCGGCCTGACCCCCCGCTACCGGCACCTGGCCAACTCCGCCGCCATCCTCACCCGGCCGGACACGCATTTCGATCTGGTACGGGCGGGGATCGCGCCGGGCCCGGGTGCTGCTCGCCAAGCGGGCCGCCGCGGGTGAGGGCGTCTCCTACGGACACACCTATGTGACGTCGGCCGCAACGACACTGGCCGTGGTCCCGTTGGGGTACGGCGACGGCGTGCCACGCCACGCCTCCAACGCCGGCCCGGTGTGGCTTGCCGGACGCCGGCGGACCATCGCCGGCCGGGTCTGCATGGACCAGATCGTGCTGGACTGCGGCGACGACCCGGTGTCGGCCGGTGACGTCGCGGTGCTCTTCGGGCCGGGCGACCACGGCGAACCCACCGCCGACGACTGGGCCGCGGCGGTCGGCACCATCAACTACGAGATCGTGACGCGGATGAGCACCGTCCGGGTCCCCCGAAGGTACGACCGTGGAAAGTGACAACGGTCGCTTACGGCGGCGGGCCGGATTCCTCGGCACCGTGGTCGGGGCCGTCGCCACCGGCGTGGCGCTCGGGGTGACCGCGGAGCGGGTCCTGATGCGGCGCCGGCGCACCCCGTCGACGATCCCGAGCCCACGCTCGTCTTCATCCACGGGTTCTGCCTCGACATGGGCACGTTCCACTTCCAGCGCACCGAGCTCGCCCGGCAGGGTGACTACCGGATGGTCTTCTACGACCAGCCCGGGCACGGCCGGTCGGGCAAGCTGCGCACGGGCGAGTACACCCTCGACGACCTCGCGCAGGGGCTCAAGCGGGTGATCGACGAGACGGTACCGGAGGGCCCGATCGTCCTCATCGGACACTCGATGGGCGGCATGACCATCATGGCGCTCGCCGAGGAGTTCCCCGACCTGTTCGGCGGGCGCATCAAGGGCGTGGTGCTCGTCTCCACCTCGGCCGGCAAGCTCGACGAGGTCAACTTCGGCATGCCCGACTTCCTGGCCCGCTTCTCCAAGCCGCTCATGCCGGTCGTCATCGGCGGGGGCAAGCTGACCTCCGGGGCCGTCGACAACATCCGGCGCGGCGCGACCGACCTGGCCTGGCTGCTGACCCGCCGGTACGGGTTCGGCTCGCAGGTACCCAGCCGGGCGCTGGTGAGCTACGTGGAGGCGATGAACTCCCGCACCAGCACCGAGGTCGTCGCCCGGTACCTGCGGACCATCTACACCCACGCGCGGTACCCGGCCCTGGAGGCGCTCAAGCGGACCAAGGCGCTGGTCATCTGCGGCGAGGACGACAAGCTCACCCCGCTGGAGCACTCCGCGGAGATCTGCCGCATACTTCCCGACGCGAGGTTCCTCGCGGTACCCGGCGCCGGGCACGTGGCGCTGCTGGAACGCCCGGACGTCGTCAACCCGGCCCTGCTGGAGTTCCTGGAGCAGATCTACTGATGCGCCTCGCGACCGTCGACGACACCCGGGAGCTGGGGAGGCGGCTGGCCCGCGTGCTGCGGGCGGGCGACCTCATCGTGCTCAACGGCCCGCTCGGTGCGGGGAAGACCGCGCTGGCCCAGGGCATCGGCGCCGGGCTGGCGGTATCCGGTGAGGTGACCTCGCCCACGTTCGTCATCGCCCGGGTCCACCGCGGCGGGCAGGTGCCGTTCGTGCACGTCGACGCGTACCGGCTGGGTACCGCCCTCGAGGTCGACGACCTCGACCTGGACGCCTCGGTCGAGGACTCGGTCACCGTGGTGGAGTGGGGTGGCGGGAAGGTCGAGCAGCTCGCCGACGCCTACCTGGAGGTCCGCATCGAGCGCGCCGACGACGACACCCGCGAGGTCACCTTCGTGCCGCACCACGGCGACTGGTCCGCCCGGGTGGCCGCGCTCGGCCGGTCCGGCGTCGCGCCCGAGTAGGTCAGCTCGTCACGTGGACGTGGTTCCAGACCACGTCGCAGCCGCGAACGATGGCCGAACGGTCGGTCCGCAGGCAGAGCACCACGACCGCGAGCGTCTTGAACACCCGTACCCGCAGCTCGCCCTTCTGGTCGTGGTGAGCCGCGTTGCGCAGGCACGCGCCGTCGGAGACCTGGCTCGTGCACAGCTCGTACCCGGTCACCGACGTGGCCAGCGCACTGGCCACGTCGGCGCCGGTGCGGCCGGGCTCGACCGCCATCGACATCAGGTACCCGCCCGCGTCGGCGTTGAGGTCGGGCTTCGTGCACCCGTCATCGGCGAGTCCGGCCTGGTGCAACGGGATCGTGTGGCAGGGCGAGCGGTGGTCCCAGCCCTTCGGCACGTCGTAGGTGTACCCACCCGAGGCCGCCGCCACGGCGCCTCCGGTCGCCGACCCGCGGACCATCGAGTAGCCCAGCGCGAACACGGCAATCACCGCCACCAGCAGGACGACAGGGCGGGAGAACAATGCCTTCAGCGCGGCCATCGCAGGTCCTCAGGGGTGGATGCGGAGGTGGTTCCAGACGTACGTGCACGCGTCGTCGATCGCCGCGTCCTTGCCCGGTGCCGGACATACCTCGACCACCGCGATCAGTCCGGAGAACCGTACCTGGGCGGCGGCGAGCTGCCGGTGCCCGAGGCGGTCGGCGAGGCACAGCGAGCCCCACCGGGAACCGAGCGTGTCCACGTCCGTGGTGTTCTTCGTCACGGACGCGCCGCACAGGTCGTAGTCCGGGTTGGCGACGTTGCCCACCAGCGCCGGCTTGACCGCCTCGACCAGTTGCTGGTCGTTGAGGTTCTCGGCGCGCTCGTCGAGGACGGTCGAGAACAGCTCGATGAACCGCTGGTCCGACTGGTGCAGGCAGGTGAGGACGTCGCCGCTCGGCGGTTGCCGCTTGGCTGTGTCCGCGGTCCACGGCGGGGCCCACCGGCACTTCTGGTAGTCGCTGTCCCAGCCGTCCGGCGCGAGGTAGGCGTACCGGGCGCCGGGCGGGGTCACCGCGCCGGGCTCACCGCCCGACCGGCGTAGCAGCAACCCGACGGCGATGGTCGACTCGACCGCGAGGACGACCAGACCGATCGCGAACATGACCCAAAGCCAGCGCCGCGGCTTCCGGACCGGCGGCGCGAACTGCGCCGGGTACGGCGGCGCGTCCGGTGGGGGCGGCTGGAGCGGGCCGTAGGGTGGCGGCGGTCCGGCGGGTTGCGGTGGTCCGGCCTGCGCCGCCGGCGGCGGACCGTACGGCGGCGGGGCGTGCGGCTGGGGCGGTGGCCCGGCTGGCGGCGTGCTCATCGGGACCTCCCCGGCGACATTTCCCGGCACGGTAGCGCCCGAGGGCACGCGCGGGCGAGCCCCGGACGGCCCCGCGTGGCGGTCCGACCGTGCGGCATTAGGGTACATACCGTGCTCATCGTGGTCCTCGACTCCGCGACCCCGGCGATCACGGCGGCCGTCGCCTCCGTGACCGACCGGGTCGAGGTGCTGGCCGAACGCGTCACGGTCGATGCCCGGGCGCACGGCGAGCTGCTCGCGCCGGGGATCGAGGCGGCTCTACGAGAGGCCGGCGCGAAGCCTCGGGACCTCGCGGCGGTGGTGGCCGGGCTGGGCCCCGGGCCGTTCACCGGACTGCGGGTGGGGCTGGTCACCGCCGCCGCGCTCGCCGACACGCTGGCCATCCCCGGGTACGGCGTGGGCACGCTGGACGCCCTCGGCTGGGCGGTGGCCGGCGGCGCCACCGCGCCCCCCGACGGCGCCACCGCGCCCCCCGACGGCGCCGGCGCGGACCCCGTCGGCGCCCCCGGGCGGGTGCTCGTCGCCACCGACGCCCGGCGCCGCGAGGTGTACTGGGCGGTCTACGACGCCGGGGTCCGGATCGCCGGGCCCGCGGTCGGTGCGCCGGCCGCGCTGCCGCTGCCCGACGGGGTGACCGAGGCCGTGGGGGACGGGGCGCTGCGCTACGCCGAGGTGCTCGGGCTCCCGGTACGCGCCGAGCCGCGGTACCCGCCGGCCGCCGGTCTCGCGGCGCTCGCGGCGGATCGGGTCCGCGCGAAGGCGCCCGGTGAGCCGCTCGTCCCGCTGTACCTGCGCCGTCCCGACGCGGTGGAACCCGCCGCGCGCAAGGCGGTCCTGCCGTGACCGTGACCATCGAGCGCATGCGGTGGTGGCACATCGAGGCGTTGCAACCGATCGAGGCGGAGCTGTTCGGCGACGAGGCGTGGTCCGCGGCGATGTTCTGGAACGAGCTGGCCAACGGCCACTTCTACCTCGTCGCCGTGGACGGCGGGGAGGTCCTCGGGTACGCCGGGCTGAGCGTCGGCGGCGGCGAGGCGTGGGTACAGAACATCGCGGTACGGCGGGACCGGCAGCGCCAGGGGATCGGCAAGACGCTGCTGGAAGCGCTGCTCGTCGAGGCGGACCGGCGCGGGGCCGGCCCGGTGCTGCTGGAGGTCGCCGTGGACAACGCCGCCGGGCAGCGGCTCTACGACCGGTACGGGTTCTCCGCCGTGGGCGTGCGGCGCGGGTACTACCAGCCGAGCAACACCGACGCGGTGGTGATGCGCCGTGACCGCTGACGAGCCGCTGGTCCTCGGGATCGAGACCTCGTGCGACGAGACCGGGGTCGGCATCGTGCGCGGGTACACGCTGCTCGCCGACGCGGTGGCGTCCAGTGTGGACGAACACGCCCGCTTCGGCGGCGTGGTACCCGAGGTGGCCAGCCGGGCGCACCTGGAGGCGCTGGTACCGACGATGCACCGGGCGCTGACCGAGGCCGGCGTGGCACTGTCCGATGTGGACGCCATCGCGGTGACCGCCGGCCCGGGCCTGGCCGGCGCGCTGCTTGTCGGGGTGGCCGCCGCGAAGGGGTACGCGCTCGCGGCCGAGAAGCCGCTCTACGGCGTGAACCACCTCGCGGCGCACGTGGCCGTGGACACCCTGGAGCATGGCCCGCTGCCCGAACCCGTCGTGGCGCTGCTGGTCTCCGGCGGCCACTCGTCCCTGCTGCTGGTCGACGACCTGGCGCGCGGCGTGCAGCCGCTGGGCGCGACCATCGACGACGCGGCCGGGGAGGCGTTCGACAAGGTGGCCCGGCTGCTCGGGCTGCCCTTCCCGGGCGGGCCGCCGATCGACAAGGCGGCGCGGGAGGGCGATCCGGACGCGATCGCGTTCCCGCGCGGGCTCACCGCGCCGAAGGACCTCGCGGCGCACCGGTTCGACTTCTCCTTCTCGGGCCTGAAGACGGCCGTCGCGCGCTGGGTCGAGGCCCGGCAGCGGGCAGGCGTTCCGGTACCGGTGCCCGATGTCGCCGCCTCCTTCCAGGAGGCGGTGTGCGACGTGCTGGTCACGAAGGCGCTCGACGCCTGCGTGACGCACGGGGTGGACACGCTCGTGATCGGCGGCGGGGTGGCGGCCAACTCGCGGATCCGGTTGCTGGCCACCGCGCGCGCCGAGCGGTACGGCATCGCGGTGCGGGTACCGCGCCCGCGGCTGTGCACCGACAACGGCGCGATGGTCGCGGCGCTCGGTACCCGCCTCGTGGCCGCCGGGGTGGCACCCGGTCGGCTGGACCTTCCGGCCGACTCCGCGCTGCCGGTCACGACCGTTACGGTGTGAGGCGTGATCGCGCGCATGTGGGAGGTCCGGGCCTACCCGGAGGGCTTCACCGACCTGCTGGCGTGGGTGTGTGACGTGGCGGTACCCGAGATCGAGGCAAACCCGTTGCACGTGTCCAGCGAGGTGTTCACCTCGACCGACCACCGCATCGTCGTGATCTCCAAGTGGCGCAGCGCGCCCACGCCGCTGCCCGAGGCCCCGGCCCACTTGATCGCGCGCTCGGCGCACGCCTGGGACTTCACCCCCGTCGACCGGTAAGCCCCGCGAGCATCAGCAGCTCCGCCACCGACCCGATCCGCTCCCCGCGCCAGTCCGGGTCGCTGACCGCGAAGCGCACGGTCTGGATCGTCCGCATCCCCAGCGCGGCGGCTGCCGGCAGCTCCCCGTCGGCGCCGTCGCCTACGTACACGCATCCGCCCGGTTCGGCGTCCAGCGCCGTGCACGCGGTCAGGAAGATCTTCGGGTCGGGCTTGGAAACCCCGAGCGCGCAGGAGAACGCGGTCGCGTCGAGCCGCGGGGCGAGTGGGGAGGCCGCCCACAACCCCGGGGTCTCCACCGTGCAGTTGGTGACCAGCCCGAGCCGGTGCCCCCGGGTGCGCAGCGCGTCGAGCGCCTCGACGGTACCGGTGTCCGACGCCAACAGCCCGCGGGTCAGCGCGAGCCGCCGGTCGACCGCCCGCCTGACCCCGGCCGGAGTCGGGTCCCCGCCCAGCCGCGCGGCCAGCGTCCGCAGCGTCGTCGGCAGGTCGCCCAGCTCGCCGGTGCTCCGTTCCGGCCACGTCGCCAGGAACAGCCGGTGGAACCCGTCGGGGTCCACGCCGAGATCCACCGCGATGAGCTGAGCGACCGCCACGCGGTCCGCTTCGCCCCCGGGCACCAGCGTGTTGAACAGATCGAACAGGATCGCCACCGGCCCAGGCTACGCAGCGAAAACCGGTGGCGGGCACGGGTTACGCGCCGTAAGTTCGGGCACGCTATGCGTACCTTACCCGTCGCCGACCCCGGGGTCGCCGACCATCGCTCGGCCAGCCGCTTCCTCTGGTGGCTGGCCCGGCAGCACACCCCGACGATCCTGCTCGGCATCGGGTACGCGACGCTCTGGATGGTCAGCCAGGCGCTGGTACCGGCCGTGATCGGCAAGGCCATCGACACCGGTATCGCCGCCCGCGACCTGCGCGCCCTCCTCCTCTGGTCGGGCGCGCTTCTCGTGCTCGGCGCGCTCCAGGCGGCCGCCGGCATCCTGCGCCACCGGGCCGCCGTCTACAACTGGCTCGGTGCCGCCTACCGCACCGTGCAGCTCACCGTCCGGCAGACCGGGCGGCTCGGCGCCACCCTGCCCAAGCGCCTGGCCACCGGCGAGGTGGTCAGCATCGGTACCTCCGACATCCACCACCTCGGCGACGTTCTCGACATCACCGCGCGGGCCGTCGGCTCGGCGGTCGGCGTGGTCGTGGTGACCGTGCTGCTGCTGCACGCCTCGGTACCGCTCGGGCTCGTCGTCGTGCTCGGGGTACCGGTCCTGATGGGCATCGTCACGCTGCTGATCCGGCCGCTGCACCGCCGCCAGCAGGCCTACCGGGACCAGCAGGCCGGACTCACCACCCGGGCCACCGACATCGTGGCCGGGCTGCGGGTGCTGCGCGGCGTCGGCGGGGAGTCCGCCTTCGCGGCGCGCTACACGGTCGAGTCGCAGAAGCTGCGCACGGCGGGGGTACGGTCGGCCCGCGTCGAGTCCTACCTGGAGGCGGCGCAGGTCCTGCTGCCCGGTGCGGTCGTCACCGTGGTAACCTGGCTGGGCGCCCGGTTCGCGCTCGACGGGCGGATCACGGCCGGGCAGCTCGTCGCGTTCTACGGCTACGCGGTGTTCCTCGTCTCCCCGTTGCGCCAGCTCATCGAGGCGGTGGACAAGTTCATCCGGGGGCATGTGTCGGCCCGCCGGGTGGTCCGCCTGCTGCAACTGGACCCGGAGCTGCCCGACCCGCCGGTCGAGGCCCGCCGGCCCTACCCGGCCGGGGACCTGGTCGACCCGGAGTCCGGCCTGACCGTCCACGGTGGACGGTTGACCGCGCTCGCCGCGGCCAGTCCCGAGGAGGCGGTCGCGGTCGCCGACCGGCTCGGCCGGTACCGCGACGGCGCGGCCACGCTCGACGGGGTACCCCTGCGGGATCTGACGAGGGACACGGTGCGCGAGCTGGTCCTGGTGGCCGACAACGACGCCCGCCTGTTCGCCGGTCCGTTGCGGGAGACGCTGGACGGCACCGGCCGGCGCACTGACGCGGACATCCGGGAAGCGCTGGCCGTGGCCAGCGCCGAGGACGTCCTCACCGCGCTGCCCGCCGGTCTGGACGCCTTCGTGGCCGCGCGGGGCCGGGAGTTCTCCGGCGGGCAGCAGCAGCGGCTGCGCCTGGCCCGGGCACTGCTGGTCGACCCGCCGGTACTGGTGCTGGTCGAGCCCACCAGCGCGGTCGACGCGCACACCGAGGCGCGCATCGCCGCCGGCCTGCGGGCGGCCCGGGCCGGGCGGACCACGCTGGTCGTCACGACCAGCCCGCTGGTCCTCGACCGCGCCGACCACGTGGCCTACCTGGAGGGCGGCGTGGTGCGCGCCGAGGGCACCCACCGCGAACTGCTGACCGGCGAGCCGCGCTACGCGGCGACCGTGACCCGAGGGGAGGAAGATCAGTGGGCCCGCAGCTTCCGGTAGCCGACGCGAGTGACGTGCGGCGGTACGCGCGCGTGCTGCTGCGCCGCCACCCCCGGACGCTGGCCGGCACGCTGGCGCTGCACGGGCTCGCGGCGCTCGCCGGGCTGGCCGTGCCGCGGCTGCTCGGTAACCTCGTCGACGCCGTCGCGCACGGTACCTCCCGGGTGGGCGTGGACACCGTGGCGCTGGCCATCGGCGGGTTCGTGCTCGTGCAGGCGGGGCTGGTCCGGTTCGCCGCCTACGCCTCGGCCCGGCTGGGCGAGCGGGTCCTGGCCGAGCTGCGCGAGGACTTCGTCCGCCGGGTGCTCGCCGTGCCACTGTCCACTGTGGAGCGCGCGGGCAGCGGGGACCTGCTGACCCGGACCAGCCGGGACGTGGAGGCGCTGACGCACACGGTGCGGTTCGCGGTGCCGGAGACGCTGATCGCCTCGGTCACGCTGGCCCTGTCGGTGGGCGCCCTGTTCCTGGTCGGGCCCCTGCTCGCCCTGCCCTGCCTGGTCGCGGTACCGTCGCTGGTCGCCATCACCCGGTGGTACCTGCGCCGGGCGCCCGCCGGGTACCTGCGCGAGAACGCCGCCTACTCCGACATCACCGACGGGCTCGCCGAGACCGTCGACGGCGCCCGCACCGTGGAGGCGCTGCGCCTCGCGGAGCAGCGGGCCCGGCGCACCGACCGGGACGTCCACACCTCGTGGCGGGCCGAGCGGTACACGCTGTTCCTGCGCACGGTCACCTGGCCGGTGGCCGAGCTGTCCTACGCGCTGCCGGTGGGGGCCACGCTGCTCATCGGCGGGTGGTTCGCGGTGCGCGGCTGGGTGACGCTCGGCCAGGTGACCGCCGCCACGCTTTACGTGCAGCAGCTCATCGACCCGCTCGACCGGCTGCTGTCCTGGCTCGACGAGCTGCAGGTCGGGGCCGCCTCACTGGCCCGGCTGCTGGGCGTGTCGAAGGTACCCGACGACCGCGTCGCGACCGGCGTCACCGCCGTCGGCGAGCGGATCGCCGCGACCGACGTGCGGTACTCCTACGTGGCGGGTCGGGACGTGCTGCACGGCATCGACCTGCGGCTGCGCCCCGGTGAGCGGCTCGCCATGGTGGGCCCGAGCGGCGCCGGCAAGTCGACGCTGGGCCGGCTGCTGGCCGGGATCCACGGGCCCCGCACCGGTACCGTCACCGTCGGCGGTGCGCCGCTGGTCGAGCTGCCGCTGGACGAGCTGCGCGGGCACGTCGCGCTGGTCACCCAGGAGAACCACGTCTTCGTCGGTACCCTGCGGGAGAACCTGGTGCTCGCCCGCCCCGACGCGACCGACGCGGACGTGCTCGCCGTGCTGGCGGCCGTCGACGCCCTGGAGTGGGCCCGGGAGCTGGGCCTGTCCACGGTGGTGGGCACCGGCGGGCACACCCTGGCCCCGGCGCAGGCGCAGCAGCTCGCGCTGGCCCGGCTGGTGCTCGCGGATCCGCACACGCTCGTGCTCGACGAGGCGACCTCGGTGCTCGACCCGCGCGCGGCCCGGCACCTGGAGCGCTCGCTGGCGGCGGTGCTGCGCGGCCGTACCGTCGTCGCGATCGCGCACCGGCTGTTCTCCGCGCACGACGCCGACCGGGTGGCGGTCGTGGAGGACGGGCGGATCACCGAGCTGGGCAGCCACGCGGAGCTGGTCGCGGCCGGCGGCGCCTACGCCGAGCTGTGGCGCTCCTGGCACGGGGTGCAAGAGCCGGCGCCGGCAGCCTGACCTCACCGGATAGCGGTACCTCGGGTCGGGCCAGTAACGTGCCAGCGTTGACGCATCCGGGCTAGGAGGTCCACGATGTCCGATCCGTACGACCGGCCGCCGGGCGAGCCCTACTGGAACCAGCCCCCGCCCGCGTCACCTCCACCGGGGTACCCGCCGGCCTATCCGGGCAGCCCGGCCGGGTACCCGCCGGCCTATCCGGGCAGCCCGGCCGGGTACCCGCCGGCCGGGTCACCACCGCCCGGGTACCCGCCGGCGGGGTCGCCCCCGGGGTATCCGCCGGCCTACCCGGGCAGCCCCGCCGGCTACCCGCCCGAGTACACCCGCGCCGACTACGCGCGCGCCGAGTACCCGCCCAGCGAGTACCCGCCCAGCGGGATGCCCACGGCCGGGTACCCGCCGACCGCCCCGCCGCCGCCCCCGCGCTCGCGCGCCACGCTGATCCTGGTCCTCGTCGGCGTGGCGGTCCTCCTGATCGCCGGCACCGCCACCGCGATCTTCGTGTTGCGCGGGGACAAGAAGCCCGCGTCCACCGCCGGCTCGACGCCCACCCCGACGCTCGGGGCCACGACGTCCGCTCCGACCACCAGCGCTCCATCGCCGACCCCGCCCGCCAGCACCGTCACCTTCGCCGCCCCCGACCGGATCGGCACGCTGCGCAAGATGGCCGACCAGTCCCGGGTCGCGCAGCTACCCGGGCAGATGGCGGCGGGCGGGTTGGGCAACACGTTCGCGGTCATCTACGAGGACAGCACCGCCAAAGGCCACACCGCCATCGTCTGGGGCGGTACCAGCTCGTTCCTCGGTGGCGCCGACGCCGCCGTGCTCGACGGGTTCTTCAGCTCCGCGGGTAACCAGATCCCGAACGGCAAGCTGGCGCCGCGGACCACGGTGGATCCCGGCTCGGTGGGCGGCACCGCCCAGTGCGCCAAGGTGGACGGGGTCGGCGTCCCGATGGCGTTGTGCGGCTGGACCGGCAGCGGGGCCCTGGCCGGGCTGCTCTTCACCGGGTTCACCGCAGACAAGAGCGCGGGGCTGGTCCGCCAGGTCCTGCCGGCGATCGTGGTCAAGAGCTGATCTGGGCGAACGCGGCGTCACGCGGCGATCGGGGCCACCGTCGCGCCGGTCAGCCGGACCAGGTCGGCGGGGGCGAGCTCGACCTCGAGCCCGCGCCGGCCGGCGGAGACGAACACGGTCGGGAGGTCGAGCGCGGAGGAGTCGATCACGGTCGGCAGCCGCTTGCGCTGCCCGAGCGGGCTGATCCCGCCGACGACATAGCCGGTCGTCCGTTCGGCCGAACTTGGATCCGCCATTGCGGCACGTTTTCCGCCTCGCGCGGCGGCGAGCGCCTTGAGGTCCAGCGCGCCGCCGACCGGTACCACCGCGACCACGAGCCCGCCGTCGACCTGCGCCACGAGGGTCTTGAAGCACCGTGCGGGGTCGATACCCAGGGCAGTTGCCGCTTCGGCGCCGTACGAGCCGGTGCGCGGATCGTGCGGGTACGCGTGCAGTTCGTGGGCGACCTTCTGCCGGGCCAGCAGCATGGTCGCCGGGGTCGCTTGCCCAGCCACCCGGGCAGCGTATTTCCGCGCCCCGGCCGGGGTCACGTGAGTTGCCGGCAGGCCCTAGCGTATTTACCGGTCGCCATGACCTGAGGGGGAGGGCCAGTCAGATGAGCCAGGTCCGGCGGGTGCGCTGGATCGCGTTGACCGCTGTGGCGATCACGGTGGTCACCACGCTCGCGGCGGGGGCCAGCGCGTTCGCCAACCGCGGCGGCGGTGGTCGCTGCGCCCCGCATGCGCCGAACGCCACGACCGCACAGGGCTCCACGACCGCACAGGGCTCCTGGCGGTCCGGCGCGTTCCGCGCGGTCGGCTGCCGCGCCTGGCGGCACATGCATCACCAGCGCTCTCTCTACCGCGCCGGGCACGCCTCCGGCGGCTCCGGCTGACCCGCCGGCCCGGGCCGGACCAGCAGCGCCGTCGGTGCCCCGGCGACCCGGGTGAGCACCACGGTCGCCTCCGCCGGCCCGGCCAGTCGCATCGCCCGGCGCAGGCCGTCGGGGTCCACGGCCGAGCCGCGCTTCTTCACGGTCAACCGCCCGACGCCCCGGGCGCGTAGCGCGGCCCGGAGCCGCTTGACCGAGAACGGCAGCACGTCGAGCACCTCGTACCACCGCCCGAACGGCGTGTCGGTGCGAGCGTCCGCGTACACGTAGGCGATGTCGGCGTCGGCGAGCACACCGTCGACCACGGCCGCGAGCTCCGCCACGACATGGGCGCGCACCACCGCCCCGTCGGGCTCGCACAGGTACCGGCGCACCGGCCCGACCGGCGCCCGGGCCGCACCGGACCCGACCAGCGAAACCCCCGAGGGGAGCAGGGTCGCCCGGCGGGGTACGGACGCCAGCGGACCGCACCAGAAGGTCGCCTCCACCACGTCCCCGTCCACCGACACCCACTCCGCCTCCGCCCCGGGCGGGATCAGCGCGTGGTCGATCCCGGGCGCCAGCTTGAGCACCGTGCGCGGCATGCGGCGGGCCAGCCCGGCGACGAACTCCCAGGGCGGCGAGTACGCGCCCGGGTCGAACACCCGGCCCGTGGCACCGCGCCGGGCCGGGTCGCAGAACACGCCGTCCACAGTGGACAGATCGACGTCGCGCGCATCGGCGCAGCGCACGTCGATGCGGGAGGCCAGGCCGAGCGCGACGGCGTTGGCCGACGCGGCGGCGGCGGTCGAGGCGTCGGAGTCGACGGCGACGACCCGGATCCCCGCCCGGGCGAACGCGAGCGTGTCGGCGCCGATCCCGCAGCCGAGGTCGGCCACCGCCCGGACCCCCGCGGCGGCGAGCCGGGCCGCCCGCCGGGCCGCGACCGGGGCGCGGGTGGCCTGCTCCAGCCCGGCCCGGGTGAAGAACATGCGCTCCGCGTCCGCGCCGAACTTCGCCGCCGCCCGCGCGCGCAGCTCAGCCTGGGTCAGCGCGGCGGCCGCGAGGGCCGGCTCGACCCCCTCCCGCCGCAGCACGGCGGCGGCGCGCAGCGGGTCGGTGCCGGCGAGGTCGGCCGCACGGGCCAGCGCCGCCTGCCCGGCCGGCGTCCGCAGCTCATCGATCACGCCGCGCTACCCGCGTCGAGCGGGTCGGCGAGCAGGCGCTGGAAGGCCAGCTCGGCGGCGCCGAGCAGGGGGGCGTCGTCGCCCAGCTCGGGGGTACGCAGCCGGACGTGCTCGCGGCAGGCGGGCAGCCCGTTGCGGTTTATCCGGCTGCGGACCTGGGCCGCGGCGGCGAGGTACACGTCGCGCAGGGTACCGCCGAACACCACGGTCTCCGGGTTGAAGATGTTCACCAGGTTGGCCACGCCGAACCCGAGCCAGTCGCCGACCTGCCGCACGGCGGCCTGCGCCACGGCGTCCCCGCGCGCCGCCGCCTCGACGACGGCGAGGATGCCGTCCCGCCCGGTACCGTCGCGGTTGGCCGCGCGCAGCAGCGCGTGCTCGCCGATCTCGGTCTCCCAGCACCCGCGCGAGCCGCAGCCGCACGGCCGCCCGTTCGGGTTGACCACCATGTGCCCGACCTCGCCGCCGTACCCGCCGTGCCCGGCCACCGGCCGGCCGCCGGCGATGATGCCGCCGCCGATGCCCACGTCGCCGTGCAGGTAGATGACGTTGTCCGAGTCGATCGCCGCGCCCCGGGTGTGCTCGGCCAGCGCGGCCAGGTCGGCGCCGTTGCCCACCATCACCGGCAGGTCGCCGCCCAGCACCTCGGCCAGCGCGGACCCGAGCGGGGCGTCCACCCAGCCGATGTGCGGCCCGAGGCGGACCATGCCGTCCTCGCGCCGGACCATCCCGCCGACCGCGACGCCGCAGCCGATGCAGTACGTACCGGGCGGGGTGGCCCGCTGCATCTGCCGGACGAACTCGGCCAGCGGCGCGACCACGGCCGCCGGGCCGAGCTCGCCGCGCACCCGTACCGTCTCGCGCCGGTCGAGCACCACCCCGCCCAGGCCGACCCGCGCCGCGGTGAGCCGGTCCACCCCGATCATCAGGGCGTACACGAACACGCGCTGCGACTCGGGCCGGACGACCAGCGAGGGTCGCCCGGCCCGGCCGGTCTCCTTGGGCAGCTCCTCCCGGACCAGCCCCACCGCCGTGAGGTCGGCGGTGAGCGCGCCGATCGTCGACCGGTTCAGCCCCAGTGCCAGCGTCAGCTCCGCGCGCGACAGGGCACCCCGCACGTGTACCTGCCGCAGCAGCGCGCCCAGGTTCTGCCGGCGGATCTCCTCCTGACTCGGGCCAGCGCGCATCTTCTCAGGGTGCAGCCGAGATACCGGCTAGCGGGTGCCCGTCGCCGCGGCACGGCGGCGGGACAGCGCGTCGACGCCGGCGGCGAGCAACAGGACTATGCCGGTCACCACGAACTTGATGCCGGCGCTGTACCCCATGAGCCCCATCCCGTTGTCGATGACCGCCACCACCGCGCCGCCGAGCACCGCGTCCAGCACCCGGCCCTTGCCGCCGAACAGGCTGGTGCCGCCGATGACCGCGGCGCCCACGGCGTAGAGCAGGATATTGCTTCCACCGGTGTTGGGGTCGACCGAGCTGGCCCGGCTGGCGGCCACAATGCCGCCGATCGAGGCCATGCCGGAGCAGATCACGAACGCCGAGACCCGGATCCGGTCGACGTTGATACCGGCCCGGCGGGCCGCCTCGGCGTTGCCGCCGACGGCGTAGATGTGCCGGCCGTACGAGGTGCGGCTCAGCACGAACGTCCACACCAGCAGCAGGACCAGGATCAGCGGTACCACGATCGGCACGCCCCGCAGCGACACCCGCAACGGGTTCTGGCTGCGCTCGATGTTGAGGAAGTAGACGGCCAGCCCGCCGACGACGGCCAGTACGCCGACCCGCAGCCCGACCAGCGCGAGGGGGTCGGTGGCCAGGCCCCGGGCGGCGCGGCCGCGGATCCGCAGCAGCTGCACCCCGAGGTACCCGAGCACGATCAACGCGAGCAGCGCCCAGCTGAGCCAGAGCGGCAGGTTCTTGTTCTCGATGGACCGGATCACCGGATCGGTGACCGAGACGTTCCGGCCCTCCTTGAGCATCAGCAGCGCCACGCCCTGGAAGGCGAGGAACGCGGCGAGGGTCACCACGAACGACGGGATGCGCACCTTCGCCACGAGCGAACCGAGAACCAGCCCGATGAGCACGCCCGTGGCCGTCGAGGCGAGGACCGCCCCATACCACGGCCAGTTCCAGTTGGCCAGCAGCACCGCGAGGACGGCCGCGCACACCCCGCTGGCGAACCCAGCGGACAGGTCGATCTCGCCGAGCAGCAGGACGAAGACCAGCCCCATGGCGATGACGACGACCTGGGCGCCCTGGGTGAACAGGTTGGCGAAGTTGATCGCCGAGAAGAAGACCGGCCGCAGCGCGGTGAACACGATGCAGAGCACGACCAGGCCGGCCACGGCCGGCAGGGATCCGAGGTCGCCACCTCTGATCCGGCGGAAGTAGTCAGCCACGTGCTCGCCGACCGACCGGGTCGGCGAGCCCGGTACGGTGGCCGGGGCCGGGGATTCGACGATGGCCATCATTGCTCTCCGTTTGCTTCGCTCACGTCACCGAGGTCGATGGCCGCCGCGGCCGGCGCCAGCCCGAGGTCGCCGCTGCGGCCGGCGGTGATCAGCTCCACGATCTGCGCGTGGGTGATGTCGGAGGCCTTGACCTGCGCGGCTGTCCGGCCGAGGTACAGCGCGGCGATCCGGTCGGCGACCGCGAACACGTCGTTCATGTTGTGGGAGATGAGCACGACCGCGAGGCCGTTGTCGGCGAGCTGCCGGACCAGCTCCAGGACGTGCGCGGTCTGCGCGACGCCCAGCGCCGCGGTGGGCTCGTCGAGGATGACCAGCCTGCTGTTCCACAGGACGGCCTTGGCGATGGCCACCGTCTGGCGCTGCCCGCCGGAGAGGCTGGCCACGTGCTGCCGGATCGACTTGACGGTACGGACGGAGAGCCGGTCCAGCGTCTGCGCGGCCAGCTGCTCCATGGTCGGCTCGTCGAGCACGATGCCGGTGCGCTTCTCCCGGCCGAGGAACATGTTCTGCACGATGTCGAGGTTGTCGCACAGGGCGAGGTCCTGGTAGACGATCTCGACGCCGAGGTGGCCGGCGTCGCGCGGGCTGTGCACGGTGACCGGGTTCCCGTCGAAGTAGTACTCACCCGAGTCGATCGAGTAGATCCCGCCTACACACTTGACGAGCGTGGACTTGCCGGCGCCGTTGTCGCCGACCAGGGCGGTCACCTCGCCGGCGTGCGCGGTGAACTCCACGTCGCGCAGGACCTGGACGGGACCGAAGCTCTTGTTGATACCGCGGAGCTCAAGCAGGGGTGCGGTCACGAGATCTCCCTCGTAGTGACGACCCGGCCCGGCGCCGCGGATCGGCGGCGCCGGGACCGGTATCGGTACCTGGTACTTGCGTCCGGTGGCTAGCTGATGCCGGCCGCCGTGCACTTGGCGGCGTAGGCGCCGGTGCACAGCTCGGCCTTGGTCACGAAGCCGTCGGCCACGACGTCCTTGACGCCGTCCTTGTAGATCGCCTGCGGCGTCTCCAGGACCGCCTTGACGTCCTTGCCGCTCTTGGTGTCCTTGACGGTCTGGCTGGTCGTGGGGTTCTGCCCCTTGGCCAGCGCGACGGCCAGGTCGGCGGTCGCCTTGGCTTCCTTCTTCACCGCCTTGTACACGGTGACGCACTGGTCGCCGTCGAGGAGGTGCTGCAGGCCCTGGACGGTCGCGTCCTGCCCGGTCACCGGTACCTTGCCGTTGAGCTGGTTCTTCGCCAGCACCGAGATCACCGAGTTGGCCATGCCGTCGTTGGCCACCAGCACGCCCTTGATGTCCTTGTCGCTGGTGAGCATCTGCTCGAAGATCGTGCCGGCCTTGGCGTTGTCCCAGTCCGGTACCGACTGGTTCGGGCCCTTGACGAAGGTGCCGTCGCCGTACTTCGGGTTGAGCACCGAGTCGTAGCCCTGCGCGAACAGCGTCGCGTTGTTGTCGGTCGGCGAGCCGTTCAGCTCGGCGATCTTGGGCTTGGTGACATTGGCGTCGGTCAGGCACTTGACCAGACCCTCGCCCTGCAGCTTGCCGACCGCCACGTTGTCGAAGGACACGTAGTAGTCCGCCCCGCCGTCCAGGGTGAGCCGGTCGTAGTCGATGGTCGCGATGCCCTGTGCCTTGGCCTTGTCCAGCACCGCCTTGCCGGTACCGCTGTCCAGGTTGACGATCACCAGCACGTTGACGCCCTTGGTGATCAGCTGGTCGGCGATGGTCTGGAAGGCGTTCTTGTCACCCTGCGCGTTCTGGATGTCGTACTTGACCCCGGCGTCCTTGAACGCCTTCTCCAGGTAGGGCCGGTCGGCGGTCTCCCACCGGGCCGACGTCTTGCTGTCGGGAAGGATGACGCCGACGAACGGCTGCTTGCCGCCCGCGCCACCCGAGCTGCCGCCGCTCGGGCTGTTCGACTTACCGCACGCGGCCAGGCTGCCGAGCGCGAGAACGCCCGCGGTGGCCACAGCGAGGATCCCCTTGCGCATGCACGGGTCCTTTCGGGGTTATGCGCCGCCTGTCGGCGGCGGGCGTGTGGGGAAGACTGTTCGGGATTGTTGTGCCCGGCAACGTATTCCTGCGGAGGTGGCGGTCGCAAGAGCCCTTTGCCGCCAAGTTTGTTGTTGCCGGTAACAATTCGGCAACGCGGTTCGTACGAAAAGTACCAACCGCATCACCTACAGTGGCTGCGTCGCGCCACGCCGGCTTGGCACTCTCCTTGACGGAGTGCTAGTCGGCGGAATAATGTGCCGTTAGCACCCTCGGTACGAGAGTGCTAGCCCGCCGGTCGCCGACCGGTGGTACGCCCGGCGGGGCCGGCACCCGCGACGACGGTGCCGCCAGGGTGCGGATGAGGTACGAAAAAGATCCAGTACCCCAGGAGGGTATGCCCGTGACTACCGCGACCAAGGTTGCGATCAAGCCGCTTGAGGACCGCATCGTGGTCCAGGCGAACGAGGCTGAGACCACCACGGCATCGGGCCTGGTGATCCCGGACACCGCCAAGGAGAAGCCGCAGGAGGGCACCGTCCTCGCTGTGGGCCCGGGCCGTATCGACGACAAGGGCAACCGGGTCCCGATCGACGTGAAGGTCGGCGACACGGTGATCTACTCGAAGTACGGCGGCACCGAGGTCAAGTACGGCGGTGAGGAGTACCTCATCCTCTCCGCCCGCGATGTCCTCGCGATCGTCGAGAAGTGACCTGACAGTGCCGCCCCGGCGCCCCGGTCCGGGGAGCCGGGGCGGCACTTCATCCGTGAAGGGAAATCGATGGCGAAGATCCTGAGCTTCTCGGACGACGCCCGCCACCTGCTGGAGCACGGCGTCAACGCGCTCGCCGACGCGGTGAAGGTGACGATCGGTCCCAGGGGCCGCAACGTCGTCCTGGACAAGAAGTTCGGTCCTCCGACGATCACGAACGACGGCGTGACGATCGCCAAGGAGATAGAGCTCAGCAACCCCTACGAAAACCTGGGCGCCCAGCTCGCCAAGGAGGTCGCCACCAAGACCAACGACATCGCCGGCGACGGCACCACCACCGCGACCGTGCTGGCCCAGGCGATGGTCCGCGAGGGCCTGCGCAACGTGGCCGCCGGCGCCAACCCCAATGCCCTCAAGCGGGGCATCGACGCGGCCGCCAAGGCGGTCAACGACGCCCTGCTCGACAAGGCGACCGAGGTCGTCGACCGCGCCGATATCGCCCACGTGGCGACCATCTCCGCGCAGGACGCCGCGATCGGGGAGCTGATCGCCGAGGCGATGGAGAAGGTCGGCCGGACCGGTGTGATCACCGTCGAGGACGGCTCCACGCTGGCGACCGAGCTTGAGGTCACCGAGGGCATGCAGTTCGACAAGGGCTTCATCTCCCCGCACTTCATGACCGACCCGGAGAGCGGCGAGGCGGTCCTCGAAGACGCGTACATCCTGGTCACCACGCAGAAGATCAGCTCGATCGAGGAGCTGCTGCCGGTACTGGAGAAGGTGCTCCAGGACAGCAAGCCGCTGCTGATCGTGGCCGAGGACGTCGAGGGGCAGGCGCTGGCCACCCTCGTGGTCAACGCGATCCGCAAGACCCTCAAGGTCGCCGCGGTCAAGGCGCCGGCGTTCGGCGACCGCCGCAAGGCGATGCTGCAGGACATCGCGGTACTCGCCGGTGGCGAGCTGATCGCCCCGGAGCTGGGGTACAAGCTGGAGTCGGTGACGGTCGACATGCTCGGCCGGGCCCGGCGGGTGGTGGTCGACAAGGACAACACCACGATCGTGGACGGCGCCGGCCGTCAGGAGGACGTCGCCGAGCGGGTCGAGCAGATCCGCAAGGAGGTCGAGGCGTCCGAGTCGGAGTGGGACCGGGACAAGCTCAACGAGCGGCTGGCCCGGCTCTCCGGCGGGATCGCGGTGATCAGGGTCGGCGCGGCCACCGAGATCGAGCTGCGCGAGAAGCGGCACCGCATCGAGGACGCCATCTCGGCCACCAAGGCGGCCGTCGAGGAGGGCATCATCCCCGGCGGCGGCGCGGCCCTGCTGCATGTCGCGTCGACCCTGGCGGACTCGCTCGGGCTGACCGGCGACGAGGCCACCGGCGTCTCGATCGTGGCCAAGTCGCTGGCGGAGCCGCTGCGCTGGATCGCCCAGAACGCCGGCCAGGACGGGTACGTCGTGGTCGAGCGGGTCCGGGGCGCCGGCTGGGGCGAAGGGCTGGACGCGGCGGTCGGCGAGTACACCGACCTGACCAAGCGCGGCATCGTGGACCCGGTGAAGGTGACCCGCAACGCGGTCGCCAACGCCGCGTCCATCGCCGGGCTCCTGCTCACCACCGAGACCCTGGTCGTCGAGAAGCCCGAGAAGGCGGAGCCGGCCGCGGCCGGCGGCCACGGGCACGGGCACGGCCACTCGCACGGCCCCGGCTTCTGAGCACACGGGGCGAGGGGCGGTACCCGCTTCGGGTACCGCCCCTCGCCGTCCCGAGATCTTGGACGCTGATACCCCCTCCAGCGGGTATTGAATTTGTAACCTCGATTCATGGGCAGTGATGTTGCGGGCCGCAGGCCGGTGCTGGATGTGTACGCGCGGTTGAGCAGGGCGTACAACGGGGAGACTATCCAGGTTGATGACCAGGTGGAGGTGTGCCTGGAGGAGCTGGCCGAGCGGGGCGCCGACGCGGGCGAGGTGTTCAAGGACAACCGGGTCGACCAGCAGCCGCAGGTGGGCGAACAGGCCAGAAAGTTTCCGCGCCTCAACCCACCGGTCCGGCGCACCGACCTCCGCGCGCCATCCGTGCTCGGTCCGGCGAACCAGCACGCTTGCTCGCGACCGCATCTCAGGCCCCGCCCCCGCTCGCCTGCGGATCGGGTTTGACCGCGACCGCGCCCCACAGGTGCACATCCGCATCGGCCAGTTCCGGATCATTCGACGTTGGTCGCCAGCGGTGGACCAGGGTGACGCCCGGGTCGAGCACATCCAGCCCGGCCAGCATCGCCGCCACCTCCGCCTTCGAGCGCAGCGCCACGGCCAGCCCGTGTCTGCCGGCCACCGCCTGCGCGGCCCGCGCCCCCGCCGGGTCGCTGTCCCCCGTGGCCAGCGAAACCGCCAGTGCACTACCGCC
>WNGA01003840.1_pt1 | contig 22389 bp, 21 predicted proteins | sample 5400061 | NCBI WGS metagenome assembly WNGA01 (sample SAMN13153366, study PRJNA577476) | soil metagenome | isolation source: 100 cm soil or saprolite under grassland replicate 2 | place: USA:California | collected 2016-06-15
AAGGGATTCCCCGTGTCATCGCGGCTCGCGGAGGCAGCGGCGAAGCTCGACCCCGCGAAGCTGGAGGCGAAGTCGCCCGCGCAAGATCCGAGGGTGCAGGATCCGAGGGCGCAGGATCCGAGGGCGTATCCGACGGCGGAGGACCCGAGGTTCGTCGAAATGTTCGCGGCCAAGCGGCTGCGTGAGGGTGATCTGCTGCGGCGCCCGGAGCTGGCGTCGACGCTGGGCCGGCTGCGCATCCTCGGGCCGGACGCGTTCTACAAAGGAGAGATCGCCGCGGAGATCGTGAAGGCGGTGAAGGCGGCCGGCGGCGTGCTCGCGGTCGAGGACCTGGCGGCGTACACGGCGATCGAGCGGGCGCCGATCGAGGGGAGGTTCCGCGACCTGCGCGTGGTCTCGATGCCGCCGCCCTCGTCAGGCGGCGTGGCATTACTCGAAACCCTCGGGGTGTGGGCGGCGCGCCATCCGACCGACGCGGAGCTCGGCCGATCGCCGCGCGGGTCGTCCGCGGCGTTCCACATGCTGGTCGAGGCGCTCAAACACGGGTTCGCCGATCGCGCGCGCTACCTCGGCGACACGGATTTCGTGAAGGTGGACGTCGCGCGCTTCGTCGACCCCGCGTACCACGTCGAGCTCGCGCGCCGGCTGAAACCGGATGCGGTGCTGGCGCGCGATGCGTACGGTACGCTGGGCGCGCCGCCCGCGCCGCGGAAGGACGCGGGCACGACCCACCTGTCGGTCATCGACGCCGAAGGCAACGCGGTGGCGCTGACGTCGACGGTGAACCTGGGGTTCGGCGCGCATCTCGTCGCGGGCAAGACCGGGATCCTGCTCAACGATCAGATGGACGACTTCGCGATCGAGCCCGGTGTGCCCAACTGGGATGGTCTCATCGGCAACGAGCAGAACGCTGTCGCGCCCGGGAAGCGCCCGCTGTCGTCGATGACGCCGACCATCGTGCTGGATGGGGCGGGGAAGGTGCGGATGGTGGTGGGCGCGGCGGGCGGGCCGAGGATCATCTCGGCGACCGCGCAGGTGATGTTGAACGTGATCGACTACAAGCTGGACGCGCAGGCGGCGGTCTCGGCGCCGCGGGTTCACCACCAGTGGTTCCCCGACCTGCTCGCGATCGAGCCCGACGTCGCGCGCGACGTGGCGGAGTCGCTCGAGCGCCGCGGCCACAAGACCAAGGTGATCCCGCGCGTCGGGACGGTGAACCTGCTGCTCAAGACCGAGTCCGGAATCGAGGCCGCCGCGGAACCGCGCAGTCCGAGCCAAGCTGCCGGATACTAGGCCCACCACCATGCCCGCCCGCCGGATCACCAAGGTCCTGATCGCCAACCGGGGCGAAATCGCATGCCGCGTAATCCGCGCGTGCCGAGAGCTCGACCTGCGTACGGTCGCGGTGTGCTCGGAGGCGGATCGTGCGGCGCTGCACGTGCGGATGGCCGACGAGGTGGTCGAGATCGGGCCCCCGCCGGCGCGCCAGAGCTACCTCGTCATCGACAACATCGTCGCCGCGGTGCGTTTCACGGGCGCGGACGCCGTTCACCCGGGGTACGGCCTGCTGTCCGAGAACGCGGACTTCGCCGAGGCGGTCGCCGCCGCGGGCGCGACCTTCATCGGCCCGCCGCCGTCGGCAATCCGCGCGATGGGCGGCAAGACGTCGGCGCGCGCTCTCATGCAGGGCGCGGGCGTGCCGGTGGTTCCGGGCGACAACGGCGAGGGCGGGCGGGGCTTCCCCGGCCCGGCCGAGGCCAAGGCGGCGGCCGCGAAGATCGGCTACCCGGTGATGCTGAAGGCGGCGGCAGGCGGCGGCGGCCGCGGCATGCGGCTCGTCGATCGCGAAGACAAGCTCGAGGCGGCGCTCGCGGGCGCGCAGCGCGAGGCCAAAGCGGCGTTCGGCGACGACACCGTCTATCTCGAAAAGGCGATCGTCAACCCGCGCCACATCGAGATCCAGGTGTTCGGCGACGAGCACGGCGGCGCGGTCCACCTCTACGAGCGCGATTGTTCGATCCAGCGCCGCAACCAGAAGGTGATCGAGGAGTCGCCGTCGCCGGCGATCGACGACGAAACGCGGGCGAAGATGGGGGCGGTCGCGGTGCGCGCCGCGAAGTCGGTCGGCTATGTCGGCGCCGGCACGATCGAGATGCTGTACGACGGTGCGACGCGCGGCTTCTACTTCCTGGAGATGAACACGCGCCTGCAGGTCGAGCACCCGGTGACGGAGCTCTGTACCGGCGTCGATCTGGTCCGCTGGCAGCTCGCGGTCGCCGAGGGCGAGCGCATCCCGCTCGCGCAGGACGCGATCCCGCGCCGGGGCGCCGCGATCGAGTGCCGCGTGTACGCCGAGGACTCGGTGAAGTTCCTGCCGTCGCCAGGGACGATCACGTCGCTGCGTGTGCCGTCGGGCCCCGGCATCCGCGACGATTCGGGCGTCACCGCCGGCAGCGTGATCTCGGTGCACTACGACCCGATGATCTCGAAGCTGTGCACGTGGGCCGAGACGCGCGCGGGCGCGATCGAGCGGATGCGGCGCGCGCTCGGCGAGTACCACGTGGGCGGCATCAAGACCAACCTCGGGTTCCACCGCATGGTCATGCGCCACCCCAAGTTCGTCGCCGGCGAGTACGACACCGGTTTCATCGAGCGCCACAAGCCGGATCTCGTCCCGCCGCCGGCGGACGACGAGACCGCGCGGCTGGCCGCGCTCGCCGCCGCCGCGTATGCGGCGAGCGAGGGCGGTGGCATCGCCACCGGAGGTTCATCTGAGCTCGCGCTCGACACGTCGCGCGCGCAGCCGTCTGCGTGGCGGCGCGAGAACGACGAGTGACTGACACAGACGCGGGAACCCTCGAAGGGTTCCCGCACCCTCCCGCGAAGAGCTCGCGCGAGCAAAGCTCGCGCTCCCTCACGCGATCCACGCCACCGGGGCGGCCTTCCAGGACGAGCCTGCTCGCCGCCTACGCCGCGCTTTATGTGGTGTGGGGCTCGACCTATCTCGCGATTCGGATCGCTGTCGGCAGCTGGACGCCGCTCACGCTCTCGGCGACGCGGTTCGCGATCGCGGGCGGCAGCCTCTATGCCGTGCTGCGGGCGCGGGGCGCGCCCGCGCCCGGCTGGCGCGCGTGGGCCTCGGCCGCGCTGGTCGGCGGGCTGATGCTGGCGGGCGGCAACGGCACCGTGTGTTGGGCTGAGCAGTGGGTGCCGTCGGGCGAGACCGCGCTGATCCTCGCCCAGGGGGCGCTGTGGATGGTGCTGCTGCCGTGGCTCGCGCGCCGCGCGCCCGCGCCCCGTCCGATCGTCCTCGCGGGCGTCGCGATCGGCCTCGCCGGCGTCGCGATCCTGGTCGGCGGCAAGGCCCACGGGGACGGCGCCGCGGCCGCCGTGTCAGCGGTGTCGGCCGGCCCCGACATGTTGTTCATCGGCCGATTCGCGCTGGTGGGCGCGAGCTTCAGCTGGGTCGTCGGCTCGCTCATCTCGCGCGGGCTGCCGCTGCCCACGTCGATTTGGCTCGCGAGCGCGATGGAGATGCTGGCCTCGAGCCCGCTGCTGTTCGCGCTCGCTGGCCTGCACGGCGACTTCACCGGCTTCAGCTTCGCATCCGTGCCCGCTTCCGGATGGCTCGCGCTCGTCTACCTGATCGTGTTCGGCAGCTTCGCGGGCTTCGGCTCCTACATCTTCCTACTCGTGCACGAGGGACCGACGCGCACGTCGACCAACGCGTTCGTCAATCCCCTGATCGCCGTCGCGCTCGGGGCCGCCCTGGCCGGTGAGGCGGTCGGTGCGCGGACGATTCTCGCCGCAGCGATGATCGTCGCGGCCGTAGCGGGAGTAATCTGGGGATCTGCGGCGCGGCCGGGGCCAAGGCCAAGGCAATGACAGGACGGCTGTTCATTCTTGGGGTGGTGGCGATGTCGGGCGCCGACATGGCCGAGCTCGACATCAAGGTCGTGCGCGAATCCGACGGCCGGCCGGTGGCGCGCACCGAGCTCATCGTCAGCGGCGGCAGCGAGACGGCCAGCGTGGAGAGGAAAGTGAAGACCGACGCGTTCGGCCTCGCGAGCACGCGCCTGCCGCTCGGCGACTACCACGTCTACCCGACCGATCCGGCCTTCGCCGCCGTGTGGTCGAATGAGATCCGGCTGCCGCAGACCGAGACCATGACCGTGCCGTTGCAGCCCGCGTGCGCGATGTCGGGCCGGGTCGTCGACGACAAGGGGCAGCCGCTCGGCGGCAGCCGGCTTCAAGTTTGGGCCGACTTCCGCGACCTCGAGCTCTACGCGGACGAGCGCGGCCAATTCACCGTCGGGCGGCTGTCGGCGTCCGAGCACACGGTCACCGCGTACGCAGCTGGCCACGCCACCGGCACACTTGCCGTCCCACTTCGTTCTGGTGAGCACCGCAAGGGGGTCACGGTCGTGCTCCAGCGGGGCGCGACCCTCGCCGTGACCGCAGCCTGCGGCACCGATGCATGCGCGGGTACCAGGGTGAAGGTGCTCGCTCCCGGGGACGACTACCGCGAGGCCGACGTCGAGGCCGATTGCACGGCCGCGTTTCGCGATCTGCCCCCCGGCGAAGTGAAGATCCGCGCCGTGCGCAACGAGGCCAACCCGGGTGAGCTCGCCTCGCTCGAGCTCACGAGTCGGCTCGCTCCCGGCGACGCCGCCGCGGTCACCGTGGCGCTCGCCCCCACCGGCGGCCACGCGACCCTGCGCGGCAGCGTCGTGTCGAAGAGCGGCCGACCTCTCGAAGCCGCGATCGAGGCCAGCTGTGGCGCCGTCCGGCGTTACGCGATGAGCGAGCCGGACGGAAGCTTCGTGGTCCAGGACCTGCCCGAGGGCCCGCGCTGCCGCGTGCTCGCGGGAAAGGACGGCGTCCGTGTCGAGGTCGACGCTGACGGTCGCGCCCCCTTGCGCCTGGTCATCGACTCGCCGCTCAATCCGTAGCTGCCCTAGCGGCACCCGCGCGGGCGGTCAGTCGTAGCCGGACGCCGTGTTTCGGGCGGAGGGTCACGCTCGGGTAGACGGTGAGGTCCGTCTCGGCAGTGGGCTCGAAGCGGAAGCGGCGGACCGCGCTCGCGAGCACCAGCTTGGCCTCCATCATCGCGAAGCGGTTGCCGATGCAGACGCGCGGGCCGCCGCCGAACGGGAAGTAGGCGAACTTGGGCAGCTGGCGCTGGAGATCGCCTTGCCAGCGCTCGGGTTTGAACGCCTCGGGCTCGGCGAACCACCTCGGGTCGCGGTGCACCACCCACGGCGACATCACGAACGACGCGCCGGTCGGGAACTGGAAGCCGCCGACCTCGACCGGCGCCAGCGCCTCGCGCGCGATGCCCCACGCAGGCGGGTAGAGGCGCATCGCCTCGAGCACGACCGCCTCGGTGTACGTGAGCCGTTCGAGGTCGGCGAGCGCGGGCCGCCGCTCGCCCAGCACGCGGTCGAGCTCCTCGACGAGCCGCGCCTGGCAATCCGGATGCGTCGCCAGCAGGGCCAGCGCGTAGGTCAGCGCGAGCGCCGTGGTCTCGTGCCCGGCGAGAAACAGGATGACCGCCTCGTCGCGGATCTGGTCGTCGCTCATGCCGCCGCCGCCCTCGTCGCGCGCACGCATCAGCAACGAAAGGAGGTCGTCGCGCTCGTCGTTCGACTTCCGGCGCGCGTCAATGATGCGAAGGATGACGTCATTGATGAGGCGCTTCGATCGCCGCATCCGGAGGTTGGCGGGGGTGGGCACCCACGCGGGCGGCTGAAACCGCGCCGCGAGGCCCAGGATGCGCCCGAACTCCTCCATCAGCTGGCCGATGATGCGGCCCACGTTGCCAGCGTCGGCCGACAGGTCGGTGCCGAACAGCGCCTCGGCCACGATGGTCAGGGTCACGGCCATCATGTCGGCGTGAACGTCGCGCGTCTCTCCCGACGGCCAGCCGTCCGCGGCGCGCTCGATCGCGTCGACCATCAGCGCCGCATAGGATTGAAGTTGCTGGTGATGGAAGGCCGGCTGCACGAGCCGGCGCTGCCGCCGCCACGACTCGCCCTCGTTGACCAGCAGGCCGTTGCCGACGACGCGCCCGAGCAGCCGGGTCGTGCGATCCTTGCGGAACTGGTCGGCCTTCTTGACCAGGATCTCCTCGATGCTGGCCGGATCGGCGACGAAGTAGAGCTGCAACGGCAGGCGCGTGCGTACGAACGGCCCGTACTTGCCGTGAACCCACGCGAGGCCGCCCAGCACGTCGCCGCCGAACAGGCCGCGCAGTTGGCGGAAATCCCTCCAAAGCGGCCGGGCAGGGCGGGGCGAGCGGTCTGGCGCGTTCATCACCTAGATAATAGAGGACCGGGCATTGACGAAAGCCTCTCGATTCGGTAAACGACGCGCGGGTTTCCCTGCATGAACTCGGTCTTTCTACTGCTCGCTTCCGCCCCCGAATCTCACGAACCCCAGCTGATCGACGTCGACGGGACGATCCTGGTTCAGTTCGGCCTGTTCCTGTTGCTGCTGGCGGTGCTGTCGAAGCTGCTCTGGAAACCGTACCTGCGGGTGCGGGAGGAGCGGGTGACGCGGGTCGACGGCTATCGAGAAGAGGCGGTCCGGCTCGAAGCCGAGGCGCGCGATCGGCTTGGGCGCGCCGAGGCGGGCCTCGCGGAGGCGCGGCGAATCGGGTCGGGGGAACGCGCGGTCGCGCGCGCGGAGGCGCAGGCGCGCGAGCAGACGTTGCTGGCCGAGGCGACGGCGGCGGCGCAGCGGACCTTGAAGGACGCGCGGCAGAAGCTGGCGACCACGGTCGAGGCCGAGCGCGGCAAGCTGCGGGGCGAGGTCGCGACCACGGCGCGCGATGCCGCCCGCAAGATCCTGGGACGCGAGGTGTCGGCGTGAGGGCGGCGGCGACGGCGACGGTCCTGGCGTTGACGGTCGCGGTTGCCCTGACCTTCGGCAGCACCGGGGACACGCGCGCGGCGCACGAGGCCGAGCCTGCAACCGAGAAAGGCCCGGCGGCCGAAGCGGCTGCGAACGCGACCGGCGAGCACCGCGCGGGCGAGCCCGGCGAGGGCGACCACGCCGCCAGCGAGCACGCGGGCGCCGAGCACGGCGAGCCGTCCATCGACGGCAAGAAGCTGGCGGCTCAGATCTTCAACTTCGCGCTCTTGCTGGCGGTGCTGATCGGGTTCGGCGGGCGCGCGGTGTCGAAGGCGTTGGCGGCGCGCCACCAGCAGCTGAAGGCGGACCTCGCGTCGGCCTCGGAGGCGCGGGCGGCGGCCGAGGCGCAACTGAAGATGCAGGAGAACCGGCTCGCGAAGCTGGAGCAGGAGATCGTCGCGATCCGCACCGGAATCAAGCAAGAGGCCGAGTCCGAAAAGGCACGGCTCATCGAGCTGGCCGAGGAGCGCGCGCGCCGGATCCAGGACGAGACCAAGTTCGTCATCGAGCAGCAGGTCAAGCAGGCGGAGGCCGATCTCAAGCATGAGGCGGCCCAGGCCGCGGTCGACATGGCGGAGCAGATCGTGCGCAAGTCGCTCGACTCGGCGGACCGCCAGCGCATGGTCGACAGCTTCGTCGCCGACGTCGGCAAGCCCGCGTCACCGTCAGCTTCTGGGGGCCAGGTCTGATGGCCGCCATGGCCGGCTCCATCGCGCGGCGCTACGCGCGCGCGCTTTTCGGGATTTCGCTCGACGCGGACAAGCTCGAGGCGTTCGGGCAGGAGATCGCGGACTTCGCCACCCTGCTCGACGAGTCGACGGAGCTGCGTCAGACGCTGGAGAACCCGGTGTTCGCGGGCAGCGAGAAGCGCAAGGTGCTGGAGAGCCTGCTCCCGCGGGTGACGCCCACGTCCGAGGTGCAGCGTTTCTTGCTGCTGCTGCTCGAGCGCCGGCGCATCGTGCTGTTGCCCGCGATCGCGCGCGCCTACCGCGACATGACCGACGCGCACCTCGGACGCGTGCGCGCGACGGTGACGTCGGCCGAGCCGCTGACCGGGCCTGCGCTCGACCGCGTGCGCCGCTCGCTGGAACAGCGCACCGGCAAGCAGGTGATCGTGGAGACCGCCGTGGACGCGGACCTCATCGGCGGCGTGGTCGCGCGGGTCGGCGATCTCGTCCTCGACGGCAGCGTGCGAACCCAGCTCGACGACCTCCGCCAGAAGCTCTTGAACTAGCGACAAGACAGGACCAACCCCATGCAAATCCGCGCCGAAGAAATCAGCCAGATCATCCGCAAAGAGATCGAGGGCTTCGACAAGAAGGTCTCGGTCATGGAGACCGGCACCGTGCTGGAGGCGGGCGACGGCATCGCGCGCGTTTACGGCCTGGAATCGGCGATGGCGGGCGAGCTGCTCGACTTCGGCCACGGCGGCGTCGTGGGCCTCGTGCTGAACCTGGAAGAGGACAACGTCGGCGTCGCGCTGCTCGGCAACTACGAAGAGGTTCGGGAGGGCGACACCGTCAAGCGCACCGGCAAGATCGCGCAGGTCCCGGTCGGCGACCCGCTGATCGGCCGCGTCGTCAACGCGCTCGGCGTGCCCATCGACGGCAAGGGGCCGGTCACCGGCGCCGAGTCGCGCAAGATCGAGATCAAAGCGCCCGGCATCATCGCCCGCAAGTCGGTGCACCAGCCGATGCAGACCGGCATCAAGGCCATCGATTCGATGATCCCGATCGGCCGCGGCCAGCGCGAGCTCATCATCGGCGATCGCCAGACCGGCAAGACCGCGGTCGCTGTCGACGCGATCATCAACCAGAAGGGCGAGGACATGCGCTGCTTCTACGTGGCCATCGGCCAGAAGCAGTCGACGGTGGCCGCGGTGGTCGAGAAGTTGCGCGAGACCGGCGCGCTCGCCTATACGACGGTGATCGCGGCGACAGCCTCGGAGCCGGCGCCGCTGCAGTTCCTGGCGCCCTACACCGGCGTCACGATGGCCGAGTACTACCGCGACAGCGGCCGCCACGCGCTCATCATCTATGACGATCTGTCGAAGCAGGCGGTCGCGTACCGGCAGCTGTCGCTGTTGCTTCGCCGCCCGCCCGGCCGCGAGGCGTACCCCGGCGACGTGTTCTATCTCCACTCGCGCCTGCTCGAGCGCGCGGCCAAGCTGTCGGACAAGGAGGGCGCGGGCTCGCTGACGGCGCTGCCCATCATCGAGACCCAGGCCGGCGACGTGTCGGCATACATCCCGACCAACGTTATCTCGATCACCGACGGGCAGATCTTCCTCGAGAGCGACCTCTTCTACTCGGGCCAGCGGCCGGCGGTGAACGCGGGCATCTCGGTCAGCCGCGTCGGCGGCGCGGCGCAGATCGCGGCAATGAAAAAGGTGGCCGGCAAGCTGCGCCTCGAGCTGGCGCAGTACCGAGAGCTGGCGGCGTTCGCGCAGTTCGGGTCGGACCTGGACAAGGCGACCCAGCAGCAGTTGGCTCGCGGCGCGCGCATGACCGAGCTCCTCAAACAAGGGCAGTATCAGCCGCTGACGGTGCAGAAGCAGGTGCTGATCCTGTTCGCGGTCACGAGCGGCTTTGCGGACGCGCTGCCCATCGACTCGCTCGGGCGCTACGAGCGCGAGCTGTACGCGTTCGTCGACGCCCGCCACCAGGAGCTGTGGAACGAGCTCGGAACCAAGGGCAACGACGGCAAGGCGTGGGACGGGCTGCAGGGCCGGATGCGCAACGTGCTCACCGAGTTCGGCAAGGAGTTCTCGCCGGAGGTCCAGGCCGCCTAAATGCCTTCGCTGAAGTCGATACGCACGCGGATCGCGTCGGTGAAATCGACGCAGAAGATCACGCGTGCGATGAAGCTGGTGTCGGCGGCGCGGTTGCGGCGCGCGCAGGACGCTATCGTGGGCGCGCGGCCGTACGCGAACGCGCTGGCGGCGGCGATGGCCGAGATCGCGGCGCGCGCCGGGATGGACTCGCACCCGCTGCTCGACCGCCGCAGCCCGGAGCGCATCACCATCGTGGCGCTGACGTCGGACCGCGGCCTGGCGGGCGGATTCAACGCCAACATCTTCCGGGCGGTGCAGCGTTTCATCGTCGAGCGCAAGCAGGCGACGCCGGCGGCCAAGGAGATCGTCCTCGAGATCGCGGGCAAGAAGGGACGCGACTTCTTCCGCCGCCGCAAGCTGCACATCGGTCATGAGCTCGGCGGCCCGACCGCCGAGACCGCCGGTCGGATCGCCGACGAGCTCGGCCACATCGTGACCCACGCGTTCAAGAGCGGCGCGACCGACGCGGTGTTTCTGGTCTACAACGAGTTCAAGTCGGCGGCCCAGCAGAAGGTCGTCGTCGAGCCGCTCCTGCCGGTGACCGCGGCGACGCCGCCCGGGCGTGCGAGCGCCGAGGGCCTGCTCGACTTCCTCTACGAGCCGTCCAAGGAAGGTGTGCTCGACACGCTGCTGCCGCTCTACGTCGAGTCGCAGATCTTCCGCGCGCTGCTCGAGTCGATGGCGTCGGAGCTGGGCGCCCGCATGACCGCGATGGAGAACGCGACCACCAACGCGAAGGAAATGATTTCCTCCCTGACCCTGAAGTACAACCGCGCCCGCCAGGCCTCTATCACCAAAGAGCTGATGGAGATCGTGGGCGGCGCGGAGGCCCTCAAAGGCTAGTGGGACCACAAAGGACAAGCACATGAGCACGCACGGATCGGTAGTCGCGACCAACAGTGGGAAAATCATTCAGGTCATCGGCCCGGTGGTCGACGTCGCGTTCGGCCCGGGCGGACTGCCCGAGATCAACACCGCGCTCAAGATCTCGAACCCGTCGATCAGCAACGAGCCCGGCAACCTGGTGGTCGAGGTCGCGCAGCACCTGGGTGAGCACAACGTCCGCTGCATCGCGATGGACACCACCGACGGTCTCGTCCGCGGCATGGCGGTCGAGAACACGGGCGCGCCCATCCTGATTCCGGTCGGGCGCGAGGTGCTGGGCCGGATCATGAACGTCGTCGGCCTCCCGGTCGACGAGCGTGGCCCGGTCACCACGAGCAAGAAGCTGCCGATTCACCGCCCGGCGCCCAAGTTCGTCGACCAGTCGGTGCGGGTCGAGATGTTCGAGACCGGCATCAAGGTCATCGACCTGCTCGCCCCTTACCGCCGCGGCGGCAAGATCGGCCTGTTCGGCGGCGCCGGCGTCGGCAAGACCGTCACCATGCTCGAGCTCATCAACAACGTCGCCAAGAAGCACGGCGGGTTCTCGGTGTTCGGCGGCGTCGGTGAGCGCACGCGTGAAGGTCGCGATCTCTACAACGAGATGTCGGAGTCGAAGCTGTCGGACGGGTCGTCGGTTCTGTCGAAGACCGCGCTCGTCTACGGCCAGATGAACGAGCCGCCGGGCGCCCGTGCCCGCGTCGCGCTGTCGGCGCTCACCGTCGCCGAGTACTTCCGCGACGAAGAGGGCCAGGACGTGCTGCTCTTCATCGACAACATCTTCCGCTTCACCCAGGCGGGCTCCGAGGTGTCGGCGCTGCTCGGCCGCATCCCGAGCGCCGTCGGGTATCAGCCGACGCTGGCGACGGACATGGGTGAGCTGCAGGAGCGGATCACGTCGACCAACAAGGGGTCGATCACGTCCGTGCAGGCGATTTACGTGCCCGCCGACGACTTGACTGACCCGGCGCCGGCGACCGCGTTCGCGCACCTCGACGCGACCACGGTGCTCTCGCGCGCGATCTCCGAGCTCGGCATCTACCCGGCCGTCGATCCGCTCGACTCGACGTCGACGATTCTGTCGCCCGAGGTCGTGGGCGCGGAGCACTACGCCGTCGCGCGCCAGGTGCAGAAGATCCTGCAGAAGTACAAGGAGCTGGTCGACATCATCGCCATCCTGGGCATGGACGAGCTCAGCGAGGACGACAAGCTGGCGGTGTCGCGCGCGCGAAAGATCCAGAAGTTCCTGTCGCAGCCGTTCTTCGTCGCCGAGACCTTCACCGGCACGCCCGGCAAGTACGTCGAGATCAAGGACACCGTGCGGAGCTTCAAGGAAATCGTCGACGGCAAGTGCGACGACCTTCCCGAACAGGCGTTCTACATGCAGGGCGGCCTCGACGACGTGCGCGCCCGCGCCGAGCAGCTGAAGAAGGAAGCTGCGTGAAGTTTTCGCTGACCACGCCCAAAGGTGCGCTGGTCGACACCGACGTCGACGAGGTCACCGCCCCGGGCGAGGAGGGTGAGTTCGGCGTGCTGCCGGGTCACGTCGCGCTGATGTCCGGGCTGCGCCCAGGCGTGCTGTCCTACAAGGCCAAGGAACACACCGGGATCGTCGCGGTGGGCGAGGGCTTCCTTCAGGTCGCGCCGTTGCCCGCCACCGGGCCGGGCGTCGATCGCGTGCTGGTGCTGGTTGACCGCGCGATGAACGCGCAGGACGTGAACCGCGAAGCGGCGGAGCGCGACGTGCAGCAGGCCGACCGCGAGCTCGCCGCCTGGAAAGCCGAGCTCGACGGCGCCTACCACGCGCTGCTCGTCCGCCGGCAGTGGGCCCAGGCCCGCCTCGACGCCGCGGCGCGGGTCGCGGCGCATTAGTAGCGGCGCCATCCGGATCACTCGACGTCGAGCGCGACCCGCAGTGCCTCGGCGAGCGCCTGGCGTGTCGGCAGGGTCAGCGCGCCGACGTAGTCGGTCAGCATGCGCTTGGGGAGGCTGACCAGATCGTCGCAGTGAATGCTCGAGTCGTGCTTGAGACCACATTCGATGCCGACATCGACCTGGGTCGCGAGCCCGTCGCGGCGACTGTAAACGGGCGCGCAGATCACGGATGAGAAGCGGGACTCGATGAGAGCCTGCCGACTAACGACCACGAATACGCGCTGGCTCTTCGGGTCGCCGCCTGGCTTTCGGACGCGGAACAGATCCCCGCGCCTCAAATCTTGACCTGATAGTTGAGAACGTCCGCGGCTTCGTCGTTCAGGCGATCGGCATGACGGTTGATAATCTCGATGTCGCGGGCGTCTCTCTCCGCGCGCTGACGTGCCTCGAGCATCTCGCGCACCGCGCGCTCAATCAGCTGCGAACGATTGCTGTGGCCTCCCGCCGCGCGATCGAGGTCCTTGAGCAAGTCGGCCGGCAGGGTGATGGAAGTCTTCACTTTCATACCGCTAAGAATACCGCAAAGGTATGCGACCCGGCGCAGCCCAGTCGCAACACTGTGAAATAACATCGGTTTTAGACGTGTGGTCTGCGGGCCGGGAAAACGTCGATCGCGCTGTCGATCCGGGCGACCCAGCTTCGTCGTCGTTGTAGGAGCAGGAAGAAATCCACAACCAACCAGGAGACCGACGATGCGTTACCTCATGTTGATGTACCCGAATGACAAGGCCGAGCAGGGGGCGATGCCGGACGCCAAGGCGGTCGAACAGATGATGAAGTACAACGAGGAGCTCGCGAAGGCGGGGGTGCTGCTGGCGCTGGACGGGCTGCATCCGAGCTCGAAGGGCGCGAGGATCAACTGGGACAAAGCGGGCAAGCCGGTCGTGACCGATGGGCCGTTCACGGAGGTCAAAGAGGTCGTGGGCGGCTACTGGATCATCCAGGTCAAGTCGCGCGAGGAGGCGATCGAGTGGGCGCGGCGCGTGCCCTCGACCGACGCGCGCAAGGTCGAGCTGCGCCAGATCTTCGAGATGAGTGATTTCCCCGCCGACGTGCAGGCGGCCGCGGACAATCCGACCGTGCGCGCGACGGTGCAGAAGCACGCGCGCAGCTGATCGCGCGCCGCCGATCTGTGCTACGCCGTGGGGCGTGCGGACTCGGGCTCTCGTCGCGGCGTCGCTGCTGATAGCGGGTGGCGCCGCCGCCGCCGAGCCGGCGGTGGAGGTTGTGCCGGTCGCGGACCGCAAGCCCGACGAGCGGCGGCCGCTGCTGCTGTTCTTGCACGGCCTCGGCGGGTCCAGCGCGGAGGTGGCGGCGGATCCGGGTGTGCGTCGGTTGGCGGCGGCGGGGCGCATGGTGCTCGTCGCCCCTGACGGCAGCCCGGACCGGTCGGGGCAGCGGTTCTGGAACGCGGGCGGGGCATGCTGCAACTTCGACGGCCGCGCGATCGACGACCTCGGTCGCCTGGAGAAGCTGATCGACGACTGGCGGCAGCGTCCCGAGATCGACCCCGAGCGCGTGTATGTGGTCGGGTTCTCGAATGGCGGGTTCATGGCGCACCGGTTGGCGTGTTGGATGGACGAGCGGCTGGCCGCGGTGGTCAGCATCGCCGGCGCGGGACGGGCGAAAGAGGCGGCGTGCCCGATTAATTCGCCCATCGCGGTGTTGGAGATTCACGGTGACGCCGACACCATCGTCCGCTACGGCGGCGGCTGGGTGTTCGACCGGCGCAGCTTGGATCCACATCCGTCCGCCCCCGACACCATCCGCGACTGGGCCGAGCGGCTCGGCTGCGGCGCCGAGCGGCGCGCGAAGCCGAAGGCCCAGGAATCCAAGTTGCAGGATCGCAAGTCGCTGGATGCGAAGTCGCTGGATCTCGACCCGCAGCTCCCCGGCGCCGAGACCAGCGTGGTCTCGCATTCGGCGTGCGCTCATGGCGTGGCGGAGCTGTGGACGGTGCACGGCGGCGGACACATGCTGGTCACGCCCGAGGTGTTGGCCAAGGTGGGCGAGTTCCTGACAGCGCATCCGAAGCTGCCCCCGGGCAAGCGCGCGGCCGGCAAGCAGCGCCGTCGCTGAACGGGCGGTAGCCGGCGGGCTCGGTGGACCGACGGTCGACGGGTTTTGATACGCTGGAATCTGCCGATGATGTCGACGGGAGCCTAAAGTGACGCGATCTTCTCGCCTGGGTTGGCTTTCGGCCGCGGTGCTCGCCAGTGCGGTGGCGGCGGGCTGCGGCGGGGTCAGTGTGGTGGATGCGGGGAGCGACCAGCCCATCGATCGCCCCGACGTGGGCGGCGGCGACCCCGACACGGGTGGCGGCGACGCGGCGAAGGAGACGTCGGTCGACGGGCCGCGGGATGTGCCGGGAGACGCGCCCACCGACACGGGCGGTTCGGACGCGCCCACCGACCTGGGCGGTTCCGACGTGCCCGCTGACATGGTCACGGGCGACGCGGCCGACGCACCCGTCGATCGAGCCGACGCCGCGCCCGATCTCGGCCCCGTAAAAGAGGGGATGGGCGGCCCGACCGAATGCCACGACGGCCTCGACAACGACGGCGATGGCGCGGTCGACTGTCTCGACCCGGACTGTGGCGGGCAGATCTGCCGCGACGTCGCCGGCCCGTGCGACATCGCCGAGGTGTGTGTGGCGGGTGCATGCCCGGCCGATCGGTTCGAGGACAACACGCGCATCTGCAGGGTCGCGGCCGGGTTGTGCGACCTCGACGACAAGTGCACGGGCAGCTCGGCGGCATGTCCAGCCGACGCGGTGAAGGTCGCCAACACCTCGTGCCGCGCACCGGTGTCGGTGTGCGACATCGAGGATCGCTGCAACGGCGTCGCGGTCGACTGTCCCCCGGACGCGGTCATGTCGAACCTCACCGTGTGCCGCCCGTCGGCGGGCCCGTGCGACGTCATCGACAAGTGCGACGGCGTCCACGCATCTTGCCCGGCCGACGCGTTCGAGCCCATGGGCACCGTGTGCCGCCCAGCGTCCGGCGTCTGCGACGCCGCCGAAACCTGCTCGGGGACGGCGGCGGCGTGCCCGGGCGACGGGTTCCTGCCCGCGACCACGACCTGCCGCCCGGCGGTCGGCCCCTGCGACGCCCCCGACAAGTGCACGGGGACGTCAGCCGCATGCTCCGCCGATGGATTCCTGGGACCGAGCACGGTCTGCCGCGCGCCCGCCGGGACGTGTGATGCGGTGCCCGAGAGCTGCACCGGCACCGGCGCCGCCTGCCCCGCCGACGTCAGCGGTTGCGGCTCGACGCAATACTGCGGCGGCAGCGCGTGCCTCGACAAAAAGGCGACCGGCGTGGCGTGTGTGTCCGGGATCGAGTGCACGACCGGGTTCTGCGCCGACGGTGTCTGCTGCAACGCCGCTTGCACGGGATCGTGTCAGGCGTGCAACCGCGCGGGGTCGGTCGGGACCTGCTCGCCGCACCCCACCGGCACCGATCCGGAGGTCGCCTGCGGCGCGTACGATTGCAACGGCAGCGGCGCGTGCCTGACCAGCTGCTCGGGCGGCGCGTGCAGCGGCGACTGCAAGGACAGCGGCTATTGCGGCGGCACCTCGTGCGCGGCCAAGAAGTCGAACGGCGCGTCGTGCGCGAGTAGCTGCGAGTGCGGATCGGGCAACTGCGTGGACGGGGTTTGCTGCAACACCGCGTGCACCGGCGTGTGCGTCGCGTGCAACCTCCCGGGCCTGCTCGGCACGTGCTCGAACCGCGCCGCTGGCACCGATCCCGAGAACGGCTGCGGCGGCTACCAGTGCGACGGCAACGGCGCATGCGCCACCACGTGCAGCGGCTGTCCGGCGACCGCGTGCAAGAGCACCAACTACTGCGCGGGAAGCGCGTGCGTCGCGAAGAAGACGCAGGGCACCGGGTGCGGCGCCGGGTGCGAATGTGCGTCCGGCTTTTGCAACGACGGTGTCTGCTGCAACCAGGAATGCAGCGGTCCGTGCCGTTCATGCAACGCGGCCGGAACGTGTGTCGCGCGGCCCGCGTACCAGGATCCCGAAGCCGGCTGCGGCAACTACCAGTGCAACGGCACCGGCGCCTGCTTCACGGGTTGCGGCGCCGCGGCGGGGCCGTGCGCGGCGGAGTGCAAGGGGGCGGCGTTCTGCGACAGCTCGGGCGCCTGCGTTGCCGATCGGGCGGGCGGTGCCGCGTGTAACAACGCCTGCCAGTGCAAGTCGGCCTCCTGCCTGTTGCTGTGCGGCGGATAGCCATGACCGCGCGGAGCTCCGCCGGTCAGCGGCGGCGCGGTTGGCCGTAGCCGGCGAACTTTCGCGCCACCTCGCGCATCTCGCGCGCCGGCAGCAGGACGGGGGCGCCGCCGGCGCGAGCGGCCAGGTACTGCGCGCACATGGCCTCGATCTCCTCGGCCAGCTGGCGCGCGACGGCGAGATCGGCGCCGACCGCGACCAAACCGTGGTTGGCGAGCAAGCAGGCGCGTCGAGCGCGGAGCGCGCGCGCGGCGTTTCGCGACAGCTCGGCGGTGCCGTAGGTCGCGTAGCGGGCGCAGCGGACGTCGGCGCCGCCCGCCTTCGCGACCATGTAGTGGAATGCCGGAACGGGACGCCGCAGACACGCGAGCGCGGTCGCGAACGTGGAGTGGGTGTGGACGATCGCGCCGATGTCGGGGCGGCTCGCGTAGAGGTCGCGGTGGAGGCGCCACTCGCTCGACGGCAGCAGGCGGCCGCGATGACGGTCGTCGCGGTCTTCGCGGTCGTTGCCGTCGAGGGGAACCATCGCGCTCGCCGGGACGTCGTCCCAAGCGATCCCGGTCGGGGTGATCAGCAGGCCGCCCGGGGTCCGACACGAGACGTTGCCCGACGTCCCGGCGAGCAGCCCGCGGCGGACGAGCCAGCGCACACTGTCGGCCAGCGCGCGACGCTGCGGCGCGAGGCTCACCCGTCCGACTCCGGAACCGCCCGATCCGGAAACAGCGCCGCGAGGCCGTCGCGCGAAGCGGCCGCGATGCCGCGCTCGGTGATGATCCCGGTGATGAGGCGGCCGGGGGTGACGTCGAAGCCGGGGTTGGCCGTCGCGGTCCCATCGGGCAGCGGCCAAACCGTCGCCATTCCTCCGGCGGCCGTTCGGCCGACGACGCCGGTGACCTCGTCGGCGGAGCGTTCCTCGATGGCGACGTCGCGGAGCGCGTCCGCGGTCGTCCAGTCGATCGAAGGGGAGGGCGCGGCGACATAAAATGGGACGCCCGCGTCGCGCGCCGCCAGCGCCTTGAGGTAGGTCCCGATCTTGTTGACGACCTCGCCGGTCGCCGTCGTTCGATCGGTGCCGACCAAGACCACGTCGACGCGACCGCGCTGCATGAGGTGCCCACCCGCGTTGTCGACCACGACGGTATGGGGAACGCGGTGTTGCCCGAGCTCCCAGGCGGTGAGCGCGCCCTGGTTGCGCGGCCGCGTCTCGTCGACCCAGACGTGAACCGGGATGCCAGCGTCGAACGCCGCGTAGATGCCCGCGAGCGCGGTGCCACCATCGACGGTGGCGAGCCAGCCCGCGTTACAGTGGGTGAGGATGTTGATCGGCCCGCCCCCGCCGCGGTGGGTTCGCGCGCTGTGCAGGTCGCGGATGATAGCCAGCCCGTGGGCGCCGATCGCACGGTTGATGCCGACGTCCTGCTCGGCGAGCGCATCGGCGCGTCCGCGCGCCAGCGCCGCGCGCCGCTCCGGGGGCGCGGGCCGCAACGTCGCCGACATCGCTTCCAACGCGAAGCGCAGGTTGACCGCTGTCGGCCGCGTCGCGCGCAGCATCCCGAGCGCCGTCGCCAGCGCCCCGTCCGACGTGTCCGCGCGCATCGCCAGCCAGACGCCATACGCCGCTGTCACGCCGATGAGCGGCGCGCCCCGCACCTGCATGGTCGCGATCGCGTGGGCCGCGTCCGCGACGGTCACCAAGGTTCGGGTCTCGAACGAATGCGGCAGCGCGGTCTGGTCGATGATCTCGACCGCGTCGTCGGTGGCCCGGATGGTCCGGGTCGGCCGTCCCTGCACGTTCACGGCGCCGCGTCTTGGCCGAGGCGGTTGATGTCGGCGTGCTCCACGAGCGGCATCGGGTTGCCGCGCTTGGTGACGTGGAGCATGGCGCGGCCGACGCGTTCGGTGGTGGTCGCGAGGCGAGGGAACAGCCAGCGCAGGATTGGGATGATGGGGGCGAGGAAGAAGTAGGCGATGCGGTAGGCGCGGGTCTTGGAACGCTCGCCGTGCATCGGCTGTATGAGCCCCGGGCGGAACATGTAGGCGGCGCGAAAAGGCAGCCTCAGAATGGCATTTTCCGTGGCGCCTTTGACCCGTGCCCACATCATGCCGCCCTGCTCGGTCGAGTCCGTGCTGGCGCCCGAGACGTAGATGAAGGTCATGCCGGGGTTCTGCTTGGCCAGCAGCGTGGCCACGCCGATCGTCAGATCGTAGGTGAGGTGGCGGTAGTCTGCCTCGGACATCCCGGCGGCGGACACGCCCAGGCAGAAGTAACACGCGTCCCAGCCGGTGAGGTCGGCGGCCAGCGTGGCCAGATCAAAGAGATCGGGCACGATGCGTTCGGTGAGCTTGGGGTGGGTGCGGCCGATGGTGCTGCGCCCAATGACGAGCACGCGCTCGACCTCGAGGTCGAGCAGGCACTCGCGCAACACGCCCTGGCCGACCATGCCGCTCGCGCCGAATAGGATGACCTTCATCGCGGCCATCTCGTCATTTCGGGCAAGCCTGGCTGGTGGGGGGCAGCGCGCGCCACCACGCGGTCGTCGGCGTGGGGGCGTCGCCGGCGGGCTCGATCGGCTCGCCGAGGCGCGGGGTCGCGACCACCGCGCCGCGCTTGGCCGCCTCGGTCACCAGCGTCTCGGCCGGCTCCGACCACGCGTGGTAAGCGAGCACGAACGTCGACCAGTGGATCGGAATCAGCGTCTTCGCCCCGATGCGCGCGAACGCCTCGAGCGCGCCCTCCGGCCCGAGGTGGATGCTGCCCCACGCGGGATGAAACTGACCGATCTCCAGCAGCGCGACGTCGAATGGCCCCTCCCGCACGGCGATCTCGCGCAACGATTCGGTGAGACCGGTGTCGCCGCTGAAGAACACGCGGTGCTCGGGACCGACCAGTGACCACGATGTCCACAGCGCGCCCGTGCGCCACGGGACGCCGCGGCCGTTGAAGTGGCGCGCGGGCGTGGAAACGATGCGCACGCCGTTCGGCAGCTTGGCGTCCTGCCACCAGTCGTGCTCGATGATGTGAGCGGTCGGCACGCCCCAGGCCTCGAGGTGACCGGCGATCCCGAGCGGAACGTGGAACTCCACGCCACGAACCGCGAGCGCCTGGATGGTCGCCATGTCGAGGTGATCGTAGTGCTCATGCGACACGAGCACGGCGTCGATGCGCGGCAGCCCCGCGAGCGGCAACGGCGGGGCGTGAAAACGTTTGGGCCCGACCCAGCTCGACGGCGACGCGCGGTCGCTCCACATCGGATCGGTGAGCAGGATCGCACCGTCGATCTCGATCAGCGTGGTCGAGTGTCCGAGCCAGGTCACGCGCAGTCCTGACGCGGGCGGCGCCGCCAGCCGGGTGGCGGTGTCGGTCACCATCGGCAGCGGACAGGTGGGCGTCCGCATCTCGTCGCCGGTGAACCATTTCTTGAGCGCGGGGCCGTAGGAGCTTGCGGCCATCAGCGACGTGCGCTCGGCGTTCTCGAACTGCCCCTTCACGAAATGTGGTGACGCCTCGATGCGCGCGCGCGACGCCGCGCTGGGCGTCCCGCCGAAGGTGGCGAAACACCCGGTCGAGAACCAGGCCAGCGCCGCGAGCAACAGCGTCAACACCAGCCCGGCGCCGCCCAGGCGGAGGAGGCGGCGACGCCACCGGCGCTGTGGGCGTTCCGACATCGCCGCAATCTGTCGCATGTCGGCCTCCGCGTCCACCGGCGACAACGATCGGGGCGCGAAGTTCCGTAGGAACTCGCGCGCGCGCGGCGTGTCCCTAGAGCACATCGAGCGTAGCTCGGCTTCGCCGAGTGGAGCTCATCGCGGGAGGGTTTGGGAACCCTCCCAGGGTTCCCATCTCAGTGACAAGGAGGCCGTTCCATGCAGCCCGTCGATTCATCACGCGCGCCGAAACCCGACAACATGCTCCGTCGCTCCCCATTGACCGCTCCGCCGGCCGCGGGCGACGACGCGCGTACGCCCGCGCTCGCGGCATTCGTCGAGCTGCCCAGCGCCGAGGTCCGGCTGGCCGCGGCGGCGGTGCTGGTCGAGGCGTGGTTCGGCGAGCTCGCGCTCGCGAGCAAGCTCTTGCGCGCGGACGAGGCCGACCTGTTCACGATCGGGCCGGCGCCGCGCGCGGACGCCCCTGCGAACCCCGCGTACCTCGGGTCCGGGTGGGGTGGCGGGCACGTGCTGGTCGCGCCCGCCGAGGGCGGCTTTGCGCTCAAGCTCACGCCGGCGTTGCGCGCGGAGCTGCACACGCCGGCCCAGCGGCTGGCGCTGGTCGCCGATCTCGGCCGCGTCGACGCGCCGCTGGCGCTGCCGCCGGACGCATGCGTCCGCATCCCGTGCGGCGAGATGACGTTCGAGCTACGGGCGGTCGAGCCAACCGCGCCGATGCCCAAGCCGTGGCTCGCGGCGCGCTGGCGCCAGGAGGGCCGGTACACGCTGGGCGTCGGACTGGCGCTGCTGGTGTTCATGATCGTCGTCGGTTCGATCCCCAGCGATCCGCGCTCGCTGTCGCTCGACGAGATCGGCGTGTCGCACCGCTACGTCGCGACACGCATCTTGCCGCCCGAGATCACCGAGCCGCCTCCCGACAAGGGAACGACCACGCCGGGTGGCGGTGGCTCTGCCGCCGCCGCCGGCCCGAGCGGCGCGGCGGGCACACCCAAGGCGAAGCTGAGCGGCACCCGCCGCACCATCGCCGGCAACGCACCCAAGACCGCACAGGAGGCGTCCGCGCGCGTGCTGGCCAACCCGATGCTGATGCTGCTCGACGGTACGCGCGCGGGCGACCTCGGCGACGTGCTCTCCGACAAGCCGGCGATAGGCTCCGAGTTGAAGACGGTGATGGGCGACATGAAGGGCACCACGCTCGCCGAGGGGTATGGCGTGAACGGACTGGGCGTTCAGGGCACCGGCCGCTTCGGCGCCGGCGAAGGCGAGGCGATGTTGGCCGGCAATGGGCACGGGACGATTGGGGACTACGGACGCGGCGGCAACAAGGGGCCGGGGTGGGGGCGGGGCGCGGGCCTGCTTGGCAGGCACATCGCGACCACGCCCGAGGTGATTCCGGCCAAGGCGACGGTGCGCGGCGCGCTCGACAAGGAGATCATTCGCCGCATCGTGCGGCGAAACATCAACCAGGTCCGGTACTGCTACGACCAGGCGCTGGCGAAGCAGCCCACGCTGGCGGGCCGCCTGGTCGTCCAGTTCACGGTCGCGCCCATGGGCAACGTGCTGGCGGCGGTGGTCGGCAGCACCACTCTGGGCTCGCCCGCGGTGGAGTCGTGTGTGGTCGCCGCGGTCAAGCGCTGGGAGTTCCCCAAGCCCGAGGGGGGCGGACTGGTGATCGTCTCATACCCGTTCCAGCTGACGCCGGCGGGAGGCTAGGGCGAGGCTCCCAGGATTGGTCACATCTGCGGAGCGCCCGGCGGCCGCCGACTCTTGAAGCAAACATCCGCCGAATCAATTGGCCCGCTCCGAAGCCGCACCCGCCGGTGTTCACGTTGGCCGCGCCCCGGTGGGCAACATCCGCCGAATCAAAATCGGGTGGGGCCGAGGCGCCTTGGCCGGGTGCTCCTCGACCCGCAGAGCTCCGCCC
>WNGA01003847.1_pt1 | contig 22357 bp, 22 predicted proteins | sample 5400061 | NCBI WGS metagenome assembly WNGA01 (sample SAMN13153366, study PRJNA577476) | soil metagenome | isolation source: 100 cm soil or saprolite under grassland replicate 2 | place: USA:California | collected 2016-06-15
CTTGCAGGATGATTCCATCTTCACCTTCCTTTGACATTCCTACAACCACTATTCGCCCGCCCGGCCGCAACGCGCGCCTGCATTCGGCCAAAACTCTAGGAATCTCTGGCGTATCGAACAGCTCCAGCGTAAAACTCGTAAAGATCGCATCCATTGTTTCGGAAGAATAAGGCAGTTCGGTTGCGTCTCCACAAGTCAACTTCGCCCGTTCATCCAATCCCTCTTTCTCGAGCCTTCCCTGCGCGATCTTGAGCATTTCTTCAGACAGATCGATGCCGTAGACCTTGCCAGTGGGACCCACGGCCTGCGCCAACGCGATCAAACAATGGCCGGTTCCGAAGCCGATCTCCAGCACCCTCTCTCCCGGATGGGCGTTCAACTTTTCCAATCCCGCATGGCGGACCGGCGCCTCGCTCTGATCGGCTAATATGTCGTAGACCTTGCTGATCTTGTTATAAAACGCTTTGGTCTCGTCTTTAGTCTGCAAGACACGCATAACTTCGGGCCGAGCTTCGGCCTGCACGGAGTATCTTTCGCTCATACTACCTCCATCTCTTTAGCAGTTTCATTCCCAGGCTTCCCGGATTGACGACTGTCAGACGGCCGATGCGCCGCAGGAATGGCCGGTGCGTGTGCCCGACAAACAACCACTCTTCGCGCTCAGCCAACTCTCCGACCGCGGCTCGCCAGACTTCTTCATCCGCATCGCCGCTAAGGTATTCGTAGCGCGGATCGCGCGGCGCCGCGTGGACGAGGTGAAACTGCGCGCCTCCGGCCTGCAATGTGAACCGCTCCGGCAACCCGCCGAGGTAATCGATCTCGTCCTGGCTCAAGAGAGGCCGGAAATACTCGCGCGTGGCAACCGAGAGCGCATTCGAGATTGGCGAGCTTCGGCAATCCGCGCCGGTCGCCATCGCGTAGTCGTGATTGCCGCTGACGGTGACCATCGCCCTTTCGAGCACCCACTGCACGGACTGGCTGGGCGCCGCGCCATAGTCCACCAAGTCGCCGAGCACAAGCAACAGGTCATACGGCTCGTCGAGCGCATCGAGCGCGTCAATGTTGGCGTGAATATCGGTAAGAATCAGGTATCGCATATCCTCCTCATTTGTCCATTTGCGCCACGAATGTCTAAAGGTACTCGACCAGAATGCGCCGATCCGCGGTCGTTTCAAGCGCCGGCAGCCCCGCGCCATCAAAGCGGGCCAGGATGACGGTGATGTTATCCTCGCCGCCGCGCTTGTTGGCGAGCGCCACCAGTCGCGCGCACGCCGCGTTGAGAGTGTCGGCCTTGAGCGCGATGTCACACATCTCGACCTCGCCGACCTTATTCGATAAGCCGTCGCTACAGAGCAGCAGGTGATCGCCGCGCGCGAGCGCCACCCGGCTCAGGTCAGGCTCGATCTCATCCCTTGCGCCGAGCGCCTTCAGTATGACGTTGCGCCGCGATGAATGGGCGGCCTCCTCCGGCGTCATCAAGCCCGCATCAATGAGGGCCTGGACCACTGATTGATCTTTTGTGATCTGTTGAATCTGACCCGCGCGGGAGAGTTGTTCGCGCACGAAGAGGAGCGCCTCGGCGCGTTCGGCTTCGTCGAGCAGGTCGGCCTTGGTCAGAAGGATCGAGATGTTGGGCGTGTATTGACGCAAGCTCTTCAACAGTTCGATGTCATGCTGTGAGAGCGGAGTGTCTATGCTGACGGCCACCAACGCGAGTCCCACGTTCGGAAGCCAGTGCAGAGAGGCTTCCGTGTTGTGGGCGAGGGCGCTCTCCAGGCCAGGCGTGTCAACGAAGCGCAGTCCGCGCAAATTTTCCATCGCCGGCAGTTCGACCTTCACATTGGCTACCCGTTTGACGTTGTCCGGGTTTTCGCTTTCCGCGACGAACTGTCTAATTGAGTCAACCGGCGTCTGCTCGCTATGGCCATCGAGAAAATGAACCAAGGCTTTCTCCTTCGGCCCGTAGTCAATCTCGGTCACAACCGCCGTCACCGGGACCACGCCGACGGGGAGCAGATCGCGGCGGAAAATATGATTCAGAAAACTGCTCTTGCCGGCTTTGAAACGGCCCAGAATCGCGACGTTGATCTCTCGCTGAGCCGCGACCGCGCGGCAACTGGCGAGCAGCGGTTCGAGCGCGGAGATTCGATAGCGCCGCGCTGTCTCGGCAGTCAATTCGATCACTTTGTCCCAGCCATGTTCCATTATTCCCCTTCACCTGCGGTCGGGTTTGTGCCCGCAATGATCGCCGCGCCGGTTAATGACACCGCGATCACGAACAGCATCGCCCATACGGGCGAGATGACCCACAGAAAACCGACCGACGCGCTTGAGATGAAATCTCCCAGGCCGTTGACCGTCGCCAAGACTCCGAACCCGACGCCGCGGACAGAGGCAGGCAGCAGGGTTGCGGCTGTACTGTTCTCCAGCGTTTCCCAGACGCCCATGTAGAGTCCTGAGAAGCCGAACACGATCGCGAATTTCACGAAGGAGGCTCCCGGCCACATGAGCGCGACGGCCGGAATGACCGCGATCGAGTAGCCGATCGCCAACACTCGGTTTTTCGGGAAGCGGTCGGCCAGCAAGCCGCTCGCGTAACACGAGACGGTGTAGACCACGTTGTAGCCGACGTAGAAGAGCATGGCGATGGTCGCGGCTCGCGCCATCCCGAAACGCTCGCTGAAAGCCTGAGTCGCCCACAGAATGAGCAGGGTGTTAGAGAAATCGCCGGCTCCGGCGACGCCGACGCCGTAAAGATATTTCCGAAACTCGTGAGGCAGGGATTTCATCCCGCCCAAGAGGCTGACGTGCGGCTGCGGCTCGTGATATTTCTCGCGGACCAAAAACGCGATCAGCAGCGCCGCGATCACGCCGGGAATGAGCGTGAGCGCGAACGTCCACCGCAGTCCGAGACTTGCCACCAGTAGTAGCGCGAGCGAAGGTCCGACGACCGCGCCGGCGCTGTCCATCGCGCGCTCCAGGCCGAATGCCCGCCCGTATGTCTCCGGCGTCGTGGCTTCGGTGAGCAGCACGTTGCGCACGGGCGTGCGCGCGCCTCGACCGATCCAGCCGCCGACGCGCCCGATCAACACGTGCCACCATTGTGTCGCCAACGCGAAGCTCGCCATCCCGGAGGCCGTGACGAAATACCCGGCCACCGCGAGCGGTTTGCGCTTGCGAAGCTTGTCGCTGTAAAGGCCGGAGAACAATTTCGCGAAGCTCGATAGGCTGTCGGCCAAAGCTTCGATCAGGCCCAGCGTCGCGGAACTCGCGCCGACAGACGCCAACAGCGCCGGCATCGCCGTGGTGGCCATCTCATGGCCCACATCGGAAAAGAGACTCGCGATCCCGATGCCGAGAACCGTGGAGTTCAGCCATTTGACGCGACGATCTGGAGGTCTTTTGGACATGCTTCTCTTTTCGCCCCAGCCTATGAATTTTTGCCAGTATCAACCAACGCCTGCGCCTCAACATCTGTGCCAAGAAGTAGCTTCAGGTCGGCGCGCAACCCGGCGGTATCAGGCGCGGAAATCGCGCCGCCCCCTGTCTGCCGCGCCAATTGCGCGCGGTAAGCGTCGGCGTGCGCGTTGAAGCGGTTCTGCATCTCACGGAGCATGCTCGTTACCCAGGCCCGCAACAACTGACCATAAACCGAGAAGGTTTCTAATACAGTCTTGCCGATCTGCTCTCGCAATCTGCTCTCGACCCGGCGTCTAGCCATCGCCTTCCCGAAGACCGAAAGCCAGATGAAACGCAAGTCGGGATCGAGCGCGCCCAAATCGAACCTGGGCATTTCGCGCAGGCTCGCCAGCAACTCTCGCTCTTCCGGCGCGTCGTTCATATCAAGCGCCTCCGCCGTTTTGCTCAGTCGTCTGGCGAGACGACCGGCCAAGCTCTCGAATGAGTCATAAATCGCTTTAGTCTTATCCGCCGCCGCCTGAGTCACAGTCGAAATAAGGAGCGGCGTGAGTGATCCTGCCTGATCGCCATTGGCCGTCCGGTGTTCAGCCACCTTGGCCGCCGCTTGACCGAGCGCCTCATCGGCGAGTCCGGCCATCTCATCGGCCATTCGCTCGCATTCCAGCCGTGTTTCCTCGAAATAACCGGTCGCGCGTCGCAACTTCATCTCCACTACCTTCAGATCGGGTTGCGCGTCGCGTGGCCTGCGTTCGCTTTGAAGCTGCTGCTCCAGCAGCGCGATCAAACGGCGCAGGAGAGTTTCAAGATCGTCAGCCTTCGGCTCGATGTATTCGGCCAGCGAGGGCGGCACATCGCCTCCGCTGCGCAGAGATCGCGGATGCAATTCCGCCACGCCCACCACCCGCACGTGCAGATTGCCGAGCAGCGCCCGCGTGACGCTCTCCTCGCGCGGCGGCAATTCGAGAGCGCCGGCGATGGCCGCGACTGCGCGCCTCGCCTCGGCCACCGTCGTCACGACCTCGCCTTTGATCGACTGCGGGATCGGATCGCGATACGAGATCAGCGGCGAAGCTGAGGGCGACTCGCTGACCGCGCGTTCGACTTCGATCAGCGCATTATCTAGCAGCCACAGCCTGGTACTGATATGGAGCTTATGAATACCGCCGATCTCGATTTTTATGGTCGAGTCCATCGTTAGCTCCCCCATTTGCCTTCCGCCGCCAGCGCGTGACGTCCGAGGAAGCGCGCGGTCTTGCCCAGCTCATGTTCGATCCGCAGCAGCCGGTTGTACTTCGCGACGCGGTCGGTGCGCGAAAGCGATCCGGTCTTGATCTGCCCGACACCGGTCGCCACGGCGAAATCGGCCAGGAACGTGTCTTCGGTCTCGCCGGAACGGTGTGAGCAGACGCAGGTGTAGCCGCCGCGCCGCGCCGTCTCGATGGCCCTGAAGGTCTCGGTGACAGTGCCGATCTGATTGAGCTTGATCAGCACGGAGTTCGCGACGTCTTCGTCAATGCCGCGCGAGATGATTTCGGGATTGGTGACGAAGATGTCGTCGCCGACGATTTGCACTTTGTCCTCCAACGCCTCGGTCGCCAGCCTCCACCCTTCCCAGTCGTTCTCGGCCCAGCCGTCTTCGAGCGAGACGATGGGGTACTGCCGTATCCAGTCTTCAAATAGCCTGGCCATCTCTTCCGCCGATTTCGTCGAGCCGTCGGACTTCGCGAAGACGTATCTGCCGTCTTCATAGAACTCGCTCGCCGCCGGGTCGAGCGCGAGCGCGATCTGCCCGCCAGGCTGGTATCCGGCGGCGTCTATCGCTTCGAGGATTAGCTCGATCGGCTCGGTGTTCGATTTGAGGTTGGGCGCGAAACCGCCCTCGTCGCCGACCGCCGTGCTGTAGCCGCGTTTGCGCAGCACGCCTTTGAGCGTGTGAAAAGTCTCGGCGGCCCAGCGCAGCGCTTCGCTGAAATTCGGCGCTCCGAGTGGCATGATCATGTACTCCTGAAAATCCACGTTGTTGTCGGCGTGCCTGCCGCCGTTGAGCACGTTCATCATCGGCACGGGAATTATCGTGGCGTCCGCGCCGCCCAGATAGCGATAAAGCGGCAAACTGGCGTCCAGCGCCGCCGCGCGCGCCACCGCCATCGAGACGCCGAGAATCGCGTTCGCGCCGAGCCGAGCCTTATTGGGCGTGCCGTCAAGCTCAATCATCAACTGGTCAATCGCCGTCTGCTCACGGGCATCGTGCCCTACCAGTTTCCGCGCGATCTCGCCGCGCACGTGCGCCACCGCATGCCGCACTCCTTTGCCCCCATAGCGCTCCAACTCACTGTCGCGCAGTTCGACGGCTTCGGCCGTTCCCGTCGAAGCGCCCGAAGGCACGGCCGCGCTCGCTTGCGCGCCGCCCTCCAGAGTCACGGTCACCTCGATGGTCGGGTTGCCGCGCGAATCAAGAATCTCAAGGGCGTCAATCGCTCGAATTGTGCTCACGTCTTTTCCTCCTCTTCTCGCCTCACTATGTAGTCAGCCTGCGGTAAATGCCGGGCATTCGCTCAGGCAGGCTGAGCACGTTATCAATAATGGTGTAGCTTGTGCTTGTCAGCATCTCTTCCAACTCCGGACTGCCGCTCTCATTGACGACGATGAAGAAGGGCGTGACGCCGCTGGCGCGCGCCTCTGCGAGCGCCACGCGCGTGTCCTCGCGGGCGTAGCGCTCGTTGACGTATTCGTCGTCGGCCGGACGCCCGTCACTCAATATGATCAACAGCCGCGTGGCCGAGGGCTGCCGGTTCAACCGCCAGGTCGCGTGTCTGATCGCCGCCCCCAGCCGCGTGTTGGTCAGCCATCGCGCCGCGCCGATGCGACGCCGGGGTCCCTCGCCGTAAGGCTCGGCGAAATCCTTGAAGCGGTAGAACGAGACGTGGCGCCGTCCGTGGCTCGAAAAGCCGTAAATCGCGTAAGGGTCGCCGACCGCCTCCAGCGCCTCGCTCATCAACAGCAACGCCTCCTTCTCGACATCGATCAAATGCTTGCCGCCGCTGACGCGATTGAAGGTCGAACTCGACAGGTCGATCAGAAAGAAGACCGCCACGTCGCGCTCGCGGCGCTGGCGTTCGCTGTAGATACGATCAGAAGGCGTGACGCGCGCGCGCCGGTCAACGTGATGTTCAATCACGGCTTCCAGGTCGAAGTTGTCGCCGTCCACCAATCCGCGCACGCGCCGCAGACCGGATGGGCGCATCAACTGAAATTGATAGCGCACCTGGCTGAGCGCCCCGCGATAGGCGGAGAGCGCCCTTCTCGCAAAGCTCAGATCGCCCGGCTCCCAATCGCTCTCTGTCACGCGGCGCCAGCGCGCGCGGTAATCGCCGATACGACAGTCCCACTCGTCGTAGTAAAAAACGTTCGGGTCATGCAGGTCGTCGAGCTCCCCGCCTTCGGCGGCGGTGGAAGCGAAGCTGAGAAACGCCGGTTCAACCTCCGGCGCGCTTATAGCAACTGATGGTTGTTCGTCCGGCCTCTCCTCCGGCTGTCCTGTGGCTGGTTGGCCGGTTATCTCGCGCCTGGTCCGCTCGCGCTGTGATCCCTTGCCTTTCTCTTCGCGCTCGGCGCGCGTGTGCGGGTCTTGCCAGGGCAGGCTGTTTTCAGGCGGTTCAGGATTCAGAAATTCGTAGAGATCGAGGCAGGCGCGAACGGTGTCGGCCACATTCGCTCTGTCCTTGTAAATATGCTCAGCCAGCGTTTCCCGCACTCTCTTCAGCCACGCGCGTTGCTCATCGTCTGTGGCAGCTTCATCGTCTGGCACGCCCGCGCCGAGCGCCTCTTTGAAGAGCAGTTCCAGCAAGCCTTCATATTTGACGAGGTATTGATCCGGGGGCCTGCTACGCCGTCGCTGTCCGCGCGCCATATCCAGCTCGCGGCCGAGCCCGCGATAACGCAGCCGCAGTTGGCGCTCGACGCGCGCGTTCTCCAGAATCGTAAAGAGCCTGCGCGCGAGCGTCGTCAGCGGAAAGAGCGTGACGAGCGTCAGCCAGTCGGTGTTCCCGTTGAGTTGCGCCGGCGTGAGGCGAGGGAAGTGTCGCTGAAGCTCCAGCCCGAGCGCGCGCAATTCTTCCGTCCCGGTCTCGTATGTGCCGAACTCGATCTGACCGGCGGCCTGAGCGGCTAGGGCCTTGTAAAGATGGAAGCGCTCTTCATTATCTCTCAATCCGTTGATCAACTCCGGCAGACCTATGGATTCGCCCGTGTCCGGTTCGAGGGCGTCGTACTTCATAGGGCGCGGCGTAATGGGGACCGCCTTGCCGGTCAGCATCCTGACGTAACTCATCAACACGCGCGACACGTCGTCCAACCGCAACGCGCCGGCGGTCTCCTCGATCGCCGTCTGGCTCGCGCGGGTTTCGATGGAGAAATAAGCCGCCAGTTTCTCTGGCTCGGTGAATGAAGCCAGTCCGCGCTTGACCCAGGCTTCATAACCGTCCGGCGACATTCGTCTGAGCAACTCCGGGCTGGCCAGATAGCAGTTGATGGCGGCGGTCATGTTGCGCCCGCTCACCGCAATCGCGTGGTCAAGCGCGCTCAGCGCCAACTCGCGCGACTGCATGTCGCCGCGCGCGAGCGCCAGCGAAACCATCGCCCTGGTCGGCTCAACGGCGCGTTCGGTAAAGATGGCGAACTCGCGCAATTCGGCGCGCCCGACGCCGCCGCAAAGCTCCGTCCATTTGTCGATCACCGCTTCATCGCCTATTCGCAGAAACTCAATCCCGGATAGGAAGAAGTTCAGCGCGCCGCCGTGGCCGAAGTCCATCAGCGCGCTCGTATGCTCGAACAGCCGCGCGCACAATTGCGACGCGCGCGCCTCATCGCCCTCAGAACGCGCATTGCTGATGATGGGCGCGGCCGCGTTGAAGAATTTCACTCCGAGATGCGTTGTGAATCGCCCGGTGAGATCGAGAGCGCGCAGAAATAGCGCCCTCTGAAGAGGATTCGTCGCGTCGTATTGCCGGATGATTTCCGCCGCCTGGCGCAGGAAGTCGCGGCTGTAACCGAGGGAGCTGCGCGTAATCGAAATCGCCACGTCCAGGATGCGCGCGACCAGTTCGTAGTCGGGCGCGGCCTCGACGATCGCGAGCGCCAATCGCAGACGTTCGCGCGCCGTTTCAGCGCTGTAGAGATGAGGAAGATCGGCGGTAAGCGCCAATAGCCGCCCGCGCGCCTCTGGCGGCAGGCGCAGCATCAGGTCCGAAACAGAGTCAAAGTATTCCTTGGCCAGATCGGCGTCGGTCCGCGCCAGCCGCACCCCGCCGCTGGTCCAATGAACCGATTCTTTCAAGCCCAGGCGAGGCGACAATCGCCAGAAGGCCCGCAAGAAACCGAAGGCAAGTCCGACGGAATAGAAGTAAAGACGCTTCCAGCCGAGCCGCGCAAGCTTGATGCGCCAGGCCGCGAAATGAGTCCGACGCCAATCGAGAAGGCGCTGTAGGATTGAAGACCGGCCGTCGCCGCCGGGAAGGATGTGGATGGTCGGCTTGGCCTTTTCTGACGCCGAATGTGGCGCGCGTCTGGTCGCCGCGGTGAACTGCGCAATAGCCAGATCGATCGCGCCTGTGGTGAAGAAGTATGCCCCCAGCCTGATCTGCTCCGCGACTGTAGGGCGTTTGCGGCGCATCAGCTTTCCCCTCCTGAGGAGCCTGTCCCGTCGTGGCGATGAGCGTATTTGATGATCTCGACGTTCGACAATACGATCAGCCCTTCGCTGACCATCCGCTCCAACTCCGGCAAGACGTCCTGGATCTTCTCCTCCGAGTCCACCACGGCGATCATCATCGGCGCGTCGTGCGAGAGATGCATAAAACCGCTCCGATGCAAGCGCTGCTGCGCCCCATAGCCTAAAATGCCGCGATAGACTGTCGCCCCGGCCACGTCGAGTTCGCGCAAGCGCATGACGATCGCCTCGTAGAGCGGGCGGCCCGCCAGCTTGTCGTTCTCGCCGACATAGACGCGCAGCATCTTGGCATGTCCTTCCAGCTTCTCGCGCGTGTCCTTGCGCACCTCCCATTCGACTCGCTTGCGCTCATCGGCGCCGGTGTGCTTGACGACTTCCGTTTCGCTGGCGACGAAGACGGAGCAGTGGGCGTGACGCGCGACTTTGTCGGTAACGTGACCCAGATGCTGGTAACGGCGCGCCAGTACGATCAAATCATAGCCGTGCTCGGCGGCGTACTGGCAGATCACGGCGTCGGCGTGACCGAAGAGCACTTCGGTCGTGATCGGTTGTTCCCGTCCGGCTGCAAACTCACGCGCCTCGCGCAAGGCCGGTTCAAGCTCTTCGCGGCCGGCGCGCTGCGCGTCACGCACTTCATCTATCGTGCCTGTGATCTCGGGAATGGGAACGACGCCGATGACCCGCATCTCAGCGCGCTCGCGCCGCGCCAGCTTGATCGCATAATCGAGCGCCGCATGCGATTCGGCGGCGGCGTCAATCACTACAAGTATTCTTTGAAACATGGCCGCCTCCCTTCTGCGGCAATGCCATCTGTGAAGCACTGCCGCGAGATCAAAAGCCTAAACGTTCGAGTGGTTGTGCGCGTACTTGATGACCTCGACATCCGAGAGCACGAGCAATCCCTCAGCCACCATCTCGTCGAGCACAGGCAGGATGTCGCGAATCTTCGCTTCGCTGTCCACTACCGTGATCATGACCGGCAGATCACGGGACAGCCCGAGGAAGCCGCTCTTATGCATCCGCTGATGCGCGCCGTAACCCATCACGCCCTTGTAAACGGTCGCGCCGGCGACGTCCATCTGCCGCAGCTTCAGGACGATCGCTTCGTAGAGAGGTTTATCCTCCCAGCGATCATCCTGGCCGATGTAAATGCGCAGCATCTTGGCCGCGCCTTCCACTTTGGTATGAGCCATACAGACCTCCTCTCTAAAGTATGAAAATCATTTCTTTGCCTCTGACGCCTGCGCCAAGCTACCGGCAGCGATCGCCGGCGCCGGTTCAGGCGCGCGGAAACTCGTCTCTTCCATGCTTGGTCGGAACCATGCCTGCGCGATCATCGTCGGAACCAGCGCGCTGCCGATGACGGTAGTGACGAGCACCGTGTATTGATACTGATTGATGATGCCGCGAGTGTATCCGAAGAGCGCCGAGATGCTGCCGAAGGTCAATCCCGTTGACATCAGCATCGTCGTGTACATACTCAGCCGCGGCGAGAAGTTGAACGCGCGCGTCAGCGGCCACACGCCCACGAACTTCGTCGCCATCTTGACCAGCAACAGCAGTACGATGAGCGCCGCCCCCTGCCAGACGGCGCTGGCCGAAACGAGCATCCCCGCTTTCAGGAAATAAAACGGCGTGAGAAAGGCGAAGACAGTCGTGCGCAGGTGACGCGCCATCGTGCGATTTTCTGAAAATAACTGGGCGATCACCAGGCCGAGCAGGTAGGCGGGAAGCACGGCTTCGCTGTTGGCTTTGGTCGCCAGCCCGCCGAGCGCGAACAGCAGTAGGAACATCAACTTGATTTCCGGCTCGCTGACGTGATTGCCGAAGGCGCCAAAGAACCAGCGCGAGAAGCGCGGCGCCAGGATGAGCACGACAGTGGCGACGGCGATGAAGACCGCGAGCCACCAGTTGTAGTTAGCGAAGAGCACGCCGAGCGCGAGCACAGTCCCCAGGTCGTTGATGAAGCAAGCGGCGAGGATCACTTTCCCGACCTCCGTTTCATTCAGTCCCGTCTCGATCATCACCGCGTAGACTACGGCGACTGAGGTCGTCGAAAGCGCGATGCCGCAAATCTCCGCCGCCGGCCACGTCCAACCTGACACGTAACGCGCGAAGGCCATCGCGCCAAAGAACGGGAAGAAGAAAGCGATCAAGCCGATGGCCAGGCTCTCTTTGAGATAGCGGCGCAGTACGGCTGGCTCAATCTCCGCGCCCGCCATAAAAGTGAGTAAGATGCTGCCGAAGCCCGCCAGGAAACCGACCCATTCCGCCTTGGAATTGATGGTTATCAGGTTGCCGGCGACCGCGCCGACAAGAATCTCTACGAGCGCGACCGATACGCCCGTGCGTTTGGCGATCAGGCCGGCGATGAGCGCCAAGGCCACCCAGACTGCCGCGTTGAGCCAGATGCTTTCCATTTTTGCCCCCTGACGATTACTGTTCGCATCTGCGGCGGGGGATCGTTCAACCTGGCTAGCGGACCATCATCACTGAGCAAGGCGCATCCTCGACCAGCGCGCGAGCAGTCGCGCCGAGCCGCGTTTTGCCCTTTGACGAAAGTCCGTGGTAGCCGAAGGCGAGCAGGTCGAAGCCGCCCTTCTGGATGTACTCAACAATGGTGTTGACCTCATGCCAACGCAGAATCTTGGAATGTAATTCCAGACGGCGGCGCGCCGCCTCCACCTCCGCCGAGTGATGAACGGCGGCCAACCGCTCGCGTTCGCGCTCCTCGATCATCTTGACCTCCGAGACGCTGCTCGCGTATTTGGGCAGCCCCTCGATGATCGAAATAAGGTGAACTTCAGCCCCACACTTCGCCGCGACGTCGAGCGCCGCCGTCCGCGCCCGCTTCGCCACGTCCGAGCCGTCCGTTGCGATCAGTATCTTCCTGAACATCCGCTTTTATGATTCCTTTCGAAAGCTGTTTATAACTGTTCCGCGCCGCCGCCTGTCGGCCCGCTATGGACGTACTTGATGACCTCCACGTCCGACATCACGATCAACCCTTCATCCACCATCTCATCGAGCGCCACGATTGCGCGCCTGATCTTCTCCGCCGAATCCACGACCGTAATCATCAACGGCAGATTGTGCTTGATGCCCAGAAAGCCGCTCTTATGCATCCGCTGATGCGCCCCGTAACCCATAATGCCCTGATAGACGGTCGCGCCCGCGATGTCCATCATCCGCAGTTTCTTGACGATGGCTTCATAGAGCGGTTCGCCCTCCCATTTGTCGTCTTCGTCTATATAAATGCGCAGCATCTTGGCGCGGCCCTCGAGTTTAATGTGCGGCGCATGCGCCTGCTCCTGTTCGGCCTGCCTGCTCGCGCACTTGATGACCTCCGTGTCCTGCACTTCGATCAAGCCGTCTGTGACCATCTCGTAAATCCACGGCAGCAGCGAGTTGACCTTCTGCTCGGATTCGATCACTTCGATCCGCATCGGCAAGTTTTCCCGAATTTGAAGCAGCTTCGCCGTGTGGTATTGCCCGCGAGCGCCGAAGCCCGCAACCGCCTTCGTCACCGTCGCCCCGGCGCATCCGTGGTCGTGCAGAAAATGCAGGATCGCTTCATAAAGCGGTTCGTTGCGCCAACGTTCCTGCTCGTTGACGTAGATGATCAGTTTCTTCGCCGGCCCTTGGGTTAGCATACATTTCCTCCTTGCAGTGGCGCGTTTGTGGAGTGGCCCGAGCCCTGCCGCATAATGGATGTGCGGCTGACTTCGACCAGGCCTGAGGTCAATAATTCGGCGACGCGCGGCGCAACCGCGTCAATCTTCTCGGGCGTATCGGTCGCTTCAATTGTGATCGGCAGGCTGAAGCCCATCACCTCGAGCTTGTCGGTGTGAATCACTCGCCTCTCGCCGAACCCTTCATTCCCTCTGAACACCGTCGCGCCCGCGATGCCTGCGTCGTGTAGCAGACGCAGGATGGTCATATACAGCGGCTCGTGACGGCCTTTGTCCTCCTCGACGAGAAAGACCTTGAGCTTCTTGCCAGGCACAGCTTCATATAGTGTTGTCATCTCTCAATCTCCTGATTTTGGATTCGTCCTGCTCAACTCTGCGATCATTTCCTGAAGGCGCATAGCGGCCTCCTGCGGAATGTAGAATCTGCGCGCCGCAGTGACTCCCAGCCAGACGGCGATGAAGCCCAAGACGAAACTCAAAATGACGTTGAGCGCCGCGCTCACGACGCTACCCTCCTCGATGAGCTTGAGCGTCTCAAACTCGAAAGTGGAGAAGGTAGTGTAGGCTCCGACAAACCCGACCGCGATGAGCAAACGCCAGTTGGGATGAACCGTGATCCGCTGGCTGACCAGAGTCAGAAAGAAGCCGATGATAAAAGAGCCTGTGACATTGATGATGAAAGTCCCCAGCGGAAATTGCATCGGCAGGCGGGAGTTGATCAAACCGCCGAGCCAGTATCGCGCGACCGCGCCAATTGCGCCGCCTAAAGCCACCACAATCAATTTGCTCAATTGTCCTTCTCCTCATTTCACGAATGATTTTTCTGGCGCCCACTTTTCAGCATACAAACCGCGGCCCCGGTCGATGATATGACAGGCGTCAATCCGGCCCAGAAAGCGTTCGACCTTGACCTGTTTCATCTCCAGCGCCTTGTAGTCCTCGAAGAAACGTTTGACCGCCTTCAGCCGGTGTTCGGGCAGTTCCGAGATGTCGTTATAGTCGCGGTATTCGGGGTCATCCGCATGCACGGCGATGATCTTATCGTCCTCTTCGTTCTCCTCAATCATCTGCACAGCTCCGATGGTTTTGGCGCGAATGATGCATCGCGGCGCAACCGCCGCCTGGCCTAGCACAAGCGCATTGAGCGGATCGTTGCCAGAGCCCCAGGCGCCAGGCAAGAAGCCGTAGTTGGCCGGGTAATGAACCGCGCTATGCAAGACCCGATCTACGCGCAGCAGACCCGTCTTCCTGTCCAGCTCGTATTTCACCGTCGAGCCGAGCGGGATTTCGATAACGGCGTTGAAGACCTCAGGGGCTTCCGCCCCCAGGTCAACATCGTGCCAGGGATGCATAGTAAACACACCTCGCAAAACAACTCATCAATCGCCCATCGTTAATCGGGCAAAATAAAAACTCCTGGCCCCGCGCATCATTGTTGCGGGATCAGGAGTCATCATCCCCGAAATATTTTCGGAGCGCATAAAGGCGAACTCCATCGCCTCTGATCAAGCACTGCTATCGTATCGAATGACCGGCAGCCGCGCAAGCGCCCAATAGCCGCGCTATCGAATTCTGCCCTGAGTGCGTAAAGCAACGAACGATCTGCGACTAAGGGGGACGCGCCTCGTATCGTCCCTCAATAGCTGCTCGGTGATATTGCTTTCGATAAGAGAAGCCCCTTGCGCGCTCGCTCTGACTTGGCAACAATGAGATCAAGCGCAAACTCGTCGAGTCGGCATAGATAATGAAGCGCGCTCACACTCAACGCGGAAGGTCAACTCTATGGAACAGTCGAAGATTCAGTCCTGGTGGGCTCACCGCCAGGGCCTTGACGGCGCCTTCGCCGGCAAGTCGGCGTCGGAAGTTTTGCAACGCGCCGGCTGGGCCAGGTCGGTCGGTGGTTCTAACCCATACTTCACTCTATTTTCGCGGGCAGGGCTGGGTCGTGAAAATGTTGACGCCGCCGCCGCAAAGCTGGAGATCCACGAACTTCCGAGCGCTCGCGGTTGCACCTACGTGCTGCCTGCTTCAGATTTCGCATTGGGGCTTACAGTCGGACAAGGGTTCGGCGGCGAGATGAAGGTAGCTGAAAAGCTCGGCGTGACTCAGAAAGAGATCGACAAGCTTTGCGACTCGGTCATCACGGCGTTAGAGAATGGCCCCCTCGACCCCGACGGATTGCGAGAGGCCACAGGTAAGGCCGTACGGAATCTCGGTCCCGAGGGGCAAAAGAAGGGCTTGACCACAACGCTTCCAGTGGCCCTGGGAAAGTTGCAGTCGTCCGGGGTGATTAGGCGAATTCCTACCAACGGCCGCCTGGATCAGCAGCGATACAAATATTCGCTCTGGCGGCCAAATCCATTGCAGGATTTCAAGCTCTCTAAGGAGGAGGCCTACACTGAACTAGCCCGCCGCTTCTTTGCATGGATCGGTCCGGCGACACTCGCCGAGTTTCAACAGTCTGCCGGCCTGGGCGTGAAGGCGTCGAAAGTAGCTGTCGAGCCTCTGAAACTTGAGCCTCTTGCGCCCGGAGATGATCGCCTGCTCCTGCCAGGCGATCGCGCGAAGTTGGAAGCGTTCAAACCATCGAAAGATCCACATTACGTACTGGTGGCCGGGATCGATTCAGCGATCCTTCTCCGCAAGAACCTGGAATGGCTATTAGACCCAAAGGACCTGGGCCGGGAGATCTTCGTGGAAAAAGGATTCAAGCCGATAGGCGAACTTACTGACCTGCCAAACCATGTCATACTCGACCGGGGACGCATCGTCGGACTTTGGGAATACGACACGGCCACAGGCTCGATCGCCTGGACGTCGTTTGTGAAAAAGGATAAGTCGCTTCAAGATGCGGTAGCTCGCACTGAACATTACGTGCGAGAACAACTCGGCGATGCGCGTTCGTTCAGTTTGGACAGCCCGAAGAGCCGCGCGCCAAGAATCGAAGCATTGCGCAAAGCTGACTACAAGTAGAGTCTGAGTCATTGATTACGACAAATTGCTCTACCTCAATGTCTACATGCCGCTTGAGTCATGACACATTTTGTAAAGATACGTCCAAGTTGAGTTTAGCTTCTGGAATCAGATAGTCCCATAAACCTGAAACGTGTTTGAGCAAATGCAGCACGGCGTCAAACAAGCTCGATTCGCAATGAGTGCCACGATCGGCGCAGACGGCCCGCAACCGCTTGCCTGCTTGCGTGTCTCTCGCCAAAAACGCACAACCAATGATCGCCAGCAACAGCAAGGCGATGGCGACCAGCGTGAACATCCTCGCATAAGCCTGTGGGTCTTTGATCTCGGCCTCTTTCAGACCGAGCAGGTGTTTCGCGTCGCGAAAGCCGCATTCGCATCCCCAGCGGCGCTCATATTCCCGCTTGGCTTCGAGCGCGGCGTAGTTGCGGTTCGAGACCAGATGCCAGATGCCCCAACGCCCTTGCCGATCGCGCGCGCGGCTCTGCGTGATGAACAGACGGCGCGGCGATTTCTCGCAATAGCGCAATCGTCCGAGACCGCGCCGCCGCGTGTTGCCGCGCATCTTGAGCGTCTTAAGCTTCCGCCACCGCCCCTGGAAGAAGACCTTGACGTTCTCTTTCGTGCGAATGACGAAAGCGACTTTCAAGCTCTCGATCAGATCAAAGAGCAGGACATCGGCGAAGCCGCGATCGGCCGTCACGATCAGCTTCGAGCGCGGCAGGTCGCGCAAGACAACTTTGAACAAGCGCTCGACAAAAGCGCGCTCGACCCGGCTGCGATGCCCTTTGAGCGTCCCTTCGGCGTAAGACCGCCAATAGACCGGCACGGCGCGCCGCCCGATAATGGCCGAGGCGACCGACAGATGCTTGCCATTCTCGACCGTCCAGTCAATCGCGATTCGCACAAAGACGAAGCGAGACAGATGGGCGACGAATTCGGTGGCGACGCCCTCGGCCAAGGCATCAGTTCGGAGCCGCTCATTGTGCAACAAGCGCGAGAGACGCTTGAGAGCGGCCTTCTTAATCGGCGAGGGATTATGGAGGCGGCGCTTCGGCTCGGACCCGGCCATCCTGGGCAAGCACCTACAGATGAATGGTTGACTGTTCACCGTTATCGGGATTTTGCCGGCGGGGTTTCGCGGGCTCAGCGACGGGGCCGAGGTTTGGGCGCCATTCGCTGCCTCCGCTCCGGCGGCTGACCTGGCGGAGCGGGGGTCACGCGGCTTTCCCGCCGTCGCAAAGCTGAAGGGGGGTGTCCCGGTCCGACAGGCGCAAGCGGAGCTCGACGCCATCTCAAAACGACTCGAGCAGGCGTACCCGGAGACCAACGCGAAGCGCGGGGTCGAAGTCGCCCCGCTTACGGATGAGCTGGTTGGAGAGCTTCGTACACCGCTATACGTGCTACTCGGGGCAGTGGGGTTTGTCTTGTTGATCGCCTGCGCGAATGTCGCGAACCTGCTGCTGGCCCGTTCAGAGGCGCGCCGCCAGGAGATTGCGATCCGGATGGCGCTCGGAGCTGGGCGCGGCCGGATTTTCCGACAACTGGTCACGGAAAGTATGCTGCTCAGTCTGATCGGCTCTGCTTTGGGCCTGCTCCTGGCAGTATGGTCGGTGCAACTCCTGAGCAAGGCGAGTCCGATTACGCTGCCGACCTTCGTTAAGCCGTCGACGGATTGGACGGTGGCGGCTTTCGCGGTGGGCGTGTCGATTCTGGTAGGTGTCTTTGTAGGCCTCATGCCCGCGTACCAGGCCGGCCGGCAGGGCCTGTACGAGGCGCTCAAGGAATCCGGGGCGCGGTCGGGTGACGGCTTAGCGCGGCGTCGCTTCCGGGGGGCGTTGGTGATTGCGGAAGTGGCCCTGGCGCTGACTCTTCTAGTGGGCGCGGGGCTGCTGATGCGCAGCTTCCAACGCCTTTCGGCCGTGCATCTGGGGTTCGATCCGAACGATGTATTGACCCTGACGGCGGCGCTGCCGAGATCAGCGCCGCCGCCACAGTCCCCGGCCGTCGCGTCAGCGGACCCAAGCGCGGTTGTCACCGGGCGACAGTTACTGGAGCGCCTGCGCGCGCTGCCTGCGGTGGTTTCGGCGAGCGTGGCCTCCGACATCCCGCTCAGCGCCGGCGGCAACGCCATCTTCTACAGTGCGGAAGGGCAGGCGATCACGGACGCTCAGACAAGGCCGCGGGCCTATGTCCATCGGATTACGCCGGAATTCTTTGCCACCGTTGGCGCGCAGATGCTAAGCGGACGCTCTTTTACCGAGACTGAGATGGAAGGCCGCGCCAACGTGGTGGTTGTGACAGACAACCTGACTAGGCGCTTCTGGCATGGACAAGACCCGATCGGAAAACGGATCAAGGAAGGCGACACGGCCTCCGAGAACCCCTGGTGGACCATCATAGGCGTGGTGCGTGAGATGAAGTATCGCGGGCTGCCCGAAAATCCGACCGCCGACCCCGACGTGTTCCTCCCGTTCTCAGACCGCCAGCGTGAGGTCGCCATCCTGATCCGCAGCTCACGAGACCCTTCGGGGCTCGCCGCCGCCGCGCGCACCGCCGCGCGCGAGGTCGATCCGTCGATTACGATCTACGAGATCGCGACCATGTCCGAACGAGTGGGCCGGGCCATTGAGCGAGCCAGATTCGCAGGCTGGATGATGACGATCTTCGCCGGCCTCGCCTTGACTTTGGCCTCGGTCGGTCTTTACGGAGTGATGGCCTATACGGTCCGCAGGCAGACCCGTGAGATTGGCGTGCGTATCGCCCTCGGCGCCAGCGCGGGTGATGTGGTGGGCATGGTGATCCGAAAGGGGATGGCGCTCGTTTCGGTCGGAATGGTGGTGGGCCTGACCGCGTCGCTCGCGTTGACGCGACTGCTCCATACTCTCTTGTTTGAAGTCAGCGTGGTCGACCCGCTTACCTATCTTGGGGTGGTGGCGACGCTCGGAGTGGTTGCCCTGATCGCTTGCTATGCGCCAGCGCGGCGCGCGGCGCGGATCGATCCGGTGACCGCGTTAAGATACGAATAGGAGATAAGGCTTTACGTCTACGAAGCGGCGCTAGCGTATCTGACCGGGCCGGGCGCCATGGTGTTTGTGTTATGACCTGAACGATTTGAACTGTTTGCCGAATAGGTTACCCGCCATCTCATACGTTCCAACACTTGAAATTTGCCGAAATTCCACATAATCCAGATGGAACTTTGCCCTCAGCGCCCGCTCCTGTTCCGCCGGGATACGGAGGCCGAGTTGATGTACGGTCACCGTCCGCCACTGAGTGTTCTTGGCGTCGGCGGCCTGAAGTTTCCGGAGCGCCGCCACGCGCCGATTGCCCTCCAGTACACGAAAGTCGGCGGTGACGAGCGGCGGCTGGAAGACGCCGTCATTGCGCGTGATGGCGTCAAGCAGCGCCTGGAACTCAGGCAGTTGTTCAAGCACGGCGGCGATCTGCTTCTCATTGGGCCGGGCCGGCAAGTCGTGTGTGAGATAGGCGCTATGCAGACGCGGATTCTCCGGGTCGAGCTTGAGCCGGCTGACCTCGACCTCGACCAGGCGCACGCGCAACCGCACACCGTTCAAAGGAAGGGTTGTCATAGGTGTCCTCCGCAAGAAGTAGTTGGGAATGAAAGCGGAGAATGAAAACTAGGAAACAGACTGGCGCCGGCGGCGCCGGCGCACTAACCAGTCGAGATATTGGCCGCGTGAACGTTCGCTACGTTCCTGATCGATCGACTCCAGCGTGTGTGGCTCGACCATAGCGCTGATCTGCACGCGTTTGGCCTCGCCGCGAGTCCTGCGCCCGGCATTCGGACGCGCCCCGCCCGCCTGCCTCACTGATGGGAGGCGTGGTTGATCGTCTTGAAATTCGCGGCGCCTGCCGCAACAGGCGGGACGTAGGACGGCCAACAACTCGCCGCGCGCGAGCGTGGCTAAGTCGCTTAGCGTGCGGCTGCTGAGCGCCCCCGCAAATTTCCCGCCAAGCCAGACATCCCACCCCTGGCGCCAACGCGCGCCCGCTCGTACCAGCGCGTGATTCCGGCGGACCACGAGCAGCCCCGCAGCCGTCTCGACCTCCCAGGCGGTACAGGCCGGATTACCGAAAGCCCAGTTGACCCGGCGCTTCTTCATCGCGGTGATAATAACCTTTAGAAAATGATGCCACTGGCCTTGATTACCTATTTGATAATCAAATTGTGCGCTGACTCCTGGGCGGGCGTCAACCTCTGATATGACGGAATGGCGCCGGAATTTGGGGACTACTGAGTCTTGTTTTATGGCTGTTTTGGCTTCGGTTTTCCTTCCGGGTCCGGCTGCGATTTTCCGAGTGGTAGCGGTTGCAACTGGATTAATGAACGAAACGATCTGCCAGGAGGTGGCCAGGTATCATCAACTTCTCTTACCCGTCGGATTTTTTTGTCGTGACTCATCGCCTCGGCCGAGGTCTGGTTGGTTCGAATGAAAAAGTAACAGGAATGATAGTCTGACGTAACCTGCACATCTTCCAACGCGCCGCCGTATGTCGAGACAGTTTCAGCGGCTACGCGTCGGCATCCATCATTATCGTTGATCGTGTAGACAGCCTCGACTTGCCACATATCCTTCCTTGATGGCTCCGTGTTGATCATTCTCGCCCTCACAAACTTCGGTAATTTACTGGGGTCATTTTCAACGCGCCAATTTTCGCCCAGAATTTTTTTCCAAAGCTCGTGTTCGAATTTCACATCTTCCGGGTCCCTGTCGTCATCCTGTCCCCTACCTTCCGGTTTTTCAGCTGTCACACCGCCTCGCGGGTTGCCAATCTGTTCAGTGTTCGGTTTTTGGATATCCTGCAAGATCAACGATAGAAAAAATAAGATCACTATTTTCATTCGTGCTTCTCCGCAAGAACTGTTGCGAATCCGATGAACGGATTGTTCCTTCCATCACGCTCATCACAGGCGTTCGTTTTTGTAGGTGATTGAGCGCCAGTCATCGGCAGACTAACTGTGCTCTGGATCAAGGCGATTGCGAGCGCGGGAGTGCTACTTTGGGCGAAAATTGGGCCTTATGGCCAACCTGTCCCACATGCATCCCATTGCTGAGCGCAGATTTAGCCGACAGGCATCATCGACTTTTTCAATCAAATAGCAAATCCTCCCCGCCTCGATTGATTGGGAAGACGAAATCAATTCTGCGCCGGTTGAATTCGGCAGTCAATAATCAAAGATGGGTTGAGGAGATTAATCAGGAGGGAAGAACTTCGGAAAGACTGTCATGGGATTTCCTCAGCCTCTACTTCCCGAATTGAGCGATGCCGTTAATTGCAGAGTTGTGTTCATGGATCAATATCCTTGTACGCTATAGCCCAATTTAGTGATAAGAGCTGGCGGCATTGGCGCGCAATAGTTTCACCTCTGTTTCTTCTTCACTGCTGAGATTGAGAGATAGCGCCTGCGCAACTAGGCCCACAGGCAGTTTTTGGAGCGATATGGGTCTCTCGTTGTCACTGTCCAGCACTATTGCGTCGCGGTGTCCGAATGATTCGTCTGTGAGCTGTATCAGTCGTACTGTCTGCCCAATCATTGAGCCGATCTCGGGGATTGTGCTTTCATTCTGAGTGTCGTCTGGCGAACTGAGGATCTTCAGTTTGGCCCCATAGGGCAGGCATATGGCAGGCAAATTCGCACAAACTTCATCTGGCAGAGATGGAGGACTGATGTGTTGCCAAAAGTCTGAGCAGAATTTGTGAATCCACCTAAGTAGGGTTGGTCCCTTTGGTCTGCTGTGTGCGTCCATTGCTGCCTGATAATCGGCTTCGCTGGCGAAGCCCTTCGACCCTGTTTTGAATCTGTTGATGAACAGCCGCTCGTCTTCGTCGGCTGTGCGGGTTTTGAGTTCGTACAACGAATAATCGCACATATTGATATCTTCACTGTTTATTTTTGTGGGGAGCTGCTGATGTCAGGACACATTTGATAAAGTAACTTCCAGGTTGAGTTTCGTCTGCGGAGAAAGCGCCGCAAACAAAGAAGATGGGCAGCGCTCGCCGTCCGACGAGGAGTGAGATGACGAGCAGATGCTGGTCATCTTCACTCGTCCAATCAATCGTCAAGCGCACACGGCCTGAGCGCGGGACCTGATTGGCCAAGACCTGCAAGCAAAGCCATTTGGTGAAGTCTTTAGGCTTGAGCCGTGGGTTGTGAATGAGCCGCGAGAGTTGTTTGGCGGCGGCTTCTTGATTGCCCTGCGTGCGTGCCAGTTCGGCTTGATTGCCCGTCTGTTTGTCAATGATCGCAAGGACGAACTTGGTGATCGCCTTGATCTGATGGCCATGCGCCCACGGCATGATTTGTTTGATAAACTCTTCTACGCGTGTCGGTAGAATCTCTGTTGTCATGACACCAACAGGATTACACAAGTCGTTAACTTAATCCCAGTCTTGGGTTGGAAATGGGTCGTCAGAACTTCATTGAAGAGTAGAATTACGTTGCAACACAAAAACTACTCCAGTGAAGGACGACCCAATGCCAAGCATAATTGACCAACTGACAGAAATCTACGTGTTT
>WNGA01020214.1_pt1 | contig 22357 bp, 25 predicted proteins | sample 5400061 | NCBI WGS metagenome assembly WNGA01 (sample SAMN13153366, study PRJNA577476) | soil metagenome | isolation source: 100 cm soil or saprolite under grassland replicate 2 | place: USA:California | collected 2016-06-15
CGGGCCAATCGGCATGCTGTGTATTCGCCGCACGCTGACCGGCGGCTTCGCGATCGGGTTCCTGTCTGGACTGGGCGCGGCTGTCGCCGACGCAACCTATGCGTCGTTGGCCGCCTTTGGCATTAGTGCGCTGACATCGATGATGGTGGAGCAGCGGCTGTGGCTGCGGCTCCTCGGCGGCCTGTTTCTGCTGTATCTGGGTGCGCGCACGCTGCGCTCGGCGCCGTCGGCCCAAGCGGCTACGTCCGCATCGGTGACTGGATTGGTGGCGGCGTTTGCTTCGACCCTGGCGCTGACGCTGAGCAACCCGATGACGATTCTCTCGTTTGTGGGCATCTTTGCTGGGCTCGGCGTCAGCGGAGACGGCGGGCTATTGCTGGTGCTCGGCGTGTTCGTCGGGTCAGCGGCGTGGTGGCTGGTACTGGCCAGCGCAGTCGCCGCCGTTCGGACGCGACTGACTGCGCGTGTGTTTCGGGCCGTGAATGTCGTTTCCGGCGTCGTGATCGTCGCCTTCGGCGTGCAGGCGCTGCTTATGTCAGGATGACAGAAGCGCCTGCACGCTGTCCGGCAGCCCGCGGTCGACCTGCGGTGAGCGTAGCTGCGCGAGCATCCCGCCATCCACGTACAGCACCTGGCCGGTGATGTAGCTGGCGTCGTCGGAGGCCAGAAAGGCCACCGCGCCGGCTATATCAGCCGGGTACCCGACGCGGCCTAACGGAACGGTCTGGCCGCGCCGACGCTTGCCCTCCTCGCCCCCGGGCTCGTACTCCTCGGTGTGGATGGCGCCCGGCCCGACCACGTTGGCGCGCACGCCGAATGGGGCCAGGTCAATGGCGATTGCCCGCGTGAACGCTTCCAGGCCACCTTTCGTCGCGTCATACGCGGCCATCTGCCGATGGGCGCGCGCCGCCGCGAACGACGAGATGGAGATAATGCTGCCTGCGCGCTTCTGTTCGACCATCAGCCTGGCCGCGAGCGACGAGCACAGGAAGATGCTCCTGAGGTTGGTGCGGATGACCGTGTCCCAGTGGTCCACGTCCATCTCCAGAAAATGGGCGGTCGGGCTGGCCCAGGCGGCGTTGTTGACCAGGACGTCAACGCCACCATAGGCGCGTACCGTTGCGTCGAACAGGCGATCGACGTCGTCGGTCAGTCCGACGTCGGCGGCCACAGCGATCACCTGGGCGCCGCGCTTACGCAACTCCGCGGCGACCGGCTCGATGGTCTCGGCCTGGCGGCCGTTGACGACGACGCGGACGCCCTCGGCGGCCAGGCGGTCGGCAATGCCGCGCCCGATGCCACGGCTCGAGCCGGTGACGATCGCGACTTTACCTGACAGGTCATACGGCATTGGTCGGCAGACTTGCCGACCAAGCGTATCAACTCGTCGGTGGCTTGCGCCGCGAACGGAACAGGGTCAGACCGTAGCCGCCCATGCCGAGCAAGCCCGCGCCGAAGAGGGCAAACGCGTCGAGCTCTGGCGTGGCCGTGGGCACGAGCACGGGGTCCTCCGTGCGGCAATTCGGGCACAACCCGGTATCGGGGCCGGACGGCGGGCCGCAGTCGGGTGGGCAGGTCGGCTGTTGTCCGCAGTCGGTGCCCTCGCAGCCAGCCTGTGGTGCGGTTGGGCCGGTTGTGCCGGTTGGGCCGGTTGGGCCAGTGGGGCTGCTGGGGCAGGTGTTCGTTTCCTGGCAGGTGGGTTGCCTGAGGTTCGGAATCGGGTGGTTCCCGACAGGTTCGACGACAAACTGGATTGGGCCGAGCGAAACGACGGGACCGCCACTACCACCGCCACCGCCACCGCCACCGGCACCGCCAGCGCCACCGCCACCCCCAGCGCCACCGCCACCGTCGCCGCCACCGGCAGCGCCAGCGGTGACCGGCGCCAGCCCCGACGCGAAGCCGAGCACCAGCGTCTGCGACGCAACAGGCGTCGTGGTCACCAGCGATGCACCAGCCGCGTCCAGCGCGCCCTGCGCCTGCAGCACGTCGCCCCCGCCTCCGACATAGAGTCGGAAGGCCTGGGCAGTGCCTGGCTGCACGGGCGGCAGTCCGAAGCCAAACGCCAGACTCTGGCCATCAGCCGTTGGCTGCAGGCTCCATGCTTGCGGGAGCGCGCCCGCCACCGCCGCTAGCGGTGGACCCGGCGGCAGCCCGAGCACGCGCTGGTAGCTGGGTTGGACCACGGTTGTGCCGAGGTTCTCGACCGTCACGATCACCTCGTACAGGTTCGCGCCGCTCGGCGCCGGGTGAAAGTCGTGCGTGATGCGCAGCGAAGTGCCGCTTGCATCCTGAACCAGCGTGCTCGAGAGCGCGCCGACGCCGGTGCTAGCGAAGCTTTCCACGTTCGGCGTCAGACTCGTCGAAGACGCTAAAGGATTGGCGATCACGCCCCAGGCCGTGCCCGGCTGCGTAGGCAGGTATGCACTGCCCAGGCCGAGGCCCAGGATCGCGGCGTTACCGTCGACGGCGAGCGACACGACGCCGTTGCCGATCGTCACCCTCGTTGTCTGATCCGCTGGCGCCGCGGCCAACGCCTGCGTCGGGATTAGCAGGGCGAGCGCCAGGCCCAGCCCCAGTTTCCAGCGGTGAAGTCCCCTCATATTTGCCCCCAAAAGAACGTTGCGATCGCAAAGGTAAGCGGATCGGCCGTTGAAGTTCTGGTGGCCGCGGGTTTAGTTCCGGTCGAGCCGTTCCTGTCGAGTTCGACGACGACTTCAGGCGCGTCGTCGGCCGGCCGATAGTTGTGGCACAGAGATACGCATGGACCGCGACGGACACGTGACCCACTACGGCTGGCTCGACCTCGGGCCTGGCTGGCTGTTCAACTCGATCCGCGACGCGGTCATCGTGGTCGACGCCGCTACAGGTCAGATTGCGCTCTGGAACCCGGCAGCGGAGCGTCTGTTCGGCTATCAGTCCAGCGACGTCGTTGGCCGTGCGCTGCCCGAGCTCATCGTGGACCTCGAGCACACGCCCCAGTGGCTCGGCACGTCCGCTGATCCATTTGAGCTTTTGTGTCCGCGGCCTCGCAGCGGCGCATGGCCGTGCTCGCCGAAGCGAGCCAGCTTCTGGACGCCTCGCTCGACTACGAGGCCACGCTCCAGGAGGTGGCGCGGGTCGCGGTGCGCACCCTCGCCGATTGGTGCATCGTGCACTTGCTCGAAGAAGATGGCTCGATCCGCTGGTTAGCCCTGGCGCACGGTGATCCCGCTAAGGAAGCTGTCGCGCGCGAGCTGCAGGCCCGCTATCCCGCGACGGAAGGCGTCGCTCGCGTACTCAAGACCGGCAAGCCCGAGGTCTACGCGCACATCCCGGAGTCACAGCGCATAGCCCGCGCACGCGACGCAGCGCATCTGCGTATGCTGCGCGAGCTCAGCTCGCGTTCGGTGATGATCGTCCCGCTGGCGGCGCGCGGTCGGATGCTCGGCGCGCTGTCGCTGATCTCGACGCAGGCTGACCGCTCGTATGGCGCACCTGACCTGGCGATTGCCGAAGAGCTCGCGCGCCGCTGCGCGCACGCGGTTGATAATGCCCGACTGCACCAGGAGGCACAGGTCGCGCTCAAGGGGCGCGATCGGTTTGTCCAAATTGCCTCGCACGAGCTACGCACGCCGATCGCGCGGGTCAAGGGCTACGCCGAGATGCTGCTCGCGGCGTATACCGACGGTGATCTCAACGACGAGATGCTGCAGCGCTCGCTCAAGCGCATCGACCACGCCTCGGATCGGTTGGCGAACCTGGTGCGCGATCTTCTTGATGTGTCGCGGATCAGTGCTGGCAACCTGCCGCTGCGGCTGCGGCCATTGGAGCTCACCGAACTGGTGCACGATGTGACGGCGCGGTACCAGGAACAGCTGAGCGGGTCAGGTCACCTGCTGCTGGATATTGTCGGCGCGCCCGGCGCTGTCTCGGGCGACCCCGAGCGGATCGAGCAGGTGCTCATCAATCTGCTCGACAACGCGGTCAAGTACTCGCCCGAGGTCGCCGAGCTGCTGGTACGCCTGCAGCCGAAGGCGCGCGGGATCCTGCTGGAAGTGCAGGACCGCGGCATCGGCCTGCCGCCAGGCGCCGCCGAGCGCATCTTCGAGCCGTTCAGTCGAGCGGCCAATGCTGAACACCGCCAGATCACGGGTATGGGCCTCGGCTTGTACATCTGCCGCAACATCGTCGAGGGCCATCGAGGCCGCATCTGGGCTAGCAGCCCGGGCGAAGGCCGCGGCGTCGTGATGAGCGTGTGGCTGCCCCAGCCCGGCGCCGCCGCCCAGCCAGCTACGTCCAGTGCCGCGGCCTGAGGTCTCGGCCAGAGGGGTTAGGGCACAGGCGTGATGGGATCGCTGAGCTAAGGCGCCAGGCAGAGGTCCATTCCGCTCTGGTCAAACAGGCAGTGGCCGGCTGAGGTGAGGACGATGACGCGTGTGATGCCGGGGAACTGCATGACCGTCGCGTTGATCTCGTTTTGCGCCCGGGCGTCCTGGCCGATGCCGGCTGACGAGGTGGCGCGGCACAGCTGCAACGTGACCGTCGTGCCTACGCGCATCAGGGTGAAGTCCTGGCCTTTGCATGTCGATGCGCCGACCTGGATTGCGCTGAAGTCGGAGAAGTAGCCCATGGCGTGTTCGGCGGGGCCGAGGATGCTCTGGCGCGTGTTTGGCGGCTGAACCGCTAAGGTCTTGGGGCGATGTCGGCTCGGCGATTGGTTACTTTGGCGCTGTTCGTGTCGACCTTCCTGGTCAGCCTCGACACGGCGGTTATCTCGACCGCCATGCCGACCGTGATCGGCCAGATCGGCGGGATTCATCTGTACGCGTGGGTCTTCAGCGCCTATTTGCTGACCAGCACGGTCACGGTGCCGATCTACGGCAAGCTGGCCGATCTGTACGGGCGCAAGCCCGTGTTCCTGGTCTCGACAACGCTCTTCATGCTCGCCAGCATGCTGTGCGGCCAAGCACAATCTATGGAGCAGCTCATCGCCTTCAGGCTTCTCCAGGGGGTCGGCGCGGGTGGCATGCTGCCCATGACGCAGACCATCCTCGGCGATGTCTACCCGCTGGAAGAGCGGGCGCGCATCACCGGTCTATTCAGTTCAGTGTGGGGTGTCTCGGGCCTGCTCGGTCCTGCCATCGGAGGCTTCTTCACCGAACACACCAGTTGGCGCTGGGTCTTCTACGTCAACACGCCGTTATGCATCCTGACCATCGCTCTGGTCGCGAGCTTCTTGCACGAGCACGTCGAACACAAACGGCATCGCATCGACTTCCTCGGGGCAGTGCTGCTCTCGGCCGCGGTTGTGTCGTTACTGGTCGGTCTGCAAAACCAGATGCCGTGGCTCTATCTGCTGGCGGCGGTGCTCATGCCGCTGTTCATCTGGCAAGAGCGTCGAGCCCCCGAGCCCGTGGTGCCGCTGCATCTATTTACACAGCGGGTGATCGGTATCTGCACCCTGGGCGGGTTGCTCATCGGCTGGTTGCTGTATGGGCAGAGCACGTTCGTGCCGCCGTTCGTCCAGGGGGTGCTTGGCGCCACGCCGACGCTGACGGGCTTCGTGATGGCCGGCGCGTCTATCGGGTGGCCACTCACGTCGGCCATCGGCGGACGCCTCGTGCTGCGCTGGGGCTGGCGCATGCCGTCGATCGTTGGCGCGGTGCTGCTGATCATCGGCTTCGGCATGCTGTGGCAGATGCCGCCCGACGCCGGCCTGTGGTACCCGACGTTCTTGCAGTTCGTGACGGGCGCCGGCTTCGGCTTCATGTCCCTGGTGTTCATCATCGCCGCGCAGAACGCGGTCGGCTGGGAGCAGCGCGGCGTGGTGACCTCGGCCAATCAGTTCGCCCGCAGCATCGGCGGCACGATCGGCGTCTCTATCGCTGGCGCGATCTTCTCCGCTGGCGTGGCCAACGCGACCGGCGCCGGCGTCGACCCCAACGACCTCCTGTCGCCGACCATCCGGGCCACCTTGCCACCTGCCCAACTCGAGGTGCTCCGGGGCGCACTGGTCGGCGCGCTGCACTCGGTCTATTTCCTGTTTGCCCTCGTCGCGGCCCTCGGCGTGGTCGTGGCCTCGCTGTTACCAGGTGGGAGACCCAGCCAGACCGATGCCGACGCTAGAGGTCGTAGGCAACCGGATGGCGAGGCTGATACAGACCTAGCTCCCCGGCTCCAGGAACGCGGAAGCTTGTCAGCAGGCCCCAGCCCTGGTCGGTGACGTCCGACGTAAACTCCACGCCCTTGGCTTTTAGCTCGGCAACAGTGGCGTTGACGTCGTCGCACATCAAGTAGAGCTCGTGCCGTCCGCCGGTCTCGTCGGGATGGCTCGCCAGCTCGCCAGGCGGCAATTTGAAGATGAGCCAGCCGTCGCGCGCGTCGACCCACGGAAAGTTGAGGACGTCGCGGAAAACGCGCGCGTCTTCTCGGCATCTTGCGAGTAGATGATCGAGTGGGCACCAGTAATCGTCACATCCGAGATCGTAGCCCAGCGACAACTACGTTCGGGAGCGGTCGTGGTGCGCCAGGGCCGCGTGCGAGTCGGCGCCATCGTGCTCGCACGGATCGACGTGCACCGTGACACTGGTCAACTTGGGCACCGCGTGCAGCATGCGATGCCGAGCGTCCTCGGCGATCTCGTGCGCGTCGCGCAGGCTGAGCTCACAATCGGCGACGATCAGCGCTTCGGCGTGAATGGTGTGGCCGATCCATCGAGCGCGCACCTCGCTCACGCGTTGCACGCCGTACGCGCCGCTGGCGGCCGTCGCCGCCCGCCGCGTCAGGTCCGGATCGACGGCGTCCATCAGCCGACGCCACATCTGCACGGTGGCGTCCTTGAGCACGAGCAGAATGGCCACGGTGATGAGCAGACCAACGATCGGGTCGGCGCGCGGGAATCCGAGCCACACGCCACCGGCTCCGAGCAGGACCGCCAGCGACGTGAGGCCATCGGTGCGCGCGTGATAGCCATCCGCGACGAGCGCCGCGCTGCCTATGCGCTGTCCGACGCGAATACGGTACTGGGCCACGATCTCGTTGCCGAGAAAGCCCAGGAGGCCGGCGGCGGCGACCCAGCCGAGATGATCGATCGGCGTCGGATCGAGCAGCTTCTGGAGTGACTCGTAGGCCGCGACGACGGCCGAGCCGACGATCATCAGCAGTACGAAGACTCCGGCCAGGTCCTCGGCTCGTCCGTAGCCATACGTGTAGCGCGGGTTCGGCGGGCGGCGGCTGACCCAGAAGGCCAACCAGAGCGGGATCGCGGTCGAGGCGTCGGCGAAGTTATGGATCGTGTCGGCCAGCACCGCCACCGAGCCACTAGCCATGGCCACGACAAGTTGCAGTAGCGCCGTCGCGCCGAGTCCGAGCAACGACCAGCGCACTGCTTTGATGCCCTCGTCGGAGGCCGCCAGGGCATTGTCGACACTATCGGCGGCATCGTGGCTGTGTGGCGCAACGAGGTGCTGCAGCTTCGACCACAGGCCGCCGTCGTCGTGATCGTGGTCGTGGTCGTGATCATGATCGTGATCATGGTCATGACGGTGGACGGCCGACTCAGGCGATGGTTGTTGGGACTCGGCCACGCCCGATGCCAATCGGCTCGCCAACGCCGCGCCTGTCCTCACGTCCGTTGGTCGCGGTCGTCGCCGCCGCTTCGGCGTCGCGCTGCGGGTCGGCGCTGGTGCCCAGCTCGCGCAGCGAATCGAGCAACTCGTCGAGTTTCGGCACCTCGACGAAGTCGCGGATGCTGCTGTGCTCGAGCTTCTGTCGGAAGACCTCGTTGAGGTGGAAGACCGCGGCCGGATTATTGATGTCAACTTCGACGCGAATGGGCTTGTTCTGGCCGCGCGTGACGCGCACCGCCTCGACCGCGGCTGCCGAGATCGAGTGAATGTCGATCTTGCCCGCCGTGATCGCCTTGCGCGAACGGCCCTTGGTCATGTCCAGCGCGTCCGCAACTTTGACGATGCCGGCCTCGAGCGTGAGGCAGCGCTCGTTGACGTTGTGGGCGAGGATGGCGTGGCCGACCTCGGACACCACGACTGTGAGTTGTGGTTCGGCATAGGGTGGGCTGAGTTTGCGGCGCATCCAGTCGAGCGCGATGGGCACGCTCAACAGCTCGTGTCGATCGCGATGGATCGACATGCCCACATCGTGCAGCGCGATGCCGAGCAGGACGACGGCGCGCGCATCGTCCGAGGACATGCCGTGTCCGGTGACGCAGTTGGGCTGGATGCCGGCCTCCATGAGCAGCCGCAGCAGCGTGTCGGCGTGATGCATCGAGGTGCGCACGTGGACCGGGCCGTGATCGTTGACCGCGGCACGCCGCGAGGTGCGATTGGCCATGTACCACAGGGTCTGGATCTCGACGTCGGCTTCCAGGACCTGGACGATCTGGGCGGTACGAGACGAGGGCTGGGCGTCAATGCCAAGCTTGATCATGAGTGCGTCCGACTTTCTGAGCGCGAGCGTCACCTGATTTGCGAACGAGCGCCAAGCCGAAGTGTACGGCCAGGCGCGCTGCGCGCTACCGCTTCAGTCCACAGCAGCAGTATGCTGCACTCTGAAAGATGCCCCGGCCGACGTACCAGGAGCATGTGCCAGCCGTCGCCCGTGCCGTCCAGGCGCTCGAGCACCTCGCTGCCGCCCAGCGGCCGCTCTCGCTCAGCGCGTTGAGCCGAGCGCTGGAGGTCGGCCCAAGCTCGCTGCTGGCCATCCTGACGACGCTCCGCTCGGCCGGCCTGGTGAGTCGCTCGGCGCGCGACGGTCGCTACGCGCCTGGTCCGGGCCTGGTCGCGCTGGGCACCGCGGCGGCGCAACACCTCGAGCCCCTGCAGGCCTTCGATGCCCTCGCCGCGGACCTGGTCGAGCAGCTTGGCGAAACCGTCCTGCTGTGGATCCAGCAGGGTGATGGTCTGGCGCTGGCCGCCGCCCGCGAGGGCCAGCATGCGTTGCGTTATGTGCCGCCGCTCGGGCTGCGACTGCCCGCGGGCTGGGCCCGCCATGTCGATGGCGCCGTCGTCGAAGGCGAGCTCGAGTCAGGTGTGTGGATGCTCGCGGTGAGCCTTGACGAGCGGGCTGTCCTCGGGGTGGTCGGTCCAGCGCCTCGCCTGCGAGGGTCCGCCGGCACGGTCGCCCGCCAGACCCTGCATGCCGTAGCCGGTGGCGATTCCGCCTGGGGTCCGTCGGGTCCGATCCAGCCGAGCGAGCTTGACGCCTTCTTGAGCCAGGCTCTGGTCGCGAGCCTGTCGTATCTGTCGCGCGATGGGTATCCCGCGAGCGTACCGCTCTGGTACGACTGGGACGGCACCGCGTTCTGGCTCGTGCCGTCGCCAGGCGCCGAGTGGGCCGAGCACGTCCGACGCAACCCGCGCGTGTCGCTCGCCATCAGCGAGTCGACCCCTCCGCTGCGGCGGGTTTTGGCTCGAGGTCCGATGCTGCCGGTGGACGATGCCGACGCCGCGCAGTGGCGCGCGGTGGAGGGTCGCCTGGCGGCACGCTATGCCCGCCTGGATGCCGCGCGCCTCTTGGCCGGTCGCCCGGGCCAGCATCGCGTGCTGCTGCGCCTGCTGCCCGAACGGCTCATCGCGTGGCGTGGCCTCGTGCGCCCGAGCGGCGAGCGCGCGGCGCTGCACGAGGATCGGGGCGACGCATCTATTTCGGCCAGGCTGGCCTGACCCCCTCCGAGAGCGATAGAGATGAACCCGCTCGAGCTGTGGCCGGTCGTCGGTCTGGGTGAGATCGTGCCGGGCAGCGACCTGGCAGCTGCAATCTCCGCGGCCGTCGAGGCCAGTGGCGATCGACTCGTCGACGGCGACATCGTGGTCATCACCCAGAAGGTGGTGTCCAAGGCCGAGGGCTGCCTGGTCGACCTGGCCACGGTCGAGCCGTCGGTGCTGGCGCTGGACTGGGCGCAGCGTTGGGCCAAGGATGCCCGCGTGGTCGAGCTGGTGCTGCGCGAAAGCCGCCGCATCGTGCGCATGGAGCGCGGCGTGATCATCAGCGAAACGCGGCATGGACTGATCTGCGCCAACGCTGGCGTGGATGTATCCAACGTGGGTAGTGACCAGGCGACACGCGAGGGCCAGACGAATATCGCCATCGGCGTCTCGGGCGTCGAGGCGCTGCGCCATTTCGAGGGTCAGGTCGATCCAACCGGGTACGAGCTGCGCGTGACGATGCTGGCGACGGCCGATGAGCTGGCTGGCGCGGCGGAGCTGGTGATGGGCAAGGTCGATGGCGTGCCGGTGGCGATCGTCCGTGGCCTGGCTCGAGCGCTAGCCGAAGGCTCGGCCAGCGAGCTCATTCGCCCCGCGGCGGCCGATCTCTTTCGTTGATGATCCGGCCGTTTGAGCCACGCGATTACGAACCCATCGCGCGCATCGGCTACGTCATCGATCCGGACAGCGCGCGTGGAGCGGACTGGCTGCGTGCTCGGGATGAGACCTTCGACCCCAAACTGCTGCGCGTGCGCGTGGTTGCCGAACGCGACGGGCAGGTCGTCGGTTGGGGCCAGGTCGGCCATCGTTGGTGGGCGTATCACCCGCGCAAGTTCAACATGCGCATCGAAGTCGAGCCTGCTTGGCAGAGAACCGGCATTGGATCGGCGCTGTATGCGAAGCTCGCCGAGACGCTCGCGACGTGGGATCCGCTCCTGGTCGAGGCCGGGACACGCGAGGGCAGGCGGCACGCCATCGAGTTTCTCGAGCGCCGCGGCTACTCGGAGCAGCGCCGTCGCTGGCAGTCGCGGGTCGCGCTCGACGAGGTTAACCTCGACAGTCTCCGCGGCGCACGACAGCGACTCGAACGGCAGGGCATCGTGGTCACCACAATGTCGGCGGAACGCGACCGGCGTGGTGATGACCTGCTGCACGATGTATTTCAACTCGAGCTGCGGGCCATGAGGACCGAGCCTGGCTTCGAGCCGGACACGAGCATGCCGTTCGAGCAGTTCCTGCAGAACGAGCTGTTGTGCGCGGAGTCCATCCCCGAAGCGGCATTTCTGGCGCTCGACGGCGAGCGTGTCGTGGGCATCAGCCGCCTGCAGCGCACTGCGCGGCCCGACGTGCTGGATCAGGGATTTACTGGCGTCGATCCGGACTACCGCAGTCGAGGGATCGCACTGGCGCTGAAGGTGTGCACGATCGACTATGCCCGCGCCAACGGGTTCAGTGCGATTGCGACCCAGAATGACACGACCAACGAGCCGATGCTGCACATCAACGATCGGCTCGGCTTCCATCGTGAGCCGGCCTGGATCGTCTTCGAGCGTCACTTCCCGACCTGAGCGCAGGCCATCAATACCATTGCTCGCAATGAGCGCCAGCCCTCAAATCACGTTCGACGATTTTGCACGCGTCGACGTTCGCGTCGGTCGCATCGTCGACGCTCAGCCGTTTTCGGCCGCGCGCAAGCCGGCGTACCAGCTGCTGGTCGACTTCGGTCCCGAGATCGGCGCGAAACGCTCGAGCGCGCAGCTGACCCAGCGCTACACACAGGAGGAGCTGCTCGGTCGCCAGGTGCTGGCCGTGGTGAACTTCCCGCCGCGGCAGATTGCCTCCTTCTTTTCCGAAGTCCTGGTGCTGGGTGTGCCTGACGGCGATGGCAATGTCGTGCTGATCGAGCCACACGCCGAGGTCCCGCTGGGCGGCCGCCTGTACTGATCGTTATTTCAGTCGCTGTTCAGGCCGAAATTGATGCCCTTCGGCGTTTCTCAAGGTGACCGGACCTAGTGTGAGGCAGCCATGACCACCTTCTCATCACTCCCACCGAGCGGCAGCTCGCAGATCCCGCTGGTACCCGGCAGCAAGGACGGTCGCGGCTGTGCCGATCACGACCAGCCCTACACGTTCGGTCGTCGCCCGCGGGGCGTTGGGCCGTTCCCGTTCACGACCCGACAGTACGCACGCTTGCTAGCGCTGCGCGGTCGGATCGCCGACGGCCTCGTCGGCGCTGACGACATCGACCCGAGTGGCTTTGCGCCGTTTGCGCCGGCCGTGTTCGCGATTACCCGGACGCGCATGTTCAACCAGTGCGTCGTGTGCGGCGCGGTGGTCGCGGGCGCCTACCGCGGATCGTCGATCATGACTTGTCCCAAGTGCGCACAGGACGGCGGGCGCGATCAGGCCGCGCGGGCGATTCTGCTGATCGCGGGTGTCCTCGAACTGCTGGACGACGCAAGTTCGGCGGAAGCGGACGCCGCGGCGGCCTGACGTGGCGTGACGCTCAGGCGACGCGTTCGAGCGTGAGCACGGCGCTGCGCACGACGCTGCCAGCGATGGTGCGGCCCTCGACCAGGCGGAGCGGCTCGCCGATGCTCGCGGGCTCCCAGCCGTCGGTGGTGGCTTGACTTAAGGCATCGGCCGCGAGCTTGCGCGCGGCGGCCAGCCCAGGCGGGTCCCAGCGCAGCCGATACGGCAGCAGATTGACCACCAACTCGCGGCGCTGAAGACGGCGCGGCGTGGGTGGGCGCGGCAGCTGATCGAGCGGGATCATGTAGGTGCAGCTCGGGCAGATGCCCGCGCCGAAGGGAATCGTGGCGCGGCAGCTTGGGCACGGCGTGCCGGCTTGCGCCTCCGCTGGTTCCGCATCGTCCAGGACGGCCGGCTGCGCGTCGGATGTGGAAGGCCTCCGGGCGGCAGCACCTGGCGGATCGACCGTCTGGGCGGCGGCGGCGCCGGGTGGTGCGACGGGTACGGGCGCACGGAACGCCCGATCGGACCATGGACCAGTCTGGTCATGCGCGGTGAAGGCCTCGCGGAACGCGCTCGCGAGCGCGCCGCCGCTCTGGTACCGCTCGTTGGGATCCTTGGCCAAGGCGCGCTGGACGACGGCATCAACCTCGGGTGACAGATCAGGCCGCAGCGGGAGCAGCGACGGCACCGGCGCCTGGAGGTGTTTGAGCAACACGCCCAGCGGCTCGGCGGCGGTGAACGGGCGCTCGCCGGCCAGCATCTCGAACAGCACAACGCCCAGCGCATAGACGTCGGTGCGGTGATCGATGCCTTCGCCTGAGGCCTGCTCGGGGCTCATGTACTCGGGCGTGCCAATCACGCCACCGACCATGGTCAGATGCGCGCCCTCGAGGATCCACGCCAGGCCGAAGTCGGCCAGCACGGCTCGACCGTCATCGGTCATCAGGACGTTGCCTGGCTTAACGTCGCGATGAATGACGCCTCGACTGTGCGCATAATCGAGCCCGGCTGCGATCTGATCCAGCAGATCGGGGATGCGTACGTCGTCGAGGCCAAAATCCATCAGGTCGGCAAGCGTGGCACCCTCGATGTACTCGAGCACCAGGTACGGCACCCCGCGCTCGTCCTGTCCGAAGTCATGGACGGTGATGACGTTCGGGTGCCGCATGTTGGCGGCTGTGCGCGCCTCGCGTCGAAAGCGCTCGAGGAACTCCTCCGAGGCAGCCAGGTTCTCAGACAGCACCTTAACTGCGACGATGCGGTCGAGCGTTTCCTGGCGTGCACGATAAACGACCGCCATCCCGCCGTGCCCAAGCGGTTCGAGCAAGGTATAGCTGGCGATGCGGCGCGGTTCCATAGCCACGTGTGTGCGCTGGTGATGATGGAGTACGCATCAACCGCGCCCAAGACTTGGCGTACCTTCGACTTGCCTGACCAGTACTTTCGGCGCATTGGGTCCCGGTCACCGATGTGCCAAAACGCGGCGTTAGCTACATAGAACGCGCTGTGAACTGAGGGTGCTCACCAGAATGACCGTTGCCAATCGACCTGTATCGACCGTTGCGTACGCTGAGGACCTGGTCCGCCGCATTCGAGCCCAGGAGGCCGATGCGTTTGACGAGCTGTACTCGCGCTATTCACCACGTGTTTTCGGCTATCTGTACCAGCGCCTGAACGGTAATACAGAAGAAGCCGAGGATCTCACGTCCGAGGTCTTCGCCAAAGTCTTCGAGAAGATCGAAGGCTTCCAGGTGCAAGGTGCGCCGCTGTCCTCGTGGCTGTTCCGCATCGCGCACAACCGACTGATCGACTCGGTGCGCCGCCGCCCGCGCCAGACTCAGGTCGCACTAGACGATGCGCCGCCGATCGCCGCCGGCCCAGTGTTCGGTGGTATCGATCAGGCTGTGGCGCTCGACCAGATCAAGGTCGGCCTCGCGCGGCTGACCGAGGAGCAGCGCCAGGTGATCGTGCTGCGCTTTCTCGAAGGGAAGAGCCTGGCCGAGACCGCGGCCGCGGTCGGCCGCAACGAAGACGCGGTCAAGAAGCTGCAAGCACGCGGCCTGGCGTCGCTACGTCGCGGCATCGAATGCCTCAGCGGCTGCTGGCGCGTGGAGCTCGAAACGGCGGCCTAGCCGCCCGGACCTCAAGAGGCCGATTGTTCAGCGCGCGTTGAAAGGGCGGAGCCAATGCTGGCTTCGCCCTTTGTGTTGCGTGGAAACGCCAGCAGGTCAGGCCGCGGCAGCGCTGGGCTGAGCGTTGACGGGCCAGGTCCAGCGCAGGCTTGTGGTCAGGTTCCAGCCCATCGCCGCCCCGATGCCGACAGCATTAGCCAGCACCGGCGGCAGACCCATGGCGGTGAGCGCGTGCAGCGTCAGCAGCTGGAGGACCAGGCCGCCCAGCGCGGTGACCTGGTAGCGAGCGAATGCCGTCGGCCAGAACGATGCGCGCGTGGCGAAGGTCCAACGATGGTTCAGCGCGAAGTTGCTGGCCAGGGCGAGCTCGAAGGCGCACGCCGCGGCGAGCACGGCGGGCAGGCCCAGCGCGGCGCTTAGCAGCCAGAACGCGGCGATATTGAGGGTGGCGCCGCTGGCGCCGACCAGGCCAAAGCGGGCGAGCGTACGCATCGACCGCCCTCAGGCGCCAGCCGTCACGGCCGACGTGGCGCTGACCAGGCGCGCGGGCGCGAAGAAAGGTGAGCAGTCCCAGGCCAGTTTGGCCAGGTGGTGCAGGAAGCGCAGGCCCTGGCGCAGGTCGGCCTTGCTCTCGCCGTGCTGGCGCGGCATGAACTGGTACGGCACCTCGCGTGCGGTGCGCCACGAACAGCGCACCAGGATCTCGAGCAGGATCTTGTAGCCGATCGGACGAAGGTCGGCACCGTCGACCACGGATCGGTGCAGCAGGAAGAAACCGCCGAGCGGGTCGCTGATGCTGGCCAGTCGACGCGGAAACACCACCTGCGACAGCCGCTTGAGGCCGCGCGAGTACAGCTGGCGCAGCGGGCCGTCAAGACCACTGGCGCTGCCGCCGGGCACATACCGACTGGCAACGACGACGTCCGCTTGGGACTCGCGCGCCTCGTGCAGCATGGTCGGGATGCTCGATGGCGGGTGCTGCAGGTCGGCGTCGATCACACACACGTACGTACCGCGCGCAACCGCGAGGCCATCGACAACCGCGCCGGCCAGGCCACCACGGTTCTCGTCCCGATGCAAAAGCCGTATTCGAGCGTCGGCAGCAGCGAGCGAGGCGATCAGCTCGTCGGTGCCATCGTTGCTGTCGTCGACGAAGACGGCCTCCCAGCGCAGCCCGGACAGCGCACCAGCAAGCTCCTCGAGCAACGCGGGGAGACCTTCGCGTTCATTAAAGGTAGGGATGATGAGTGACAGCTCGGGCGAGCTCATGCCTGCGCCTCCTCGGCCCGGACGTAGATGACGCCCTGGGGGTCGGCATAGACCAGGCGCCAGCGCGGACTGTGCCACGCGACGTCGATCAGCGACCGGTCATTTTCGTGCGACAGCATGAGCACATCGGCGTCGTACCGGTCGACCATTTCCTCCCATCGCGCGTTCGCCTGGTGGATCGCGCGGAAGTCTTCCCAAACTTTGGGCGGGTGGATGTCAATGGCCGAATCGACCATTGGTTGGTAGCGCGGCCACAGTCGCCAGTCCACGTATGCGCTCCAATAGTGGTCCGCCAGCACGCGTGGGCCGTAGGAATGCGCGACCAGGAAGTCTGCGCCAGCCTGTGGATAAATCGACTCCACGAGCTCCGTCTCGCGCGCGTCGAGAAGAGGGTTCATGGCGCGCGTCCACGGCAACCACATGACGACCGCGAGGACCAGCAAACCGGCGCGGATTTGGCTCATTCGGCCGCGATCCGGACGCCGCAGCCACGCGGCGGCAGCGATGAGAACGCGTGGCGCTCGCCAGTCGGCCAGGTAGCGCGCCATGAGCGGCGTGCAGATCAGCCCGAACAGCATCGTATTGCGATATGCCTGCAGCCCGAGCACCGCGAGAACGGCGAGCAGCAGCACGTCGACCGGCAGGGCCCGGCGGCGCGAGCGACTCATGACCGCGATGACCATGCCGATCGCTGCGAAGAACTGCATGCCTTCGAGGCTCGCGATGGCCGTGGGTTGCCACTCGGAGATCCTGTCGCGAACTGTGGGGTGCGAGGAGACTCCGGCGGCATAGCGATACAGGTCGAGTCCAAAGGGTGTGGCGAACGAACCGGCGACCTGGAGGACCAGCGCGGCGAGGAGAAAATGGGTTCGACCGTCGCGAATGAGCTCGCGCAGCTTGCCTTCGCGCAGCGCCTCGAGCGCGTGACCAGTCAGAACGATAGCGGTCAACAATGGGCCCATGAAGAATGAGCCGTGCAGGTTGGCCCACACCACTTCAGTCGCTCCGAGCGCCAGAAGGGTGCACACGCGTGATTGGCCACACAGCAGGAGCCACACCGTGGCCATGAGCGGCACCAGTGCCAGTGACTGCGCACGCGGCCAGATGAACCACGCCGCCGGTAATGCAAACAGCAGCATCGCGCACGCAGCCGCGGTCAAACTCCGTGAGTACCGCCAGGCGGCGTGCAGCAGAATGGCCAGCGCGATGGTGCACATGACGGCGTTGAACACCATCACGCCCTGAAGGTCGAGCAGCTGGTACGCAGCGTAGAACACGACCTGGCTGAGCCACTGCGCGTTGAGGAAACCGGCCGAATGCGGGGCGAACGTGAACGGGTCGGCGTTGGGCATCTGGCCGGTCAGCGAGAGCACGCGGCCATACGCCAGCGCCCACCACACGTCACCACCTAGCGGGCGGTTGGCGAGCACGACAAACGGAATAACCAGCGTGAGTAGCGCGAAAGTCGCGGTGCGGCTGAGGCCGCCGATTGCGGCCATGCGGCGTGGCGCCACCACGGTCGTGAGGCTTGACCTGGGCAGCCTGAGCACAGAAGCGTGAGTACTCATCATCGTGCATCGGAAAACGCAGTTGATGCGACGAATGGGACGGGCACCCACGCGCGTGCGTGGGCCTTTACAGGCGCGTATAGGCGGTGGCAGCTTGAAAAACTTCCTCGTCTTTCCCGTCACCTCTATCCACAAGGCTGCGTTTACCCACACGTCAGATACGACGGGCTCACCGCAAACGGTGGAGCAAATCACAACAAGAGGGACTATTCAAATGCAGATCATCAAGAACTTCCTGGTTGAGGACGAAGGCGCCGAGATCGCCGAGTACGCGCTGCTGGTTGTCATCCTGGCGCTGGGCCTGCTGGCTGCCGCCCCGAACTTCACGGCCGCGTTGACCAGCGCCTTCTCGCGCACCGGCAACAAGGTCAGCACCAACGCCGGCAACTCGTACCTCAACTAACAACCACCTCTATGACCGATTGACGAGGGGGCCGCGCGGCCCCCTCTCAACCGCCCGTACCCCGAACCGCTCACGGTCCGGGATTCGGGCGTTAAAAGCCATGCCGAATCTGTTCATCAACCTGGTTCTGTTCGCGGTGCTCGCGCTGGCCTGCGTCACCGACCTCCGCTCGCGCCGCATTCCCAATGCCCTGACCTTCGGCACGGTGGCGCTCGGCCTCGCGCTGAATGGCGTGCTGTTCGGTTTCGACGGCCTGCGCGAGAGCGCTCAGGGCACCGGTATCGGGCTGGCGCTACTCATGCCGCTCTTCATGCTGCGCTGGATGGGCGCCGGCGATGTCAAGGCTGATTCGCTCGCAGCGCCTCGGTCTTGCCCTGACGCACCTGTACTACTCAGGAGTTTCGCCGAACACCGGCGGTAGCTTCATGAAAGCTGCGTGGCGCATGCCATACGCGCCGGCAATCGCGCTTGGGTGCACGGTCACGCTGATGGGTGTGCGATGGATCGGGCACTGAGGTCGCGCGGGCGCGGCGACGCTATTGTCGAGTTCGCGCTCCTGGCGCCGATGTTGGTATTGATCTTGTTCGGCATGCTCGAGCTGGGGCGGGTGATCGATGCCTGGCTGGTCGTGCACAACGCTGCTCGTGAGGGCGCGCGCGCTGGCGTGTTGATCTACAGCGACAGCGATGCAGCAACCGGCGCACAGAGCACGACCATCGCGTATCTCAACGCGGGGCTGAGCGGGCGCACCGATATTGCAGCGAGCACCGCACCCAATGTGCAGGTGACAACTGACAATGTGCAGGTCACCGCTCAGGCGGACGTGCGCCTGTACACGCCGCTGTTCGAAAGCATGCTTGGCGTCAACCCGGTGCCAGTGCGCGCGAGCGCCAGCATGCGGAGGCAATAACCATGCGGCATCGACAAGCGGCGGTCACGATCACGACCTTCGCGCTCATCGCGCCCGTCTTCCTGTTCATCATCTTCGGCACGATGGAGATGGGCCGCGTCCTGAACGCATGGATGGTGCTGACCAACGAGGCCCGCGAGACGGCCCGCTATGCCGCGGTTACGTATGACGCAACCGCCGATCAGACAACCGAGCTGGCAAGTCAGACAACAGCCGTGCGTACGTACGTTCGGCAGCGGCTGAATGGAGTCCTCGACCTGAGCGACATGATTCGGGAAGCCGACGTTGCATATGTCCCGACGGGCACGAACCAGAGTCCGCTCGTGCAGGTCACGCTCTATTACAGCGTGCCGCTCGTGGTGCCGCTGGTCAGCCAATTCTTACCGAATCCGTTTCCCATCCAGGCGCGTTCGGCAATGCGCGGGGAATGACTGGTCTCATGCACGCTTCTCTTTCAGTACTGCAACTACTCCGCGTCCGAGACCGTGGTGCCATCGCACCGATGGTCGCTCTGCTGATCATGGTCCTGGTGGGCTTCTGCGGTCTGGTACTCGATTTCGGAACTATTTACGCCAACCGCCGGGCGATGCAGAATGCCGCGGACGCCGCGGCGCTGGCCGGCGCGCGGGCCATGGAGGCCCAGTTCTTTGGCGATAGCGACGATCCAGTCGCCGATGCGCTGACCTGGGCAGGCAAAAACGGCGTCACCGCCGGCCCCGATAAGTGTCGGCCCGACGGCAGAGCAACCGTGACTTACAACCAGCCCAACAGCACGCGGCCGAACAGTTGGGAGGTGAGAACCAGCCGACTCGTGCGACTCAGTTTCGCACCGGCGATCGGTATTTCTAGCCAGTGTGTCACGGCAAGCGCGACAGCGGTGGTGACCAGCGGCATGGCGGCCAAGGTGTTCCCCTTTTCACTGTTCGCGAACACCGAAATTTCGCCGTTCGCGAGTCCAGGTACGACGCAGAGCTGCGACCCCAACGCGCCATCACTGAATCAGTATTGCTTCGTGTTGAAAGAGGGCGCGAGCGGCAGCGCCTCGGGCAACTTCGGCATCCTCGACTTCCTGTGCACGGGCAATCAGAACAAGTCCAACAACTACATCTACTGGACCGAGAACGGCTATGGCAGTCGGCCGGGCGAGACGATTCCAGGGCCTATCCCTGATAAGCGGTGGACGGTGTGTACGTTCACGGGCAACACGGCAAGCGCGAATAGCGAGATCGACAACTGGGTCCTGGATACGCTGCGCAATCCGCCGCCGTCCTGCCCCAAGGCGCGCATCGATCCCGATTACAAGGTGCCCGACTTCAACTGTCCGCTTATCGGGTTGCTGCCCATCCTCGAGGAAACCTCGCTCGGAACAGGCAGCAGCGGCACGGTGACCATCGTCAATTTCGCGGTCTTCCAGATGGTGGGCCTGACAGATGACCACGCCACGGGGCACAAAGCTATCGTGGGTCAGTTCCTGGAGTGGGCGAAGACGACGGGGCCGACGCAGCCTCAGGATCCGAGCGGCAAACTCACCGGCGCGATCACGATTCGGCTGGTCGAGTAGATCCGTAACTCACTGACGAGGTCAGAGTGCGTGCCAGGCGCGTCATACGCCTGGCACGTTGGCATTTAAAGCATCGACGGCCGGTTAGGAAGTCGAGCATGGCGAGCATCACAGGCCGTCCCTTGTGGCCCTCATGGAGCGTTCTACGTGCCAGCTTCCCGACATCGGGAGACATCGGAGGCTCTTACGAGACTTTATGCGAATTTTTGCAGGCAAAGGGGCGGTCGTAGCGGCACTGGCGCTCGGCGGTCTCACCTCAGTTCTCACCTGGCGCTACGTCGACCAGGCCAGCCAGAACGCACACAACGTAGAGATGGTGCCGGTCGTCGTCGCGGCGATGCCCATCTCGGCGCGCACGGTGCTCGCACCTGAGATGCTGCGCATTCAGCGCATGCCCGTCGACACGGTCGATCCGTTGGCCGCGCAGTCGGCCGAGGACGTCGTCGGCAAGGTGGCGCGTGCGCCCATGACGATCGACGAGCCTGTGCTCAGTAGCAAGATCTTCTTGCAGCGCGCTGAGTCCGGTCTTGCATTCATGATCCCCGAGGGCATGCGCGCCGTCTCGGTCGGTTTCTCGGAGATCGTCGGCTCGGGCGGCATGGTCACGCCTGGTGATCACGTCGACATTATCGGTGTCTTCGAGAAGACCCACCCGTCTGGCTCCAAAGAGGAGGCGACGCAGGTCGCCACGCTGGTGCTGCAGGACGTGACCGTGCTGGCCATCGCACAGCGCCTCGAAGGCGAAAACACCAAGCCCAAGGACATGATCCAGGTTCCCGGCAGCAGCACCGAGAAGCCGAGCCAGGTGCGCTCGGAGCCGACGCCCCAGCCCGCGGCCAAGACGGCTACGTTGGCCGTGAACCCGTCGGACGCGCTGAAGGTGGTGCTCGCGGAAGACCGCGGTCGCATTCGGCTAGCGCTGCGTCGCGCCGAAGACAAGAGCACGCCCAAGGTGGAGCAGGTAGCGGTCAGTGCGCTACTCGAGCCAGCAACGGTTTCGGCATCACAGCCGGCGAGCACGGCGCAGTCGACGACGGCACAGCCGGCGAGCCTGGCGCAGTCGGCCCCGGCGGCCCGCTAGAGCCAGGAGAGGGAGACACATCCATGGCTGCTGCGCAGCAAATCAGCATTCTGCTCGTCGACGACGCGCCCGATAGTCGCGTCACACTCAAACGTCTGCTCCTCGCCGGTGGCTTGCAGATCGCGGGCGAGGCCGGCACCGGAACGGAAGCGGTCGGCATGGTGCGCGACGTGCGCCCAGACGCCGTCGTCGTCACTCTCGAGGAGCCGGTCGCGCGCCCGCTCAAGTCGATCGAAGCGCTGACCATCTCGGCGCCCGAGACGCCGGTCATCGTCGTCTCGTCACTGCTCGACAAGGAATACCTGCGCCGCGCGATGGTCTCGGGCGCGCGCGATTTCGTCGGCCACCCGCTGACCCAGGAAGAGCTCGCGCGGACGATCACCACCGTGGTCGAGGTCGAGCGCAAGCGGCGTTCGCTCAGCCAGGACGTGCTCGAAAACGGACAGCGCGGCGAGCTCGTCGCTGTCTTCTCGGGCAAGGGCGGGGTTGGCAAGACCACGCTCGCGACGAACCTCGCCGTGGCCATGTCGATCGAGGCCAAGCAGAAGCAGCGCGTCGCGATTGTCGACTTCGACGTGCTCATGGGCGACGTGGCGATCATGCTCGACGTCACCCCCGAGCGCACTATTGCCGACCTGGTGCCGCTGATCGAAAAGCTCGATCCCGAATTGCTACGCAGTTTCCTGCACGTGCACTCCTCGGGGACCAAGGTGCTGTGCGCGCCGACGCGCGTCGAGGACAGCGAAGCGCTCAATCCGGATCGGATCAGGCGCATTCTCGATGTGCTCGCGCGCACGTTCGACTACGTCGTCATCGACCTGCCGCGTACCTTCGACGATCGCGTCGTGACTGCGCTGGACATGTCCAGCACGATCCTGCTCGTTGCCAACTACGACGTGCCGACGCTCAAGAGCACCAAAGTGTGCCTCGATACGCTGCGCTCGTGGCGCTACTCGGAAGAGAAGCTGAAGCTGATCGTCAACCACGCCAATCGGACCAATGGCTTTGCGCCGGGCGAGGCCGAGGGCGCGCTGGACTATCCCGTGTACTGGAAGGTGCCCAGCGACTACGCCGTGGCTGGGACGTCGAACCACGGCAAGCCGTTCGTGCAGAACACGCCGACCAGCAAGATCGCCCAGAACATGACTGCGCTCGCGGCGAACCTGATGGGCGCGCACGCGCAGGGCAAAGGCGGCCTGCTGTCGCGGCTCCTGGAAAGGGATTAGACGAGCAGTCAGCAGTCAGCAGTCAGCA